>RCNI01001207.1_pt1 | contig 14385 bp, 16 predicted proteins | sample 2041151 | NCBI WGS metagenome assembly RCNI01 (sample SAMN09708214, study PRJNA481090) | feces metagenome | isolation source: feces | place: Antarctica: Albino Rookery | reverse complement strand
GATAAAAAAATATTATTAATATATAAAAATTGATTATTATATTTTATTTATATGAAATGATATAATAATCAAGAATTTTTGAAAGGGGATCTATATGATAAAAAATATAAAGAAATATTTACCTGGGGTATGTGTGGCTATTGGGATTGCTGTAGTTGCTAAATTTTTAGAATGGTTAATGCCGATTCATTTCATTGGGGCATCTGTAATTGCCTTATTTATAGGAATGACAATCAATGTTTTTTGGAAACCTAAGTCATTGCAGGCAGGATTAAAATTTACATCAAAAAAATTATTGAAATTTGCAATTATTTTATTAGGAGCATCGCTAAGTATTGGAACAATCTTGAATGTTGGAAAACTTTCTTTAACCGTGATGCTATTTACATTATTAACATGTTTTGGTGGAGGTTATTTTGTTGGAAAAGTTTTAGGACTTGATTGGAAACTTTCGAATTTGATTTCTGCAGGAACTGGAATTTGTGGGGGTTCTGCAATCGCAGCAATTGCACCTGTGATTGATGCAGATGATACACAAATTGCTTATGCGATGTCTGCAACTTTTATTTTTGATATGCTTATGATTTTATTATTTCCTATCATGGGTAATTGGTTACATTTAAGTGATATGGCATATGGATTATGGGCAGGTACAGCTGTAAATGATACATCAAGTGTAGTTGCAGCAGGATATGCATTTAGTGAGGCAGCAGGGGATTTTGCAACGATGGTAAAATTGACACGTACACTTGCGATTATTCCAACAGTGCTTATTTTCACTTTGATCAATATTCGTTTAAAACAAAAACAAAATATATCTTGTGAAGATGTGATGAGTACGTTGAATGAAAAAGCAACCCCATACGAAGTAAATCAGTTAGATCATATTCATATTTCATCTAAGAATCAAGTAACAGAACCAAAGAAAACAAATTTTTTGTCATTATTTCCATGGTTTATTGTAGGATTTGTTTTCTTATCAATCGTAAACAGTTTTCATTTAATTCCAGTAAGTGTATCTTTATTCGCAAAAGAGTCAAGTAAGTTTTTAATGGTTGCAGCATTGGCTGCAATTGGTATGAATACAAGTTATAAAGATATGAAAAAATCAGGTGTAGCCCCAATGATTCATGGATTTGTAATTTCTTTATTAGTAGTTATTGTGGCAATTGCAGTTGAATTTGCGATAGGAATTATATAAGTCTATTGAATTGATTTTGTTTATTAAGTAAGTCAAGAGTTTCTTTATAAGATAAAAAAAACGATAGTATAGAATGTTTTGTATAAAAGGCAAAAGAATTGATTTCTATCATAGAGGATACTATAATCATTATAGGTGATTAGAATGCAAAAAAATGTTGGAGAAATTATAAAGCAAATTCGAACAGAAAAAAAGATGACATTAAAAGATGTTGCGGAAAAAACAGATTTATCGATTGGATACTTATCTCAATTGGAAAGAGGTTTAACATCAATTGCAAGTGACACATTAAAAAAAATTGCGAAAGTTTTAGAAATTAGCGTAGATGAACTATTAAGTATGCCTACTTGTTGTAAGAAAAGCATTGTTCGATCATATGAGAGAGAAATTATAAAAATGGAAGGCAATTCAATTATTGAATATAGTTTGACAAATATTAGTAATGAATCAAATATGTTACCTAGATTTGTTGAAATATTACCTCAAAAAAATATGGAAGAAACAGAAGTATATAAACATGAGGGTGAAGAAGTTGTTTATGTTGTTGAAGGAATTTTAACATTAAAAGTAGAAGATGAAGTTAGTGATTTATATCCTGGAGATTGTGCGCATTATTCTTCTACAAAAAAACATAATTGGAGTAATCAAACAAATAAAGTTGTACGATTGATATCAATTAATACACCAAATCATTTGAATGAAAATTAAAGATGATGTAAAAATCATCTTAGACCGTTGATAAAGTCGTTTGTTGAACAGACTTTGTCATTCGGTCTTTTTTCAGCCCTACTTTGATATAAAAAAGATGATTTCAAGGTATTTTTAACCTAAAATCATCTTTTTTTTAGTTCTTTTTAATAAAAAAAACAATAATTTAAGTAAAAAAATAGAAAAATTAAGTAAAATATGTTGATTTTTTACTTAATGAATATATAATGAATGTGTAGATAGTGAAAAAATGGACAAGTAGGAGGCAAGTATGAATTATCCAAATATAATTAATATTCAAAAATATTCTGTTCATGATGGTGATGGAATTCGTACAACAATCTTTTTTAAAGGTTGCCATTTGAATTGTTGGTGGTGTCACAATCCTGAAAGCCAAAAATATTTTCCTGAGTTCATGTTTGATCAAGAAAAATGTACTGGTTGTGGATATTGTGTAAAAGCATGTAGTCATGATGCGATTCATATAAGTGAAGAAGGAAAAGCAATCACGGATTCTAATAATTGCGTATTGTGTGGAGATTGCTTTGATTATTGTTTACAAAATGCAAGAGAAAAAGTTGGGCGTACCTATGAAATTGAAGAACTTGTAAAAATTTGTGAAAAAGATCAAATGTTTTATGAGGAATCAGGGGGTGGAGTAACTTTATCGGGTGGTGAGGTTATGAGCCAAGATATCGATTATTTAGAGGAATTGTGTAAGCGATTGCATAATAAAGGTTTCAATATTGCAATTGATACTTGCGGATATGCGCCACAAGAAAATTATGAGCGTATATTACCTTATGTAAATACATTCTTATATGATATTAAAACGTTAGACGATGAAGTTCATCAAAAATATATGGGAAAATCAAATGCGAAGATTTTAAGTAATCTAGAGTTGATCGCAAAAAAGGGGGCGGATATTAATATTCGTATTCCTGTGGTTGAACCAGTAAATAGCGATGAGCAAACGATGCTAAATATTATTGATTATTTAAAAGAACATATTGGTATCGTACGTGTAAATTTACTTCCATATCATAGTACTGGTAGTAGTAAATATGATAAATTAGGTCGTCCATATTTGGCGAAAGATTTAAAAGTGCCAAGCAACGAGCATATGGAAATGTTGAAAAAATTGTTCCAAGATCATGGATTTAAACAAGTAAAAATAGGAGGATAATGAAATGGAACTTAGAGGAATGAACGAGCGTATTAAAAAATTACGCCAACAAAGTGAAAGTACAGAACCACGTATTTTTATGGAACGTGCAATGTTAATGACAGATGCATATAAAAAATATGAAGGTGAAGTATCTATTCCAGAATTACGTGCATTGTCAATGAAAGAAATTTTCTCACGTAAAACAATTACAATTGAAGATGGTGAATTAATTGTAGGTGATAAAGGTGCAGGACCTCAATCAACTCCAACATTCCCCGAATTATGCTGTCATACATTAGAAGATATGCATATTATGAATGATCGTGATTTAATTAGTTTCAAAGTTAGTGAACAAGATTTAAAACAACAAGAAGAAACAATTATTCCATTCTGGGAAAAACGCTCTATTCGTCATAAAATTATTAATTCAATGACACAAGAATGGCGTGATTGTTATGAAGCAGGAATCTTTACTGAATTTATGGAACAGCGCGGACCAGGGCATACAGTTGGTTCTGAAAAAATTTATGCAAAAGGTTTCTTAGACTATCAAGCTGATATTGAAAATGCTTTAGTAAATATCGATTATTTAAATGATCCAGAAGCAATTGAAAAGCGTGATGAATTAAATGGTATGCACATTATGTGTGATGCAATTATGATTTTAGGAAAACGTTATGCAGAATTAGCTCGTAGCATGGCTGAAACAGAAAGTGATGAAACTCGTAAAGCTGAATTATTACAAATTGCTGCAAACTGTGATGTAGTTCCAGCTCATAAACCAGAAACTTATTGGCAAGCATTACAAATGTATTGGTTTGTACATTTAGGTGTTACAACGGAGTTAAATCCATGGGATGCATATTCTCCAGGTCGTTTGGATCAACACTTGATTCCATTCTATCGTAATGATTGTAAAGCAGGAATTTTAGATGAAACAAAAGCAAAAGAATTATTAGAATGTTTATGGGTGAAATTCAATAATCAACCAGCACCTCCAAAAGTAGGTATTACATTAAAAGAATCTAGTACATATACAGACTTTGCAAACATTAATACTGGTGGTATTACACCAGACGGAGAAGATGGAGTCAATGAAGTATCTTATTTAATCTTAGATACAATGGATGAAATGAAGTTATTACAACCATCAAGTAATGTACAAATTTCAAGAAAAACGCCAATGAAGTTCTTAAAACGTGCTTGTGAAATTTCACGTAAAGGTTGGGGACAACCAGCATTCTATAATACAGAAGCAATTATTCAAGAATTATTAAATGCAGGTAAAACAATCGAAGATGCACGTCGTGGTGGAACTAGTGGATGTGTAGAAACTGGTGCATTTGGACGTGAAGCTTATATCTTACAAGGATATTTCAACTTACCAAAAATTTTAGAAATTACATTGCATGATGGTTTTGATCCAGTTGCTAATAAACAATTAGGTTTACATACAGGAAATGCAACAGATTATAAATCTTATGAAGAATTATTTGAAGCATATAAAAAACAAATTGCTTACTTTGCAGATATTAAAGTAAAAGGAAGCAATATGATTACACGAATTTATGCAAAATATATGCCAGCTCCATTCTTATCAATTATTACTGATGATTGTATTAGTTCTGGTAAAGATTATAACGCTGGTGGTGCACGTTATAATACAAACTATTTACAAGGGGTAGGTATTGGTACTATTACAGATTCATTAGCAGCAATTAAATATAATGTATTTGATGAAAAACGTTTCACAATGGAAGAATTAATGAGAGCTATGGATGCAAACTTTGAAGGAGAAGAAAATGCATTAATTTATAACTTGGTATCTCGAAAAACTCCAAAATATGGAAATGATGATGATTATGCTGATGATATTATGAAGAGTGTATTCCATTATTATCAAAAAACAATTACAGGACGTCCAAATATGCGAAATGGACAATGGCGTATTAATATGCTTCCAACAACATGTCACGTATATTTTGGAGAAGTTATGTTGGCAAGTCCTAATGGACGTAAAGCACATAAACCTGTTTCTGAAGGTATTTCTCCAGAAAAATCAGCGGATGTAAATGGACCAACAGCAGTTATTCGCTCATGTAGTAAAATGGATCATTTATCAACAGGTGGTACATTATTAAATCAAAAATTTACTCCAGCTGTAGTTGCAGGAGAAGATGGATTAACACATATGGCCAACTTAGTTCGTTCTTATTTCAATATGGATGGACACCATATTCAATTTAATGTTATTGACCGTCAAACATTAATCAATGCTCAAAATCATCCAGAAGATTACCGTGATTTAATTGTACGTGTTGCTGGATATTCTGATCATTTCCGTAATTTAAGTAAAGAATTACAAGATGAAATTATTAATCGTACAGAACAAAGTTTTGAATAGTGAGGAGAAAGATTATGAATCGTAAAATAGGATTTATTGGTAGTGGAAATATGGGTGGTGCTATGATTGGTGGTATCATTCGTGCAGGATTAGTAGAAAAAGAAAGTATTTATGTATCAGATATTAGTGAAAAAAGTTTAGAAATTGTGAAAGAAAATTATGGTGTAAATACAACAACGGATAATACAGTGGTTGCATCTACTTGTGATGTAATTGTGTTAAGTGTAAAACCACAATTTTATCCAGTTGTTATTAGTGGAATTAAAGATGTAGTAAAAGATGATGCTATTATCGTAGTTATTGCAGCTGGTCAATCAAGTGCAGCAGTTAAAGAATTATTTGGAAAAGATTTAAAGATTGCTAAAGTAATGCCAAATACACCTGCTTTAGTCGGGGAAGGAATGGCAGCTATTGCTCCAAGTAAAAATATGAGTAAAGAAGAAATTGATGATGTAGTTGCAATGTTTAACAGCTTTGGAAAAAGTGAAATTGTTGCAGAACATTTAATGGATGCAGTTACTGCAGTTAGCGGTTCAAGTCCAGCATATGTATATATGTTTATTGAAGCTATGGCTGATGCAGCTGTATTAGAAGGTATGCCAAGACCTCAAGCATATAAATTTGCGGCTCAAGCAGTATTAGGATCTGCACAAATGGTGTTACAAACAGGAAAACATCCAGGGGAATTAAAAGATATGGTATGTTCTCCAGCTGGAACAACCATTGCAGCAGTAGCAAAATTAGAAGAAACAGGATTTAGAAGTAGTGTAATGCAAGCAATGAAAGCATGTGCAGATAAATCACGTGAAATGTCAAAGTAGTAGAAAGGGCACAAAACGAGAGATAGTATGAATATTACAACAATTATTATAGTTTTATTACTTATTATGCTAGTTGGATATATAGCATATTTTGGATATGATATTTATAAACATAGAAATGAACTTGAAAGTGATGTATCATGGTGGAAAACAGGGCTTATTGGTGGATTTGTAAACTTTTTTGATCCATTAGGAATTGGTGCATTTGCTCCACAAACAGCATTATTAAAATTCACAAAACAGACAAGGGATCAATTGATTCCTGGAACAATGAATGTTGCGAATACAATTCCAGTATTATTACAAGCATTGATTTTTACAACAATTATTAAAGTAGAACCTTTAACATTAGTTGTTATGTTAGCAGCTGCAATGATTGGTGCTGTCTTAGGTGCTGGTATTGTTGCTAAATTACCTGAAAATAAAATTCGTTTAGTTATGGGGGTTGCACTTGCAACAACAGCAATTATTATGTTAGCTGGATTATTAAATTTAATGCCAGTTGGAGGAGATGCCATTGGCTTAAGTGCTGGAAAATTAGTAATTGCTGGTATTATTAACTTTGTTTTAGGTGCTTTAATGACTGCAGGTGTTGGATTATATAATCCATGTATGGTAGTTGTAAGTTTATTAGGAATGTCTGTAAATGTTGCATTCCCAATTATGATGGGATCATGTGCGTTCTTAATGCCACCTGCATCTGTTAAATTTATTAAAGAAGGTGCTTATAACCGTAAATCAGCATTATCTATGTGTATTTTTGGAAGTATTGGTACTTTAATTGCTTCGTTAGTAATTAAATCATTACCAATCACGGTATTAAAATGGATTGTTGTAGCGGTAACTATTTATACTTCTACAGTAATGTTAAAAGCAGCTCACGCAAATAAAAAAGCATAAGATAATTAAGTTAGAGTTGTAATCGTTGAATAATTTTAAGTTGTTCAACTGTTACAGCTCTTTTTTCATAGATAAACAAAAAAAGGATAAATTAACCTCAAGATAATTTTAAGATTAATTTAATCCTAGATTTATTTTATGCTAAAAATATAGAAATAAGAATAGGTACGAAAAAGGAACAAATGATTCCGTTTAAAACAGATAATACAACCACTTCTTCACTTGTATATTTTAAGATCATAGGAAGTGTTGTATCTTCGCTAGTTGCACCAGCAGAAGCAATACATGTATAACTATTCAGTTTGATTGCTAAAAAAGGAATTAGTATGAAAGTAAAAATTTCTCTCATAAGATTACTCATAAAGGCAATACTTCCTAGATCAGCGTTCACTAAATTACTAATTGTAGCTCCTGCTAAACTATACCATCCCATACCACTTGCAATAGCTGTTCCATAGCGTGTTGGTAATTGTAATAATACTGAACAAATATAACCTCCTAAGATTGATCCAATCACAATTCCTAAAGGAATGATAAAGATACGAAAATGAAATTCACGTATTTTGGTCATAATTCCACGTTGCATTCCAACACTAATTCCAACAGAAAACATTAATAGATAAAGAATATAATCGGTGTTTTGACTAATCCATGAAATGATTGTGTGATCAAGGTTTAGTAATCCACAAGCAAGCCCTAAAAATAAGGAAAGAAGTGTAAGTATAACAATCATTTTTCCAACTCCTTTTTTTTATTTGATTTATTATTTAGTAAATATCGCTGTGTTAACATATAAACGAAAATGATAGATAAGATGGTTGGTATGGCAAAAAATAGAAAACTATATAGTCCAAGAGAGGATAGTTCTTGAAGGAAATTTTCTTTTTTTCCTAGCATGACACCCATCGCAAAAATTAGTAAAAATGTACAAGTTAAAGATATGTATTCATTGCCTTTTTTCATTCGGTCAGTAAATAAAAAACGTCCTACAATAATTCCTATACACATAATGATAATAGTATCCATATACACTCCACCTTCTTCTTTGTACGGTATACCGCATCATTTTATCAAAATGTAGAAAAAAAGTCATTATTTTAATATAAAATATATATTTCTTTTTTACATTTTTTTATTATAATTAAATGAAAGAGTGGTGATTTATTTGAATGTTTCTAATTTTTTAATTCGTAAAGAACGACTTCATAAAAACTGGAGTCAGGAAGGATTATGTAAAGGTATTTGTACAGTATCTTATTTATCGAAAATTGAACAAGGAAAAGTAACTCCTTCATCAGAAATTATTATCTTATTATTTCAAAAACTAGGAATTCAATGGAATGAAAAAAAGGATAAACAAGATCAAAATTTTATAGAATTACTATATGAATTCATTTTTTCATATCATAAAGATGAGGCAATTCATGAATTACAAAAGAACGATTGGAAATCTTTTGAATATAGTAACTGGGGAATTGATTATTTGTTAATTGAAGCATTATTACAGGACGGTAAACCACTATATGAAGCATTAGAAGCTTGCATGGATAAAAGACAACTAGCGATTCAAAGATATTTACAAAAACGGTATGAAGAGGCGATTGCATTATATCCAAATGTATTTTTTATTTATCGATATGGGGTAGCAGAATCGAAAAAAGGACATATATTTAATGCAATTGAACAATTAAAAGAAGCATATCAATTAGCTTCAAATAAAGGGTTTGTTTATATTATGTTTTATGCTCAAATATATATTGGAAATTGTTATTGTAATATTCAAAACTATGATTATATGATGCATCATTATATGATTGCGAAAATGATTGGTAAAGATTTAAAAAATGTAGATTGTGATTTAGAAGCAATTGAGTATAATATTGCGTCTACACAAGTAGAAATGAAAAAATATGAAGATGCAATTGTATATTTTCAAAATCATCATCTTAACAGTGTATTGCATTATCATAAGTTAGCAATATGTTATGAAGCATTAGGATATAAAAAAGAAGCATTAGAAACATTAGAAAATATGAAAAAGGACACGAATATACCAAATGAAGAATTAGCCTTAAAGATGTGTAAGTTGATTGAATTTCGTTTGAAAAACAAAGATTATTTAGATAGGAAAGAATATTATCATAAATTAATAGAATGTTTTCAACAGTGTTATGAACATTTACCGATTGGTTTTTGTTTATTTCATTTACCTTGGTTATTGGAATGGTATGAGTATCATAGACAATATAAAATTGCATATGATCTTTTAAACTATTTTCCTAATTATCGAAAAAAATAGCAAGTGAGTGTGAAAAATTTAATAAAATTGTCCCAAATATCATAACTACTCGTGAAGAAAATATGATGATATAATTTTTTACGAGGTGATGTTATGAATAAAACATTATGGACAAAAAATTATACAAGGCTAATTGTAGCAACCATTTTTGGTTGTATTGGAGGTATTGCAAGTAATTTTGCTTTATCATTCTTAGTGTTTGATGAGACAAAAAGTACACTCGCATCTGCAATTATTTTAGCAATTCAATTTATACCAGGTTTCATTGTTCCATTAATATTAGCTCCATGTATGGATCGGTTTTCTCGAAAAATATTTTTAGTAGGTGGAGATGTTATCAACGGAATTCTATATTTAGTGGCAGGAATTTATTTGATGAATTATCCTTTTCATTATGTAGGATATTTGTTTTTCTCGTTATTTTTAGCAATGATCAATAGTGCTGATATGCTTGCGTATAATAGTATTTATCCTAATGTAATTCCAAAAGGAATGGAAGAAAAAGGATATAGTATATCAGCTTTATTATATCCGGTTTTACAAGTGATTATGATGCCGATTGCTGCTCTTCTTATGGAATGGGTAGGAATTTCTTGGATTTTATTAATGCAAGGTGTTTTTTCAATTGTTGCGGCTATAATAGAGTGTAAAGTAGAAGTGAATCAAAAGTTAAAAAAGGATAATCAAAAATTTAATATTTCTTTATGGTGGCAAGATATCAAAGAAGTAGTAGATTATTTAAAAAAGGAAAAAGGACTTAAAAGAATGTTTTCTTATATGGCGATGACGAATGGTATAAATACAGGGTATTCGCCAGTATTGGTAGCATTTTTTAGAATGACATCAGGATTTACTAGTGCTATGTATGCTTTATTTTCGGCTGCCGAGTTTATTGGAAGAAGCATCGGTGGTGTTTTACACTATCATGTGAAAATAGAAAAAAAGAAACAATTTTACTTTGTATATGGAATCAACCAAATTTATCAAATTATGGATATGTGCTTGTTATGGATTCCATATCCATGGATGTTGATTAATAGAGGAGTGTGTGGATTTTTAGGAATTAATAGTGCAACAACAAGACAAAGTGCTATTCAACAATATATTCCAGATCATATACGAGCAAGATTGAATGCATATCTTGATATTTCTATCTTATTTATGAGTTCTATTTTTACTATTCTTATTGGATTTATGGGAGAATATTTGGAAGCTAGAGTAACAATTACATTATGCGCAATCTTTATGTTTATTTTTTATGTTCGAACGATATGGATGAAACGAAGTGAAATAAAGAAGGTATACGAAAACGCTGGAGTAGAATAAAAAAAGGAATGATTCACAATGTTATGAAGTTCATGACATTGGAATTATTCCTTTTTACTTATCGTCTTCATCTAATTTTTGTATCAATTTATTATATTTTTTTATTTGGAATTCTCCTAATAAAATATTCAATGGAAATGCAATACAAAAACTAATGCCGATTGTGAATAGTAAAGTGAGAAATAAGAGATTGTTTAAGGCAAGTGTGTTGATATGGAGTAGTAAGATATCTAGGATTGAAAAATATAAGGAAAACTCAAAAGAGCGTTGAAAATAATGCTTGATACGCACTTTTACATCTGTTCTACTAGAACTAGTAGGAAGGTAATTTCCTTTTGTATCTTGCGGATGAGGAATATCATTATACAAATAAGGGGCAAAATATAAAATAAGGAATGCAATGAGTACAATATAAAATTCATAAGGAACTGTGTTGTATTTATACATTTTATAGTAGCCCATAAAACCTATGCAGATTAGTAAGAATATTCCAAGAATACGAAAAGTTTTCAATTGTATTTGTTGTTGTCTTTCATCTAGTTTAGAATTCATTTTCATCTTCATCAACCTCCCAAAATAAATCATTTAATGTTTTGTTTGTGGCTTTACAGATAGCGATACAAAGCTTTAACGTAGGATTATAGCTACCATTTTCAATGGCACTAATGGTTTGTCTTGTAACTCCTATCTGATCAGCTAAATCTGCCTGTGAAAGATCACATTCGATTCTGGCAATTTTTAGTTTTTTATTTTTCATACAGACCTCTTTTCTATAAGTATATTATCATATATATTACTATATGTAAATTATATATGACATAATATATGATATGTATTACAAAAAAACGTAGTATGCAAAAACAGAATAATGAAGTTAATCCTTACTTTATGATTTGTATTTTTGTATTAAGCTTGATAGCTAGTGTTCACACTTCTATAGAATATTCACTAAATGCTTTTGTAATATTACCTGGGAAATTTTATATAATCAGTATGTAAACAACAATATAAAGATTAATTAGTTATTTTATTTGTTAAGAGTTTTTTATAAGTATGTTCAATTAGGAATGCACCTAATGGGGCGGTTAATAAAATGGATACAACAGCAATCGTTAATACAATATTTCCACATGCAAGACCCATTGCTAACGGTACACCACCAATGGCTGCTTGTACAGTAGCTTTTGGACAATACGCAATCATGCAGAAGAAACGTTCTTTCATATTTAAGTTTGTACGTAATAAACATGTAAATACACCAACCATACGGAATATTAATACAAGAAGCAATAGGATGATTGCTTGAACACCAGCATTGAATGCATAATCTATATCAACGCTTGCACCTACTAATACAAATAAGATGATTTCTGCAACTACCCATAATTTATTAAATTTTGATGATAAACGTACAGCGACAACTCCTCTATATTTTTGTAATGCAACTCCTATACACATAACACCAATTAAAGAAGCAAAAGGGATCCATTTGAATGTATCTTCAAATACAACGAAAAGAAATGAAATACACATGATTATGATGACTTTTGAAGTATCTCGAACATGCACTTTTTTAAAGAAATTAGATAAGAACATTCCAATAAGGAATCCAGCAATTGCTCCAAAGATAATAGAAATAGGGATATTTATAAAACTTTGAATCGAAATAGATGATCCTTGGGCTATTCCTGTAAAGGCACTAAATAAAACAATAACAAATACATCATCTACACTTGCACCAGCTAAAATTAATTGTGGAATACTTTTATTAGTTCCATATCCTTCATCGATTAATTGAATCATATTTGGAACAATAACCGCAGGAGAAACAGCAGCAATAACACTTCCTAAAATAGCGGCTTCTAGTAAAGAAATGTGAAGAATTTTAGGAGCAAAGAAAATCATCCCTAAAATTTCAAAACAGGCAGGAATAAAACACATGAAAATGGCTGGTCTTCCTACTTTTTTTAAATCTTCAAAATTTAAAGAAAGTCCTGCTCTTGTTAAAATAATGATAAGAGCAATTTTTCTTAGCTCAGTAGATATTTGAAGAATGGATGAATCAATAAGATTTAGAACATATGGTCCTAATAAAATACCTGTTAATAACATTCCTGTAAGACTTGGTAAATGGATCTTTTTACAAAGATATCCCATTAACATTCCTAATAATAAGATACACGATACACTTAATAACATAATTTACCTCCTTAAATAAAAAAAGCTAATGATCCTGCAGTTTCTGTGCAGAAGTCATCAGCTTAAAGCGGTTTTAGTCAAACTAAGGGAGAACTTCATTCCCATTTTAAAAGTATAGAGAATCGTGTTTCTTTTGTCAAGTATATTTAAATTCCTTTTTTATACAGGATAAAAGAATAAATCATAGGGAAAATAACTGTAATTAAAATTACGACAAATAGAATCCATGGAATATTTAGAAAGCAATTGATGAGTAAGATTACCCCGGAAAGCATCCATAGTTTTGATGCAAATCGATGAGTCTTATTCCAATTTTCTCGACTATTTAATGTCCAAGGAATTTTAATTCCTACAGTATAGTTTTGGTGTGTTTTAGACATATAATTACCTAATATAATAAACAGGAATCCAATACTAAGAAATGGGATGAAACAAACATTGAATTTAGTATTTAATGTGTAATAAATGATTGATAATTGAGTGATATTCGCAAAGAAGGGGATGATCCAAAATATAATGTTTAACATTTTATTTCCTATATTTTGTTTTTTTGGATCATGTAAAGTAACAAAGATACTAAATAAATGAACTAATGTCATAAATAAAGGGACTAAGGTAATTGCTAGAAATTTATTTACAAATTGATCGGGAGTTCCAGAAAAGTCAAAGTGGATTGCGATTTGATTAGGTAATTGGTTCCATAAAATTAATCCTATGAAAATAGGTAATAAAGTAATTAATGTTGTTATAATGATGATTTTTTTATATTGTTTCATCATGATTGTCATCTCCTTTTAAATCTTGTAGCCACATCATAATTTCCTCAATTACGGATGTATTTAATTCATAGTAAATGAAATTTTTGTATTTTGATTCATGTACTAAATCTGCTTTTTTTAGGATATTTAAATGATAGGAAATTGTGGCATTTGTCATTTCAAAATGACTTGCAATTTCTCCTGCAGATAAAGAACCATCTTTTAATAAAGTTAATATGTTTCTTCGCACAGGATCGGATAGTGCTTTAAATGTAGTTGCAAAACTCAATGATCTCACGCTCCTTAAAATCTATTTAGATATTTATCTAAATACAATGATAGTATAACATATAAAAATAAGAATACAATAACTATTTAGATAATTTTCTAAATAGTTATTGTATTAATTTACAGTATTTATTTCAATTTCGTAATATAATAAAGGTATTATAAGGAAAGGAAGATAAAGAATGATATTTAAATTTGATGATTGGACGTTAGATATTGATTTAGATGCAACAAAAGAATTTTATGAAAAAAACAATTATGCATCGAATGTACAATTAAATGAACAATTTATTTCTTTTTTAACGGAGGAACA
>RCNI01001206.1_pt1 | contig 14386 bp, 12 predicted proteins | sample 2041151 | NCBI WGS metagenome assembly RCNI01 (sample SAMN09708214, study PRJNA481090) | feces metagenome | isolation source: feces | place: Antarctica: Albino Rookery | reverse complement strand
GGGTGGTCCCGCCCCTTGCCGCTAGGCGCTACCCGACCGATGAGTTTTAACTAGGGAATAACGCTTGACACAGTTTATTTTACACTACCACCGTTTACAAGCTCTTTCATTTTTTATTATCTATCAGCGATGAGACATTCCATTCACTTCCTTTTCGCTTTGCACTTAGCAGAGCATAGGCAATTGCTTTAAAGAAATGACCGCCCAATCATCCGATATAATAATTCAATTCAAGATAATAGTAATCATTTTCATCTGCCTTCTTCTTCTCAAACTGGATTTTATCTTCACGAGCCAGCCAACCGATTGCTGAATTTAAATCTCGGTCTGAAAGTCCTGTCGCTCTCTTAATCTCATCGTACTCCCACTTACGATTATCTCCATTCAATAAGTGCCAAACAATCTCTGCGTTTTCGCCAATACTCTGTACGTTCATAGTATACTCCTTTACAATTAAACTTAGGTTAATAATAGATAGATTCAGGAGCAGTTCGTTCAAGAACCTTTATTTTGCAAAGAAATAAAAAATAGCAGAATCAGCAACATTTTTATAGAAATTTTACTTTAAAAAGAATATATTTACCTAATAATAGGCTCTTTATGAGTAAAATAACACTTTCCGTTTTATCCGTTATTGCACGAATATAGTTCCAATCGAGGGACTATCCCTCGATTTCGCTAAGTTCTAACCAACGCATAGATTTCTCATCCAATTCATCGGTAAGCAAAGGAAGTCTCTTGGACTTTTCAGTCAATTCATCCACACTGATTGTACCACTGCACAAAGCATCCTCAATGCTTTTTTTCTCTTCTTCCAAAGCCGCTATGTCCTTTTCCAACTGCTCGAATTCCTTCTTTTCTTTAAAAGTCATTCTACGTTTATCATTCAAACGAACTCGTTGAGTCTTTTCTTCTACGGGTTTGGTCCGTTCCTTTTCAGATTCTTCTTTTGAACGTTTCCAATCACGGTAATCGGAATAATTTCCTGGAAAATCACGAATATCACCCTGCCCATTAAATACCAAAAGATGATCAACTACCTTATCCATGAAATAACGGTCGTGACTTACAACGATAACACATCCCTTGAAGTTCTGCAAATACTCTTCCAAAACCTGCAAGGTAACAATATCTAAATCGTTAGTCGGCTCATCAAGTACCAAGAAATTCGGATTACGCATCAAGATAGTACAAAGATACAGACGACGACGCTCACCTCCACTCAATTTATAGACATAACTATGCTGTGTTTCAGGAGTAAACAAGAAATATTGCAGGAATTGTGAAGCAGTAAGTCTCTTGCCATCACCCAGTTCCACCACTTCAGCAATATCAGTAATTACATCAATCACTTTCATTTGTTCATTAAACTGAAGTCCTTCTTGAGAATAATACCCGAAACGAACCGTCTCACCAATATCCAACTTCCCACTATCAGGTTTCTGAAGCCCCATCAAGATTTTGATAAAAGTAGATTTTCCTGTTCCATTTCTCCCCACGATACCCATTTTTTCGTAACGAGCAAAAATATAAGAGAAGTCATCAAGAATCATCAAATCATCGAAACGTTTGTTCAAGTGTTCAGTTTCAAAGATTTTCGAACCAATATAAGAAGCCTTCATATCCAATTTCACCTGACTATCGTACATACGCTGCTTCGCTACCTTTTCCAAATCATAGAAAGCTTCTTCACGATAACGAGCCTTATGTCCACGTGCTTGAGGCATTCGTCGCATCCATTCCAATTCAGTTCGATACAAATTGTTCGCACGGGCTATTTCCGCATTCGTAGCCTCAATACGCTCCTGTCTTTTCTCCAGATAATAGCTATAATTCCCTTTATAAGAATAAATTTGTTTGTTGTCAATCTCAATGATTTCTGAACAAACATGGTCCAAGAAATAACGATCGTGAGTCACCATAAGCAAACTTAGATTCCCACGATTCAAATCCCCCCCCAGCCACTCCGTCATATCCAAATCCAAATGGTTGGTCGGTTCATCTAAAATCAACAGGTCCGGTTCGGAAATCAGCACATTGGCTAATGCTACACGCTTAAGTTGTCCCCCTGAGAGGTATTTGATCTGCTGGTCAAAATCTCGAATTTTAAGCTGAGATAAAATCTGTTTCGCCTTGCGTTCATAATCCCATGCCTTTGCATGTTCCATACGTACCAACAAGTCTTCTATACCAGGATTGCCCGGGGTCTCCAAACAGTGCTCATATTCCTTAATCAATTGAACGGTATCATTTCCATGAAAGAAACATGCTTCTAACACCGTCAACTCACCCGGATATTGCGGACTCTGTTCCAGATACCCCACACGCAAGTCACGTCGATAGGTTATCTTACCTTCATCATACCCTTCCGTTCCTCCCAATATATTCAGTAGAGTAGTCTTTCCTGAACCGTTTTTAGCAATCAATCCAATACGTTGTCCCTCAGACACTCCGAAAGAAATATCTTGAAACAAGACCAAATCTCCAAAGGACTTGGTAAGATTCTCCACTTGCAAATAACTAACCATAAGCTTCTTATCCTGTTATAACTTTTTCTACTTCAGCCTTGATTTGTGCAAATAAAGCCATCACATCACACTTTTCTCCATTCTTGATTTTATTCCAAATCATGTCTGCAGGATAATAAACCAATTCACTGTCGGCAAAGCGCAATGCTGGAACTTCTTTCTGTCCGTCAATGACAGTCACCCAATCCATACCGTCCATTTCATTTACCAAAATGGTACCAAATACGATACCGAAACCTTCCCAAGTCTGTCGCTGGGTTTTATTGAATTTGCCGCTATCCATAACCTTCTGTAAATTCGGAAGATCTTTTTCCTCTGAAGAAAATCCCTTGGTAAGCTGCTTTTTAATCGCTGCCACAACCCATTCAAAAGATTCGTTAATGACATTGATTTCCAATACACGTAATGGAATAATAGCCTTCCATGGCTTATCTTTTTCTCCACGCACCTGCAAAGAAACAATCATCTGCTCAGCGACAGCTGCACTTTCACCTTTCACCACAGTAAAAGAGCATTCAACGGAAATACATCCTTTGCCTGTAACCCAAAGATGAGAAGTGTACCAAACACCCTCCTCTTGAAAATCTTCAATAGAATAAGCACAATCCCACGCGCCCACGTTGACACGTTTGGCCTCACGATTCTGCTGAAGTTCATATTCAATGCATTCATTCGCATAACGTTCATTTTCTCCTTTAAAGGCAGAAATACGGAAATTACCTGACCACTTTTCAGGATTGTAAAAAAGAAAGTTATCTTCGGCATCTTCAAATTCATGCCATCCGATAGGATATTCAATGGAAAACCAAGAACCCGGTGATATATATTTTAACATTGCAAGCATATTTAAGATATTAATAATTTCTATTGATAATCGAATCGTCCCTCCAATCTACCATACAGAGACTATACTCTCCGGATCGTAATCCGACAGAGAGATTTTATAATGAGGAGATTCTATAATAAAGAGGAAAAGGGCTTCATACGGCATATACTGACACCGCATTCCACCCTCTTTTATTCCAAGAATGCCTGTTATCGAACAGCAATACATTCAATTTCTACCAAAGCACCTTTTGGCAATGCTTTCACGGCCACTGCAGAACGAGCAGGGAAATCACCTTCAAAATACTTAGCATAAACAGCATTCATTTCTGCAAAAAGGCTCATATCTGCCAAGAAAACAGTAGTTTTAACGATATTCGCAGTAGTCAAGCCTGCTTCAGCCAAAATACTTTTGATATTTTCAAAAGACTGTGCAGTCTGTTCAGCTACGCCACCTTCAGGAAATTCACCTGTTGCAGGGTTCACGGGAAGCTGACCTGACAAGAAAATCATACCATTTGCTTCGATAGCCTGGCTGTACGGACCGATAGCAGCTGGAGCCTTCTCTGTAAAAATAACTTTTTTCATGTTTCTTTTATTAATTAGTAGATTGAATTTTCAACTGCTAAATTACCATTTTTCTTTGAATCGTGAAAAAGAAATCTTAAAAAAGAGTACGTTTTGTTGGTCAGTTCCAAATAAAACGCTATATTTGTACTCGTAAAAAAACAAAAACTGTATCTTCTCAACAGATTCAGTTCTTTATTCCTTTATATAAATATCATCAATTAAAATTCAGTAATTTATAAGCTTTTATGTACAGATGTCTCGTATGTTATAATACCCGATGTCTGATTCATCCTAGTATACATGCCTTTTCAATTACTGTAAATACTTATACAACAACTTATGTATAATATCATTCAATTAAATGACAAAACTGTATCAGAATTGCAACAGATTGCCAAAGAGTTGGGTCTGAAAAAGGTCGATTCTCTCCAGAAAGAAGAGCTTGTCTATAAGATTCTTGACGAACAAGCTATCATGACAGCGACCAAAAAAGTTGCAGAAGCAGAAAAGAAAGAAAGCCAACCTCGTAAAAGATCACGCATCAGCGTAAAAAAAGAGGGTGACAAAGTTTACACTGCTAACAAAGACAAAGCTCAGAAACTAGAAGCCAAAACGCCCGAAAATACGGCAGCATCTCCTCTTTCTCAAAAAGAAGAAACCGCTCCTTCAACAACAGACAATGCGACTTCTGACAAAGAAAAGCCTAAGACAAAGAGAGGACGTAAACCAGGCTCTAAGAATAAAAGCACACTCGCAAAAGAGGCTGAGGCATCTAAGAAACAAGATACAGAAGATAAAAAAGATAGCGTAGAAGATAAAGCAGAAGTTCCTAAGACGGAAATCCGAGACCTTCCTCTTGAAGACATGGAACTTCCACCACTCGATTTAAGTGATACCAGCGGATTCATTCCTATCGAAGACCTACCTTCTGATGATTTTGAAATACCTTCTGAACTTATCGGCAAATTCGAAGCGACAAAGGTAGAAGCTCCCGATTTTTCAAACAATGATTCTAGAGGTCCAGAATATCCCAACACGCCTAGAGTTCAACGTGCTCAGCAGCGTAACAACCGCAATCAAACAAACATTAAATCCAAAAACAATAAGCCGCAGAACAATCGACTAGAACCTGTTTCCGCACCAGCAACTGCCCCTGTCGAAACGACTCCTGAAATCGTTGAACAGCCAGCAAAACCTGCAGAGAAGGTATATGACTTCGATGACATTCTAAGAGGTTCCGGCGTTTTGGAGACAATGCCAGATGGATATGGATTCCTCCGTTCTTCCGACTACAATTATCTTTCTTCTCCAGACGACATTTATGTATCCCAGTCACAAATCAGACTGTTCGGTCTGAAAACCGGTGACGTAGTGGATGGCAGCATCCGTCCTCCTAAAGAAGGTGAAAAATATTTCCCATTGGTAAAAGTGGACAAAATTAACGGCGTAGACCCTTCATTGATTCGCGACCGTATCCCATTCGACCACTTGACACCTTTATTCCCAGATGAAAAGTTCCAACTTTGCACAGGTAAAAACGACAATTTATCTGCTCGCATGGTAGATTTATTCTCTCCTATCGGTAAAGGTCAACGTGCATTGATTGTAGCACAACCTAAAACTGGTAAGACCATCTTGATGAAGGATATCGCCAATGCAATTGCCGCTAATCATCCTGAAGCTTATCTGATCATGTTGCTGATTGACGAACGCCCTGAAGAAGTTACAGACATGGCTCGCAGCGTAAACGCAGAAGTCATTGCATCTACTTTCGATGAACCAGCAGAACGCCACGTCAAAATTGCAGGCATCGTACTGGAAAAAGCAAAACGTATGGTAGAATGCGGACACGATGTAGTTATCTTCTTGGATTCTATCACCCGCTTGGCTCGTGCTTACAACACGGTATCCCCTGCTTCCGGCAAGGTATTATCTGGTGGTGTAGACGCAAATGCACTACACAAACCAAAACGTTTCTTTGGTGCAGCACGTAATATCGAAGGTGGCGGTTCATTAACCATTATCGCTACCGCATTGATTGATACCGGTTCAAAAATGGACGAAGTTATCTTTGAAGAATTCAAAGGCACCGGTAACATGGAACTTCAGTTGGATAGAAACTTGAGTAACAAACGTATCTTCCCTGCCGTTAACATCACAGCTTCAAGTACACGTCGCGATGACTTGCTCTTAGACAAGACAACACTCGACCGTATGTGGATTCTCCGCAAATACTTGTCAGATATGAATCCGGTAGAAGCCATGGATTTCGTTAAAGACCGTTTGGAAAAGACAACAAACAATGAAGAATTCTTAATGAGCATGAATTCATAAGGAGTTTTCAGATATAATAAAAGAGCTGCATCACAAGTCAGATTCGACTGAGATACAGCTCTTTTTATTTGATCAACCTCTTACAAGATTCACCAACTTTTAGAGTTACATTTTTAGAAAGGCAGATCGTCATTATCGTTGCCTGCAGAGAAGTCAGCAGGAGCCGCATTCATCGGAGGGAATGGAGCTGCCTGAGGAGCCATCTGAGGTTCAGCATTCATTGCTACGCGATCCACTTTCCATGCACGGATACTATTAAACCAACGACCTTGCCATTCACGAGCGTCAATATCAAAAGAAACAGTCAGCTCTTCACCTACCTGGATGTTAAAATTATTGATTTTATCTTCTCCGAACACATCGAAACACATTCTACGAGGATACTGATCATGAGTTTCGAGAACATATTCTTGCACTTTCCAGTTATTACCTGTTTTTGATACACCGCTTCTTGGTTCAAGAACCGCGATAATTTTTCCAGTTAATTCCATAATAATTATTTTTCAAAATTTTGGTTACGAAATTACACTTTTCCAAAGAAGAAAACTATTTTTTTTCATTCTTTTTTACGCTGCTTCCGCAATATTTTTGTAACTTTGGCAGTTAATTAGGGCTAATAAAAGGCCTTTTTCGGTAGAAAAAATTTATAAAAAAAATAATAAGATTTAAAATAAATACACCATGAAGTTTATTGTATCAAGTTCAACCTTGTTCAGTCATCTGCAGGCTATCAGCCGTGTGATTAATTCAAAGAATTCATTGCCTATTTTAGATTGCGTACTCATTGAGTTACAAGAAGGTACACTTACCATGACCGCATCTGACAATGAAACGACCCTTTCAACAGCCATCGAAGTAAGTGACTATGAAGGAGAAGGAGCTTTTGCCATTTCTTCCAAAACCATTTTGGAAGCATTGAAAGAGAATCCAGAACAGCCACTTGATTTCAATGTCAACCTTGAGACTTTAGCCATTACCGTAAATTACCAAAACGGTAACTATAGTCTGATGGCACAAGATGCAATGGAATTTCCACGCTTGAAGCATCTTTCAAACAACATGGTCAACCTTACAATTCCGGCCGACATTTTGTTGAGTGCCATCAACCGATGCATCTTCGCTACTGCTGACGATGAACTCCGTCCTGTCATGAACGGTATCTATTTCGATATCACTCCACAGGACATTACCATGGTAGCTTCAGACGGACATAAATTGGTACGTAATAAATCATTTTCTGCAGTTAGCAATGAGAAAGCAGCTTTCATTCTTCCTAAGAAACCAGCCAATCTGCTGAAGAACTTATTGCCGAAAGAACAAGGAGATGTTACCATCAGCTTTGATGACAGCAATGCATTGTTCAATTTGGAAAACTACCAAATGAACTGCCGTTTGATAGAAGGACGCTATCCAAACTACAATTCGGTCATTCCTCAGAACAATCCTCACAAAGCAATTATCGATCGTCTTTCATTTATCAGTGCATTGCGTCGCGTTTCTGTCTTCTCTTCACAGGCAAGCAGTTTGATTAAAATGACATTGGAAGAAAATCAGATGGTTATATCAGCTAAAGACATCGATTTTTCTACCTCTGCTGAAGAAAAAATCGTATGCCAATACGACGGAAAACCTATGAGCATCGGATTCCGTTCATCGTTCCTAATTGAAATATTGAACAACATCACTTCACAGAATGTGATTATCGAATTAGCAGACCCTTCACGTGCCGGACTGATTGTTCCAGAAGAGCAGGAAGAGAACGAAGACTTGCTGATGCTGCTCATGCCTATGATGCTTAACGATTAATCGACTTTAGACTTTATTGATTTATGAAACTGAATCTGAAAAATCCGATGATTTTCTTTGATTTGGAGACCACCGGTACTAATATAACCACAGACCGCATCGTAGAAATCTGCTACCTAAAGGTATATCCAAACGGTAACGAAGAAAGCAAAACGATGCGCATCAATCCAGAGATGCATATACCTGAAGCATCGACTGCCATCCATGGAATCACTGACGAAGACGTAGCGAACTGTCCTACTTTCAAAGAAGAAGCTGCAAATATTGCCAAAGATTTCGAAGGATGCGACATTGCCGGATTCAACTCCAACCGATTTGATGTTCCCGTACTCGTAGAAGAATTCTTACGTGCCGGAATCGATATCGACTTGACCAAACGTAAATTCATCGATGTTCAGGTCATTTACCACAAATTGGAACAGCGTACACTTTCAGCTGCCTATAAATTCTATTGTGGTAAAAACTTAGAAGATGCCCACACCGCAGAAGCGGATACCCGTGCTACTTACGAGGTACTGAAAGCACAATTAGATCATTACTCTGACGTACTGAATAACGACATGAAGTTCTTGGCTGATTATTCTACCTACTCTAAGAATGTAGACTTTGCAGGAAGAATGGTTTACAATGAAGACGGTGTAGAAGTCTTCAACTTTGGGAAATACAAAGGAATGCCTGTAGCTCAAGTTCTACAAAACGACATGGGCTATTATGGCTGGATTATGAAAGGCGATTTTGCCTTGAATACGAAAAATGTACTGACTAAAATCAGATTGCGTGAAAGCAAACTGAATAAATAAGTTCAACAGGTATGCTGAAAGGGAAAAAGATTGTATTGGGAATCACAGGTAGCATCGCTGCATATAAAGCTGCAACATTAGTACGTGGTTTCATCAAAAAAGGAGCAGAAGTACAGGTGGTTATGACACCAGCAGCAAAAGAGTTCATAACCCCTCTTACTCTTTCTACACTTACAGGGAAACCAGTAGTCAGCGAGTTCTTCGATCGAAGAGATGGTTCATGGCATAGTCATGTCGATTTAGGTTTGTGGGCTGATGTCATGCTCATCGCCCCAGCCTCGGCATCAACCATTGGAAAAATGGCTAACGGAATAGCAGACAACATGCTGAGTACTACGTATCTTTCAATGAAAGCTCCTGTATTTATTGCTCCGGCTATGGATTTGGATATGTTTGCTCATCCTTCTACCCAAAAGAATTTGAAAACATTGCTTTCCTATGGCAACCGCATCATTGAGCCCGGCACTGGAGAAATGGCCAGTCACTTGCTCGGTAAAGGAAGGATGGAAGAACCCGAACGTATTGTAGAAGTCATAGAAGATTTCTTTAGCGAGCAACAAGAGCTCAAAGGGAAAAAAGTACTTATTACAGCAGGACCAACTTATGAAAAAATAGACCCTGTCCGTTTCATCGGGAATTACTCTTCAGGAAAAATGGGATATGCCTTAGCAGAGGACTGCGCCGCACGTGGTGCCGAAGTGATCCTAGTAAGCGGTCCAGTAACCATGCAAGCTCACCATCCAAACATTCGCCGTATCAATGTAGAAAGTGCTGAAGAGATGTATCAAACTGCATCAGAAGCCTTTCAAACAGTCGATGCCGCCTTGCTTTGTGCTGCAGTTGCCGACTTCACTCCTGAATTTGTTGCAGACAAGAAAATCAAACGTGAAAAAGACGATCTGGTAATTCGACTGAAGCCGACACACGATATTGCTGCCTCTTTAGGCAAAGTAAAACGTGCCGAACAAATTTTGGCTGGATTTGCTTTGGAGACGAACGATGAACAGGCTCATGCCCAAAGCAAATTGGAACGCAAGAATTTTGACTTCATTGTTCTCAATTCATTGAATGACGTGGGAGCAGGATTCCGTCACGACACCAATAAAATTACAATTGTTGATGCTAAGGAAGCAGTTCCCTACTCATTAAAAGACAAAAAAGAAGTAGCCAAAGACATCATCGACAAACTGGTGTCGTTAATGATAACCCAATAAGTAGATAAACGAAAATTATACACTATGTTACAGTCCATATTCATTCAGAACTATGCATTGATTGACAAATTAGATATCAGCTTCGGACCGGGATTCTCAGTGATTACTGGAGAGACAGGTGCGGGAAAATCCATTATCTTGGGAGCTATCGGATTATTGCTTGGACAGCGTGCCGATGTAAAAGCCATCAAGAACGGTGCATCTAAATGCATTGTGGAGGCATGTTTCAACATCGCTTCCTGCGGACTGGAACATTTCTTCCTCGCAAATAACATTGAGTATGAACCGAATGAATGTATTCTGCGAAGAGAAGTCTTTGCTTCAGGGAAGAGTCGTGCATTCGTCAATGACTCCCCCGTATCACTGACTCAAATCAAAGCTTTAGGAGAAAAACTGATTGACGTTCACAGCCAACATCAAAACCTCCTTTTGAACAAAGAAGGATTCCAGCTGAACATTTTGGACATTTTGGCTCAAGATGAACAACAATTAGGCGAATACCAACATACGTACAACGAGTACAAGAAAGCTTGTACCCAATTGGAAGAATGTATAAGAAAGGCAGAAGAAAGTCGCAAAGAAGAAGATTACATCCGTTTTCAATTGCAACAGTTGGAAGAATTGGAATTAAAAGATGATGAAATAATCTCTTTGGAACAAGAATCAGAAACACTGACCCATGCCGAAGAAATAAAGGCAGCTCTTTATCGGGCAAACCAACTCACAGAAGGAGAGGAAGGCGGATGTGTTTCCTATATCAAGGAAGCTATGCAGTCATTAGAAAATATTTGCAAAGTATACCCTCCAGCTCAAGATTGGATTGATCGTCTGAACGGCTGCTATATTGAATTGAAGGACATAGCCCACGATTTAGAAATGGCACAGGATAGAATTGATTTCAATCCTTCTCGCTTGGATTTCGTAAACTCCCGGTTGAACCAAATTTATTCACTGCTCCAAAAGCATCGTGTAAAAACCGAAGCAGAATTACTTGCACTCGCCAATGAATACCGTGACCAATTGGAACTCATCACTTCTTCAGATGAACGTATCTCAGAATTGGAGAAGCAAAAAAAAGACCTGTATCAAAAAGTACTGGAGCAAGGAGGAGAATTGACAACCTTAAGAAAAGCCAGTGCAAAAGAAATTGAACGACAGATGGAATCATACCTGATTCCTCTGGGCATGCCCAATGTAAAATTTGCAGTGGAACTGACCGCACGGAAAGAGCCCGATTCTAAAGGGTTAGACAGTGTAACTTTCTTGTTTTCAGCCAATAAAAACGGCACATTGCAAAATGTTGCCTCAATAGCTTCTGGTGGTGAAATAGCACGTGTAATGCTTTCACTAAAAGCCATGATAGCCGGTGCCGTAAAATTACCAACCATTATCTTCGATGAAATTGATACAGGTGTATCTGGATCGATAGCAGAAAAGATGGCCTTTATCATGCAAGATATGGGAAGACAGAACAGACAAGTAATGAGCATCACCCACTTGCCACAAATTGCCGCACGAGGAAATGCTCATTATAAGGTATATAAAGAAGATACGGAAACGGGAACCAACAGCCATATCGTTCGACTCACTGACGAACAACGTGTAGATGAAATAGCCAATATGTTGAGCGGCTCTACCTTGACCGAAGCCGCAAGAAATAATGCGAAAGCCCTTTTGGGATTTAATTAAAAAAGAAAACAATAAACTTATGATAGAAAAGAATGAAATGATTTTCGGTGTAAGAGCCGTTATCGAAGCCATCCAGGCAGGAAAAGAGATTGACAAAGTATTGGTAAAGAAAGATATCCAAAGTGACTTGTCCAAAGAACTTTTTGCAGCGTTGAAAGACACGTTCATTCCTATACAACGTGTACCGGTAGAACGCATCAATCGTATTACTCGTAAAAATCATCAAGGAGTAATCGCTTTCATCTCTCCAATTTCATATCAACGCACAGAAGATATCGTACCTTTTCTTTTCGAACAAGGAAAGAATCCATTGCTCATCTTACTTGACGGACTGACCGATGTAAGAAACTTCGGTGCTATTGCCCGTACTTGTGAATGTGCCGGTGTTGATGCCATCATCATCCCGAACAAGAACAGCGTCAGTGTCAATGCCGATGCTATCAAAACATCTGCCGGTGCCCTGCACACCATTCCCGTTTGTCGTGAAAACAATCTGACACAAACCATCCGTTTCTTAAAAGACAGTGGTTTCCGTATCGTTGCAGCTACAGAAAAAGGAGACTATGACTACACCAAAGCTGATTATACCTCTCCTACCTGCATCATTATGGGAGCAGAAGACACTGGTGTGCCTTACGACCACTTGGCTTTGTGTGATGAATGGATTAAAATACCTTTGTTCGGTTCAATCGAATCACTGAATGTATCCGTAGCTGCTGGTATCCTAATCTATGAAACGGTTAAACAACGCGGTTTTGATGCTGAATAAAAATCTAAAAGACCTCTGAATTATGAAAAAATACATACTCTTAATAGCTTGTGCCTGCGGATTTGGTTCCGCTTGGGCACAAGGCTTACCCAAATGGGCCGGGAAAGCTAAAAAAGCAGTTTTCTCGGTCATTACTTATAATGCCGAAAACAAGATATTGAATACAGGAAACGGCTTTTATATTGATGAAGATGGGACCGCAGTTTCCGATTTTACTCTGTTCAAAAGAGCCGAACGTGCCGTAGTGGTAACAGCTGATGGTAAAGAGCTACCTGTCAACGAGATTCTTGGAGCCAATGAATTGTATGATGTAATCAAGTTCCGTACTTCAGTCAACAAAAAATCAACCGCCCTTGTTCCTGCTACGCAAGCGGTCAAGACAGGAGAAAATGTATACCTGCTCCCTTATTCTACTCAAAAGGAGACTTCCGGAAGAGCTGGAACGATTTCTAATGTTGACAGCATAGCCAACCAATCATTCTACTACACCTTAAGTATGAAAACAGGAGCTAAAACCGTCAGCTGCCCGTTAATGAATGCTGAAGGTCAAGTGGTTGGACTCATCCAAAAGAACGCTGATGACGAAAGCGAAGAAAGTTATGCCCTAGGTATTGGCTTTGCTGAAAAATTAAAGATCAGCGCTTTGTCCGGTAATGACATGGCTTTGAACTCAATTGGTATAAAGAAAGGACTTCCAGAAAAAGAGTCGGATGCCCTGATTATGCTCTACATGTTAGCAAGTAGTAACCAGCCCGAAAAATACATTGAAATGCTGAATGACTTCATCAACCGGTTCCCCAATTCAAGTGAAGGCTATTTACGCAGAGCAACTTATTACATTGACACATACAAAGAAGAAAATGTAAAACCTGCGGAAAAAGATATTGAGAAAATGTTTGAAGTAGCTACCAAAAAGGATGAAGTTCATCATAGCCTCGGAAGAGTACTATACAATTACAATATGGGACTGAATGGAAAAGAACCTTTTAGCGACTGGACCTTGGACCATGCTGCAGCAGAAGTCAATAAAGCATTGGAGAAAAGAAAAGAAGGATTATACTACCAAACCTTAGGTGATATCTACTTTGCTCAAAACAAGTATGCAGAGGCTGCAAAAGCCTACGAAGCGGTTTGCCATTCTAACATGTCATCAGCCGCCAGCTACTATTCTGTAGCCAAGGCAAAAGAACTGATAGAAGGAACCGATAAAAAAGAATTGATAGCACTTCTTGATAGTGCAGTATCCAAATATCAGATTCCTTACGGCAACGAAGCTGCTCCATACTTATATGAACGAGCACGAATCAAATCTGAAGCAAAAGATTACCGTGGAGCTGTATTGGATTACAACGCATTTCATGATGCCATGCTAGGGCAAGTTTCTGCTGAATTCTATATCATTAGAGAACAGGCAGAAATAGAATGCCGCATGTATCTGCAGGCCATCAATGATATAAATAAAGCCATTGAACTCGACTCACAAAATGCTGAATATTGGAACGAGAAAGGAGCTATTCACCTCCGTCTAAACCAAATGGAAGAAGCGGTAAAAGCTCTTAGACAAACTATCAAGCTAAATGCCAAACATGCTGGTGCACACCGTATGCTGGGTTATTGTTTGATTCACTTAAAGAATAAGAAAGAGGGCATGGAAAACCTGAAAAAGGCTCAAGAACTAGGTGATACCGTTGCCGGACAATTAATCAAGAAATTCAAATAATGATATTCCTTACCTGATTAAACTCTTTTTAAAGCATAAGACGGGGGTGTGTCAAAATGTATATCAATACAAATTGATGCACCCTCTTTTTTATAACAAAGGTCCGCACTTTCACAAGCACGGACCTTTTT
>RCNI01001205.1_pt1 | contig 14387 bp, 15 predicted proteins | sample 2041151 | NCBI WGS metagenome assembly RCNI01 (sample SAMN09708214, study PRJNA481090) | feces metagenome | isolation source: feces | place: Antarctica: Albino Rookery | reverse complement strand
CATGAAGAAATATAAAATATTAGTTGTTGAAGATGATACTTCTGTAAAAAACCTTATGGTTACTACATTAAAGTCTCATGACTATCAGTATCTGGTTGCAAGAAACGGATCAGAAGCCCTTTTAGAGGCTTCTTCTCACAATCCGGATATGATTTTACTGGATTTAGGTTTACCGGATATGGATGGTGTTGAAATCATCAGAAATATCAGAAGCTGGTCCAATATGCCGATTATTGTAGTCAGTGCAAGAAGTGAAGATACAGATAAGATTGAAGCACTGGACGCAGGAGCAGATGATTATCTTACAAAACCTTTTTCTGTGGAAGAACTTCTTGCAAGACTTCGTACAACCCAGAGAAGAATGGAAATTGTGGTTAATGATTCAGAACAGGCATCCAGTAAGTTTACAAATGGAGACCTGATTATTGACTATGCGGCAGGATGTGTATATCTGAGAGGGGAAGAGCTTCATCTGACACCTATAGAATATAAACTGCTTTGCCTCCTTGCAAAGAATGTAGGGAAGGTACTGACACATACCTATATTACAGAGCATATCTGGGGGAGCAGCTGGGAAAGTGATGTAGCCTCTCTTAGAGTGTTTATGGCAACATTACGTAAAAAAATCGAACTGTCAAAGGAATCACCTCAATATATCCAGACACATATCGGAGTTGGATACAGAATGTTAAAGGTAGATAAATATTCAGAGTAAAAGCTTTTAAAACTCAAATCACATAATAAAAAGCCCATTTAAAGAGTACCGGTGATTCAGGTAAATTCAGAAAAGAGCTTTTTAGGCGTAGCAGATATCCTCTGCTACGTTTTTTCTTTATTTCATTTTTTTACATTAAAAAAGCTCTGGCATAGAACCAGAGCGTACTGCCTTTTAATCCTGAACATTTCTAACCCGCATATCAGGGAGCGGTAATATTTTATTAATATATAATATGCGATTTTTTAAAGAAAGTCAATAGACTTTTTATTCAGTTGCTATTTAGATGGATTTTAACTTCTGAAAATGGCTCCCTCTATTTTAATTTATTTAAAAGAAATCTGTAGTGATATTTCAGTTCTGCATATTTGTTAATCTTCTTCATGTAAATAGCGTCATAGATACCACCTGCAGTACCAATCAGAGGAAACCCCTGAATAAATTTAGTATAGAGGAGTTCTTCGGACAGGGCTTTTGATGCACGGAGAATTTCGTCTTTTTCATTATATCCTTCAGGAAGTACTCCTGTCTTCAAGACCTCATTGATACTTTGGTCTATATTCTCGTATTCGTCGCCCCATGTAACAGCTCCTTGAATTATACGAAGAAGAAAAAAGTTTTCTTTTTCTCTTTCGTGAAGAAATCCATAATGAAGACCTGTTTCGTGAAGGCTTTTTAAAATCATGGCAGTAAATACAGCAATGTCTGGAAGTCCTATTCCGAGAAAACCTGTGCCGACACCTATAGTACCTGAAATCAGCAGATTTTTGTTGCCAGCCGCTTTAGATGATTTACGGAAAGCCTTCAAGGACTTTCTGTTATCGCGGATTTCATGAACTGCTTCATGGGATTTTGTATGTTTTCTCTATGTTCTGACCTCTGTATGTTTTTTCTATAACACTGGTGCCCTTTTTTAAGATAAGGGAGAATGCCTTGGCAAAAGCAATCTGAAAGGTAGAGTTTATCTTTTCGGGAACTTTATCTGCCACCAGTTTCATAACGAAGGTTTCCTGCTTTATTTTCTCTGATTTCAGTATATCACTATATAATAGTTTTGCTATGAAAAGTTCCGGATTATGTATGCTGGGTCTGTTCCTTTATTCTCTGCTATGATAAAATATAGGCAAAACAGGAGGCAGATAAATGAGAAAAAATTTAGGCGCAAAAACATGTATTTATCCTATGCCGATACTGATTATTGCCAGCTATAATGAAGACAAAACTGCAGATGCAATGAATGCTGCATGGGGTGGTATAAGTGAAATGAATGAAAGTTCCATGTGCTTAAGTGCAGGACACAAAACTGTAAAAAACATTCTTCGTGAAAAAGATTTTACTATAAGCCTTGAAGATGATGCACATATTGCAGAATGCGATTATGTAGCAGATAAAGTTTCAAAAGCAGGTTTTACGGTAACTGCAAGTGAACTTGTAAATGCACCTGTAATCAATGAACTTCCAATCTGCCTGGAATGCAGAATGAAATCATACGATGAGAACACATGCCGTCTTGTAGGTGAAATTGTAAATGTCAGTGTGGACGAAAAAGCTATGATAGGTGAAAAGTAGACGTTGTAAAGGCTGCACCAATTACATATGATCCTTTTAACGAAGAGTATTATGTACTAGGTAATAAAGTCGGAAAAGCATATGCTGAAGGTAAAAAATTAAAATAAGGTAAAGTAAAGAAACTTTAAATTAAGTCTCTGGTTAAAATAACTGGTTGTGATATGATGTCCAACCAGTTATTTTTTTAGGGAATTTTTGATAACTTTGGAATTTACATCACTATATGCAAATTCGGAGAGCAAAGAGATTAACCTTTATAGTGTAACAACAATATGACACTTTAATAATAAAAATGTAACATTATTATTACACTTAATGAACGTAATGGCAAAGTATAATAAAAAGTGAATAGTCGGAAAATACTGTAAATTACTGACGTTTGACTTTACGAAAACACATTGGCATGAAAATAGCATATGTATTATGCAAAGATGATTGCAAGGAGGAAAATCAAATGAAAGTAAAAGACAAGTATTTAAATTTCTATTATGAAACAATTGGAGAAGTAGCTGAACCCGAAATTGATCCTAAAAAGACTGCTTTGCTAATTGTTGATATGCAAAATGAATTTGTATTAAGAGATTTTGGAGAAGCTATTGCCTTTAAAGAAGCAGGAGAATGGGAACGATGGATTCCATTTCATGATCGACTTGATGATATTGTAATCCCTGCAAACAAAAAACTACTCGATTATTTTAGAAAAAATAATATGACTGTAACCTATGGCAGAATTGCATGCCTGAGAGAAGATGGTGAGGACCGTTCCCCTGTACAGAAATCAGAAGGCTGGAATGGAATGCTGTTACCTGTTAATAGTTATGCAGCACAGATGATAGATGAGCTGGCACCATTAGAAAATGAAATTGTTGTTAACAAAACAACTGATAGCGTTACAACAGGGACAAACTATTTAACACTATTAAGATTTATGGGAATTGAGACAGTCGTTGTTACAGGTATTGTAACAGATCAGTGTGTAGCTTGCACTGTAAGGGGACTTGCAGATGCTGGATTTAAAGTTATTTGTGTTGAAGATGCATGTGCAGCTGGAAGTATGGAGTTGCATGATGCTGAACTTAAAATTATGAGTGTTATATATTGTGATGTTCTATCCTCAGATGAAACTATTGCTTTGATAGAAAAGAATTTGTAGGAGGATTATTATGGAGAATAACGGGTTGAGAAAAGAACTCAAGCTGTCAAGTATGATCGCTATGGCAGCTGGCGGTATGATTGCAGCGTGGATGGTTGAAGTTAAATTTTGGTTTGAATTAAGTGGACCAGGAGCGGCTTTATCTTTACTAACTTGTGGTGTGTTAATATTACCATTATGCTTTATTTATTCGGAAATGACTAGTATGATGCCGTATGCAGGTGGACAGAATATTTGGATGTCTAATGCATTTGGCTGGAATGTAGGCTTTGTGGCATGCTGGCTTGTTCTATTGCTATATGTAATGGCAATGCCAACTGTTGCATATGGAATTGCAAGTATGTTAGGGTATCTTTTCCCAGTAACAACACTTCAGGTTAAGATTATTGCAACGGTATTATTGTGCTTATGGTTTTTCTTGACGAATAAAGAGTTGAAATTCCTTGCCAAATTACAGAATATTTTATTCTGGAGTACACTGGTTGTTTCTGTATGTGCATCCTTAATCTTTATCTTTAGTGGATACTGGAAGTTTGAAAACATTAATTGGTTCCCTAATGGATTTAGCGGATATACTGCAGCAATCGGATTATTAATTATGAAATTTGTAGGTTTTGATCTTATTCCTCAGTTATCAGAAGAAGCAGCATTCCCTAAGAAAAACTTATGGAAGGCATTTATTGGAGCAATCGGTTGTACAGTACTTATCTATTCATTAGCTGTAATTGGTGTTAGTGGTATTGTATCTAATGAATGGGTTGCACAGACAGACATTGTTGACCCTAGAGTTGCTGATATTATTGGGATGCATTGGTTAGGATTAGTAATTGTAATAATGGGAGCATTAACTTGCATTACAACATTATCTTCTTTCTGGTTAAGTGCTTCAAGAATTTTATATGGAGCAGCAAAGCAGCATCAGATGACACCAAGATTTGAAAAACTTAATAAGTATGGTCAGCCACAATTCGCTAACCTTATTGTAGGAATCTTTTCACTATACTTTACAGTATTTGCACCAGATGCTTGGGTAAATTACATTTATACAATTTATGGAGTCGCTGCAGGTGCAGTATATCTATTAGTTGCATGCTCATTCTTGAAACTGAGAAAATCACATCCTGAGTGGAAACGTCCTTATAAAGTTAAGGCAGGAATGTTTATGGGAGTATTTGGAGTAGTATTTTGTATATGGGTTTTATATACCTGCCTTGGAGCTATGGATTTAGGAGCTTGGATAGTATTAGGAATCTATTCAGCAGTCGGAGTCTGCTTCTGGGGTTATGCGAAAATACAGCAGAAGAAACAGCCAGAACTATGGAGCCCTGTTATTATTTCACCTGATACTGTTAATGCAACCGAAGACGAGTAGCAATTGAAATATTTAAAATTGAATATCACAATATATATATATATGAATGTATACACTTACCAGTCCGGAGATTTTATTTCCGGACTGTAAGTGCTTGATAGGGAGGATTATTAAAATGCATAAGGAAAAGAAAACTTTAATGATAAACAGAATAGTTGCCTTTTTTCTAATATTTAATATTCTGTCTATTTTTTGTTTTACGTATCTGGTAATTGTACGCGAAGAAAAAAAGTCGTTAAACTATAAAAAAACAAGTATGGAAGAAATAGTTACTGAAAAGTGTAGCCTTGTGAATATTGTTTTTGATCGAATAGAATCGCAAATGGAAAGTATGGGGATATGGATTGATAAAGTAAAAGACAATGAATATTCATCTGAGTTATCCGATCAATACTATTATGATAATATTGGTAATCTGGTGAGGGAAAAAAATCCTGCACTTAGAGATATAGAACAAAGTAATGTGTTAATCCCAAAAGATGTTGAAAAAGATAGTGAGTTAATAAAATCTATTAATTTTACAGAAGTTTTTGATGAGGCTTTTTCAAGTATTCTTGAAAGTGAAGAGGTTACATGGGCCTATATTACAACTGAAGAAAATGCTTTGAGGTGTAGTCCTTATAAAGTATTAGGAAATAGGTTCAGCAATAATCATAATCAGAGAATGGATATTTTCTATACTTCAGCTAATGAATCAAACAATCCGGAAAGGAGGATTGTCTGGACAGAACCTTATATGGATTATTTGGGAACAGGGTGGACTATTACATGTTCTATGCCAATTTATGATTGTAATGACAAGTTTTTTGGAGTTGTATCATTAGATATATCTATAAAAAATATTGAGAAAAAGTATTTTGATGGGTTTTCAGAGGGAGAAAAAGGAAAGGTTTATTGGATAAAGAATAATGGAGACATATTGTATTCCAATATAGTAGAAGGTAACGAAAGCCAGGGACAAACGCTAGGGAAAAACATTCTAAAGGGAGATTATGCTTCGGATAAAAAGAGACAAGCCATTAAAGCAGCTATAAAAAATAAAAAAGGTATAGAGTATTATATTGATAATAATAGAGAAAAAATGATGGTATATGCGCCAATAGAAAAACTAGATTCGCTGCTTATTGTGGAAGTAGATAGCAACGAATTTCTCCAGGGGATTGAACTTGACTTTAAATATATTGTTATAATTGCAATTATGGATCTGATTATGATTTCCTTTTTTGTGGTGCTGTTTAATTATAGTTTTTCCCGTCCTATGAAGAAATTAGTAAATTGTGCAACAAGAATTGAAAATGGAGATTACAAATATATTCAGGAAAATTATGATACGACCAGTAGTTATTATGAAATAATACAGCTTAATAAAGCTTTTATGGCAATGAACAGAAGTCTTGAAGCTTATTCACAGAAAATAAAAAAGAAAAATGAAGACATATCTGCAATTTTAGATACAATAGAGTGTAATCTTGTAGCAATCGATATGGATGGCAACATAAAGCTACAAACTAAAGAGAAAAACTCAATATCTCAAAGTGATATTTCTAAAGCAATCAAATATATCAGTGAAAAAAAAGAGGCTTTTTCGGAAGAAAAAATTGTAGAAGGACAGGTTTACAAAAATAAGTATTATCCTGTAAAAACTAAAGAAGGTGAGATTGAAAGAATCATTGTGTATAGTGAATGTATTACAGAGACTCATTTAATGGAAATCGCATTTCAACAATTAGAAAAAATGGCAGGTGTTGGACAACTATCTGCAGCTATTGTTCATGAGTTGAAAAATATAATGGCAAGAATAAATGGTGCAGCATATATTCTGAGTCTGAACAATCAGAGTTCTGCCTCGTTAAAGGAAGTTCAAACAATACAAAAATCAATCGAAGAAGCTGAAAATGTTATCGTAACATTATTAGATTTCTCGAAAAAAGAGCCAGACGGGAAAGAAATTATTCATATAGAAACTATGATAAATCAAATAATTCTTTTATCCAAAAAGGAAATAATAGAAAAAAGTATTCAGGTAACAACAACTATCGAGTCCGAATTATATTGGATATCAGGGTATAAAGAAGCATTAAAAGTAATTATACAAAATCTTATTAGTAATGCAATCCAGGCCATTGATACAGAAGGGGAAATAGTAATTGAATCTTTTGAAGAGGTAGATTATATTATAATTAAAATAAAAGACGATGGTGCAGGAATAAGCATAGAACCTAAAGAAGATATATTTAAAGCCTTTGTTACTACAAAAAAATCCGGTACAGGAATAGGACTTTGGATTGTAAAGAAACTAATTGATTCTATGAATGGTAAAATCGAAGTGAATGAAAGATTAGAGAATGGAAGTGAGTTTATTATATATCTGCCAATAGAAAGGAGAAAAAGCAATGAAGACAACACATGTATTATTAGTTGATGACGATAAGACAATATTGGAAATTTATTCGAAGATATTAAACTTAAAAGGATTTAACGTAATTGCATGTAGCAATGGATATGATGCTATAGAAGAAGTAAAGAAGAAGCAAATATCCGTTGTAATAGCAGATATTATAATGCCCAAAATGACAGGTATGGAACTTTTAAAGAAAATAAAGCAGATTTCCCCATTTACAGAAGTTATAATGCTGACCGCAGAGGGGTCAATAGCAGGGGCTGTTGAGGCGGTAAAACAGGGAGCTTTTTCATACTTTGTAAAGCCTGCAAATATAGATGAACTACTAAGAAGTATAAATAAGGCCGCAGAATTAATAAGTGTTAAAGAAGAAAACCTTAACTTAAAAGAGCAGATTGCAAATATTTCCTCAAGCTATGAATTTATTGGTAACTCAGAGTCAGCGAAGAAAATTCGCGAAAAAGCCAAAGTAATTGCTAATGCAGATTCACCAGTGCTAATTATGGGCGAGACGGGGACAGGAAAAGAAGTTCTTGCAAATATAGTGCATCAGAATAGCAAAAGAGCGGATAAGCCCTTTATTTGTGTAAACTGTGGTGCGCTTAATGAGAATTTGATTGAAAGTGAATTGTTTGGCAATGAAAAGGGTGCTTTTACAAGTGCAGAAACGATGAAAAAAGGATATTTTGAAGTAGCTGATGGAGGAACTATATTCTTTGATGAAATAGGAGAACTGGGAATAGCTATACAGGTAAAACTTCTCCGTGTACTTCAAGAAAAGAAATTCCAGAGGGTTGGCGGAACGAAGACTATAAAAAGTGATTTTAGAATGATTGCAGCGACAAATAGAAATTTAAAAAAAGAAGTTGAGGAAAAACGATTCAGAGCAGACTTATTTTATCGTATTAATGTTCTTCCAATTGAAATTCCACCTCTGAGAGAGAGGGTAGAAGACATTGATATTTTGTGTGAAAGATTTAAAAATTATTTTGCTAACCAGATGAATAAAAAAGTCGGGGACTTTGATGAAAATATATTATCAAAGTTAAGGGGTTACAGCTGGCCTGGAAATGTGAGAGAACTAAGAAACATAATAGAACGTTTAGTTGTTTTATCTAAAGGCGGTGAGTTTGACATATCGGATCTTCCTGAAGAAATAAAAGATAATGGGCAGGCAGATGAAGATGATACAAATCTTAAGAATGTAGTAAAAAACGTAGAAAAAGAATATATTGAAAATGCAATTAATAAATGTAATGGAAATATCACTAAATCTGCTGAAATAATAGGAATTTCGAGACAAAATCTATATAGAAAAATGAATGAATATGGTATAAATAACAAATAATCCACAGTTTATGAAGAAAGCTTCATTCATAATGATTAGTAATCACATGCTAAAAGGGAACCAGTTACGATATATATCGCGACTGGTTTTTTATTTTTGTATATTAGCTATGCATATCTTGGCAAAAAAGATAAAGAACGTTACAATAACATTGTTATCAATTAAGGAGTGAAAAGGATGGCGACAAAAGATCATTCCCTGGATGAGAAAATCATACAGGCGGCTACAAGTGAATTTTTAGAATATGGATTTCAGAGAGCTTCTTTACGAAGAATTGCCCAGAGGGCAGAGCTTAGTACAGGAGAACTTTATACAAGATACGAAAATAAAGATGCCTTATTCTGTTCTATTGCAGGAAGTATACTTTCTGATATTGCAAGTGAATTCCAGCCTGTGCAGCAGAGCTATATGGATGCTCAGCAAAGTTACAGCGTTGATGCTGTATTAGAGGCTATCAGAGAAGAAGAACGGGCGGCTCAGAGAATACTTTTAAATCATTATGATGAATGTGTGTTGCTTTATTGCAAAAGTGAGGGAAGTTCCCTTCAGCAGAAGATGGAGCATATGCTTACATATACAGTAACGGAGATTGTTAAACATTTAAAGGCTATAGCACGACACGAAGTAAATGTAGACGGTATTGCCATGATTTTGTCGGAACAGTTTTACTGTTATCGCTCGATTCTTCTGCGTGGACTAAGTAAAGAGAAGACCATAGAATGCCTTAAGTTGGTAGAAGGCTTTCATGAAGCCGGATGGAAGAAAATCTTTGAGCAGATTATGGAATAAAGCAGGTACATTTTGTCGCAGAAAAGTATTTCCTGTGTTAAATGGAAAATCATTTGAAGCAGGATGTGGTGAGATTATCAGTATAGTTGATTATAATAGTTGCTGAAAAACAACTCTTGGAAAGATTATGGCAGGACTGATTACCCCTGCAGAGGGCAGTTTTTATTTTGATGGAAAACCTTTATCAAGGAAAGAACTTATAGAAAAAATATAAGCTGATGTGCAGCGGAATAAGTTTTATGGGAATTATTTTATTGTTTATTGTCTATGGCTGGGAGTGGTCACGGCTTTTATTATCAGTTTTTTCCCGAGGATGCTTGTAATATGTTTTGCTGTAGCTCTGATTGTACAGGGAAAAGAAGTCCCTGTAACTTTTGCAGCAATGAGAAAACTGCATATTCCAGAAAAACTGACTATGATTTTTGCAGTAATATTTTGTTTCTTCCCGGTTTTTAATAAAAATCTTAAGATAATGAGTCACTCTATTAAGACAAGGGGATTTTTCCCAAAGCTTATAGATACGCTTAAGTCCATACCTGAGTATTTTGAAATTCTTACAGTACCTATGGTATTCAGGGTAATCAGAATTGCAGAAGCAATGTCTGCTTCTGCAGAGACAAGAGAGATTTCTCTTCTGGGAAACGGGATTCATATATTCAGTTAAAAATGAAAACGGCAGATGTTTGTATTCTATTTATAAGCGCTGCATTAATTGCAGCAGGAATTATACTGTGATTTTACTAAGGAGGATTCTATTATAAACAATGAAGAATTAAACACCAAGGATATAATCAGCGTTGTACTGATGTCACTTGTAAACATTTTTATCTTCGGTTTCAGTACGCTTCTTTACTTTAATCCTTTTACTATTCTGCTTATGCCTGTGTACTTTGCACTGGCACAGGGAATCGCGTATTTTATGCTGGGAACAAAGGATATGGAGATACAAAGGCACTGACAATAAGTTACATCGTTACACAGGTTTTAAACTGCATTGGAAGTACAATTTATCCATATGCCATAACTCTTAAAGTAATACTCGAAAGAATGTCTGCTGACAGCGGTGTAAATTCATCATATATTGAAAAGGATGGTGAGATGATTCAGCCTGGGGCAGTCTTGTCCTTCTTGTTGTAGTTATTGCAACATCATATTTAGGAGTAATGTTTGGAAAGAAGATAATGAAAAAACATATTTTAATGAACTGGGCTGCTTTATGAAACCATATAATAAAGGATATGGATTTTCTGTATTCTTAAGTATTTTAAGTGTAGCATCAGGTATCGGTGCCTACGCTATGGCAGGAAAGATTGCTAAGATTCTGTTTGGAGAGAACCCCGCATTTGAAAGTGTTATTGGATTTGCCGTTGTAGTAGCTGTATTTAAGCTGTTAAGTGTTCTGCTGCTTAATTTCTCTACATGGATTTCCCATAAGGCTGCGTATAACACGCTGAAAGATATAAGAAAGGCACTATCTGAGAAAATGCTGTGTATTCTTATGGAATATTTTGAGGGAAATGGTAGTGGAAGACTAAAAACAATGATGGTTGATCATGTAGAGGGAATGGAAAAAACTCTGCCTCATATGATTCTGGAACTTACAGCAAATCTTTTGGGATCTCTCTGCTGTATAATCTGTATGTCCTTTATTGACTGAAGAATCTCTCTTATGGCTCTTGTATGGATTATCCTTGGTTTTTCTGTAACAGGTAGAATGATGAAAGGATATGAGGAGAAGTATGCAGGCCAGATAAGAGAGCTTAAAGGAATGAACCAGGCAGTTGTTGAATTTGTTAATGGCATAGAGGTCATCAAGAATTTTGGGCAGGACGACAAATGCTACTATAAATATCAGGATGCTGTATATGGTCATGCTTCATATAACGTAAACTGGCAGAAAGAAATGCAAAAATACTCTTCTCTTGGAATGGCCATTGCACCTTTTTCTGTATTCCTTATATTAATGGGAGGTCTGTTCTTTTATTCCTGTGGAAGAATTCAGTCCATAGGAACCCATGAGGAACTGCTGAATAGCTGTCCGGAATATAAGACAATGTGGGAATTATCAGAGATGAGCAGAAATGATTAATACACTTAAAAGAATATGGGAACTCAGTGAAAAAAGACATAAGAACCTGATAACAGCTCTGGTATTATCTTTTATCCGTTCTGTTTTCGGTGTAACACAGTTAATTGCAATTATCTGTACAGTAGAGGTTTTGTGCGGAGAAATGGAACCAAAGTCAGGAATATTTCAAATAGCAGTGCTTATATCTGTATAGCAGGAAACTTTATTACAAGCTATTTTGAGCAGACAGGGACACTGGAAACAGGGTTCTTCATGGTTGCAGATCAGAGAGTGGGTGTAGGAAGCTATCTACGAAAAATTCCTTTAGGATATTTTAATGATTCTTCTTCAGGTGCACTTTGTGCAACTTTAACGACGACACTTTCAGGAGTTGAAACAGCAGGTGCCATGGTTATGGTTGGTGTAGTTTCAAGACTTTTCAGTGCATTTGTATTGTTCGTATTTATGCTTTTTTATGACTGGCGTATAGGAATTTTATCCGGTATAGGAATGATTACATATCTTCTGATTGTAAATTATCAGATGAGTTTATCAAGAAAAAATGCACCGGCATTACAAAAAGTACAGAATGATATTGCAAAATCTACACAGTCATTCCTGTAGGGGGTAAAGGTAATAAAAGCATTTAGTTTTAAAGAAGGAGATGAAAATTTAAAATCAGCTATTGGAGAAAGCTGTAATGAGAATATTTCTCTGACATCAAAATCCATGCCATTCCAATTTGGAGCAGGAATCTGTATTGCAGTGTTTGAATCCTTAATTTTAATGGCTTCTCTTTACTTCTGCTTCCAAATGGAAGAATTGTGCAGGAAGGAACACATAGTGAACTGAAAAGTGCTCCTGGACTTTACCTGGATTTCTTAGAGACAAGACAAAAGGGAGGACTCTGGAAGATAAAGTAAAGTCGGATAAATGTTGCTTGACTTTTAATTTACAGGGCATAAAATTTAAGTTATCAGGCAATATATGATAGGAGGTTATTATGGAAAATACATTAAAAAAGTTTAAAGACTACCTTAAAAAGATAGAGCAGTATACGGAAGCAGTGGAACTGCTTACATGGGATTTACAGACAGCTGCACCAAAAGAAAGCATAGATAGAAAAATTGAGTCTATCAGTTTTTTTTCTACAGAAATTTTCAGAATGTCAACATCAGATGAGTACGGTGGATACCTTAAAGAACTTTCTAAACCTGAAAATTATGAGAAACTTGACGATGCAATGAAACTTACAGTTAAAAGATATGTAAGAGAATATGAAAGATTTAAGCGCGTACCGGAAGAATTTTATTCTGAATTTACTACAGCAAAATCACGCTCAGAACAGGCATGGGAACAGGCAAAAGAGGCTGATGATTTTTCGATTTATGAACCTTATTTAGATAAAGTGATTAAAATGACCAAAGAATATGTTCACTATATGGAACCTGAGCAGGAACCGTATGAAGTACTGTTAGATATGTTTGAAGAAGGGATGGACAGTAAAGCTATAGATGAAATCTTTGAACAGCTGAAAGAAGGTCTGTTACCTTTAATTAAAGAAATTACAGCAAAAGAACAGCCTGACCTTACTGCACTTAAAGGAAATTACAGTATCCAGGGTGAAAAGGAAGTTCAGAATCTGCTCCTTGATTATATCGGATTTAATTTTGATCGAGGAACTACAGGGGAAAGTGTTCATCCGTTTACTACAACGCTTTGTTCCGGAGATGTTCGTGTTACAAACAGTTTTGATGAGACAAATCCGATTGATTCTATGTTTAGTGCTATTCATGAAGGTGGACACGCAATTTTTGAGCAGAATATAGATAGAAAATATGAAGATACAGTGGTTATGACTGTAGATATGATGGGACTTCACGAAAGTCAGTCGCGATTCTTTGAAAATATTCTGGGAAGAAATATCAATTTCTGGAAACCTGTTTATGACAGAATCGGAGAAATTCTACCACAGTTTAAAGATGTTTCCATGGAAATTTTTGAAAAAGCAATTAACTGTGTAAAGGCCGGCCCTGTTCGTTTACAGGCAGATGAGGTGACTTACTGTATGCATATTATCTTAAGATACGAAATGGAAAAGGCAGTATTTCGTGATAATGTTCCTACAGCAGAACTTCCTGAACTATGGAATAAAAAGACTGTAGAACTTCTTGGTGTGAAACCTGAAAATGACGGGGAAGGAATTTTACAGGATATGCACTGGTCAGATGGTTCATTCGGATATTTTCCATCCTATCTTCTTGGGTCAATTTATGACGGAATGTTCCTTGAACAGCTTGAAAAGGAATTAGGACCTGTTGATACGATTCTGGAAGAGGGAAGAATAAAAGAAATTACAAAATGGCTGACAGAAAAGATTCACAAAAATGGAAGTCTGTATAATTCCAAAGAAGTTTTACAAAGAGTATGTGGAAAAGAAGTTACAGCAGAACCGTTACTAAAATATTTCAGAGATAAATACGCCAGAATCTATGGGTTATAAAAGGAAAGAGGACTGAGTAATCAGTCCTCTTATTTTGTCATTGTTTCTTTTATCTTCTCTATTTCTTTTGCAAGAGCCTGAGCTAATTTCAGGTGGTTTGCCTCATCAAGATGGAGGCTGTCAGTCTCGCTTGCCCTGGCAACCGTTGCAGCATTAAAGAAGGGAATATCATATTCCTTACATACTTCTTCGTAGGCATCAGCTAATTTCTTTGATGTAAAATAACTGTCTTCATTAAAATAGTCAGCCCATGGAGATGAAGTAAAAATCTCTTTTTCAAGTTCCACAGGAGCAACGATAAGGTTCTGTGGTACAGGATATGGAATTGCAAAATCTTCACTCTGAAGTACCCTGATTGTCTTTCTCAAATCTTCAGAAAGAATTTCCGTACTTATATTATGTACTTTTTTCAGATCATTTGAGCCTAACATTGTAATGACAAGGTCAATTGGTCGGTGTGTCCGTAAAA
>RCNI01001878.1_pt1 | contig 14407 bp, 6 predicted proteins | sample 2041151 | NCBI WGS metagenome assembly RCNI01 (sample SAMN09708214, study PRJNA481090) | feces metagenome | isolation source: feces | place: Antarctica: Albino Rookery | reverse complement strand
TCTGTTTTGTGAAGGAAATCGGCCTATAGCTTTTTTGCAGATTCTTGTGTATAATCATCTTGAATATTATGAAGGAGGCACGCATTTATGAAATACGGCTTCGGCGTAGACCTTGGCGGCACAACCGTGAAAATCGCATATTTTGACCAGGAGGGTACTCTTCTTAATAAATGGGAGATCCCCACCGTAACAGAAAACAGCGGAAATCAGATCCTTCCGGATATTGCTGCATCCATCCGTCAGTTTTTGGATGCCAATTCTATTGCCCACAGCCAGATTCTGGGCATCGGCATTGGCGTTCCCGGCCCCATCGGCAGCGACGGAATTGTAAACAAATGCGTGAATCTCCACTGGGGCAGATTTAATCTGAAGGAGACTTTGCAGAATCTCACCGGTTTTCCTGTGGCAGCCGGCAACGATGCCACCGTAGCCGCTCTGGGCGAATGCTGGAAGGGCGGCGGTCAGGGCTGCAAAAATATGGTAATGGCAACGCTGGGCACCGGTGTCGGCGGCGGAATCGTGGTGGACGGCTCCGTGGTCCTGGGCGCTCACGGCGCCGGCGGCGAAATCGGCCATATGGTCATTAACCGGGAGGAGACCGAACCCTGCAACTGCGGCAATCGGGGCTGTGTGGAGCAGTACTGCTCTGCCACCGGAATTGTGCGTCTGGCCCGTCGGCATTTATGCCGCACCGATGCACCTTCCAGCCTGCGCAGCATCGAGAATCTCACCTGCAAGGATGTTTTCGACGCTGCAAAAGCAGAGGATGCCCTGGCCCAGGAAATTCTGGAGCAGGTTTATGGTTATATGGGCGAATTTCTCGCAAACCTGTGCTGCGTGGTGGATCCGGACGTGATCGTGCTGGGCGGCGGTGTCAGCAAGGCCGGTGCGCCTCTTCTGGAAGGCATCCAGCGGCAGTTTGAAAAATACCCCTTTCAAAGCGCAAACAACGTGCAGTTTGCGCTGGCAAAGCTGGGAAACGACGCAGGTGCTTACGGTGCCTTTAAGCTGGTACTTGATCAGCTGAAGTGCTGATATTCCCCTAAAATCCATCACTTGATACCGCCGAAATTGCAGACTAGAAATTTAAAGGATTGGATACACATATGATTCGAAGCGCCTTCTTCGTATCGACTTGTGCCAACCCTTCCCAGCTTAACCGGGTCAAACGCAGCGTTAGCCGCTGTGCAAAAGGCCCTTCGCATCAAGAAAGATTTTTAAGTCCTGCAAAGCGGTTGCTCTGGCAAAACAGATTCAGCACCATATCGCACTGTCTCAGAATAACGGAGCCTTTGACAGCGCCATTGACGGAATTGGGGATTCAGCGAATCCATTTGAAGGCAAGGATTGGGATTCTTTGGTACCAGACACGGATCCTGCCAATCCAGTGAATGAAAATATCAATGGTGCCTCAGATTAAGGACATTTTGGATCCCTTCCACTGGCCATTTTATGCAGTTTTACCCCCCTTGTGCAGCTAAATTCTACACAAGGGGGGTATCATTATGCCAGATTCAACTTATAAAATGGTTTCCCGTGGAAATTACAAAAAGTTTTCCTGCGGTTCATAAAAAGGTTCATGCTTAGGCAGAGAATCGTGCACATAATCAGTAATACATACAGCGTATCGCCAGCCTAGATGGGGCTAATTTCCAGATAAGCCGTCCCAGAGAATGCTATTAACAACAATAGGAAGGATGATGCATAATGAAAAAGGTTAAAAAAGTATGTGGTATCATTGCAATTCTTTTGATTATTTGTCTCATAGCAGCCATTGTTGTCCGGAGCAATCATGTAGAGAAAAGCTGCGTGAGCTTTATACATTCACAGCGGAAAAAGAGTCGGCAGCATATCTCCAGTGGGAAGAAGGCAAATCTACACATACGCCTGCAGTCATTCCGGAATCCCAGGTAGTGGATTTTTTGACCGAGGCTACCGTCAAAAAGGGAGGCAAAACATCCACAGAGCCTTTCCCTGCCTTCTGCTTCGTTGTAATTTCCGAAGATAAGACAGAATATTCCATAGTTATGGGCAAATCGGGGGCGATTCCCGTTGCGCAGTACGATGATTTGGAGGGTACCCGTAAGTTCTGGAAAGATGACGGCAGCCTGTTCACCGCTCTTTATGAGGCCCATATGCAAAACGGCAGTGCCCCCATTCCCCAATAAGCAGTTCTCCACAAACCGCTTTCCGGCGGAATCTCGGCGCAAATACGATGTGGTATTGATATCTCCATGCCCCGTGAGCGCTGTGATTTACTGTATTATATTCCATTATAAAATCACCTCCATCGATCTTGGGAATGGGGTCGCCAAAGCACTGCCATTGTATCGTTGGAGGTTGTTTTTCATATACTAAAGTATTTTATTTCCTCGGCACAGCCGGGGGTTTATTGGGGCTAAAGCGCCCAAATAAATGGGTCACAAGTATCTCTTTGTGACCCATTTGTTTACAATCCAAATCTTATTAAGCAGCTAAGACTTACCGCAGCACCCTTTAAACAGACAGTAGGCAACTGCATGGTTAAACAATAATCCTTTGTTCTCGCTTACATACCCCGGTTTTCCATTTTTACATTTCCCATAAATCTTGTGGAGCCGTGCAAATATATCTATCCGATCTTACTTATACTGATAAAATAAGCGCCAGCTCAAAGCTGGCGCTTATTTTTAGGATACACGAATGATTTAAACTTGCTCTTTCCGTTTCATACGAAGTGCAACAACCAGTACGCCTGCCAATGCCAGAACCGCAAAGCTACCCATCCATACAGGATTGAATGCGTCTCCTGTCTGTGCAGATCCATTGGTATCTGCTTTCACATTGATAACTGCATAGTCAAAGCCGTGCTTGGCTGTAAAGCTCAGGCTGCCATTTGCACAGGTTGCAGGCAGTTTCTCCGTCTTGCCATCAGTAGATACATACATCACATTGTAATCGCTGCCTACGGCACCTGCTTCAGGTTTAAAAGGAATGATTACGGTGATAGATCCATCCCCAAAATCGTTCACAGGTTTCCCATTACTTGTAATAATTACTGAAAGCACACTCTGAACCTTATCGTCTGCCAACGCCTTCTGCTGCTCCTCAGACAGATTTTTGATGTCCGTCTGTACAATTTCCAAGGTAACGGTATCGCCCTCGGCCTGGCCTGCAACAGCCTTTAGTGCATTCGCATCAAACACCACTGTTCCATTCTTCAGATGCAAGGTCAAAGTGGCATCCTCTCCAAGTGCTGCAAGCTTATCAAAAGATTCAACCGGCAGTATGGCGCTAGTAAGATCCTTAGAAATATCGCTCAGTTCCAAAGTAACATTATTTTTATCCGCTTTGGAAATCGCAGCATCCACAGCCCCTTCACTGATTTCAGCGGTGTTATCATTTACCACAATCAGCTCAAGGATCACAACGCTTTCCTGTGTGACTTCGTTCTTTCCTTCTGCGTCAAGGAAGTACTTACCGCACACATCACAGATGTAGTGCTCAATATTACCCTTAGAAGTATACGTCGCCCTTGGTCAGCTGGTGACCCAGTGCAGCTCCCTCAGTTGCGCCGCAGGTCTTACAGGTCTTGGGAGAAGTGCAGGTTGCCTCTGTCCAATCGTGACCCATTGCCTTGATCGTCACGGCTGTCTCGGTCTTGCCGTCCTTGTCGGAGAACAGCTTCTTACACTCGCTGCAAGCCCAGTGTTCCTTGTTGCCATCGGCAGTACAAGTAGCATCTTTGGCTTCCACCTTGGTCAAAATATGCTTCTTTGCAAGCTGCTCAATTGCATCGTTAAGCGCTTGCGCAGCTGCGTCCACAGTTACTTGATCCGCCTGCTTGTTATCCAGCACACCCTTGGCATTCTTCAGAGCATCTGCAAATACGCTCCAAGTTTCCGGCGTGTACTTGCTCTCTTCATAGGTCTTTGCTGCATTCACAGCGGCCTGCAGGGCCGCCTTATTCACAGTGTCTGGAATTTCGCGGACTCTGGGAATATAAAGCTTCATATAGTCGAAGTTCATGCTACCGGTAAAGTAAACATACAGATCGTGTACACCCCTAATTTCTGCAGTTACCGGTGCATTCACCACAGCAAAATTCTGCCAGGTGGGTCCTGCCTTAGGACACGCTACATTCGCCAAAATCTCTGCGTCAGCAGTGGGTTCAAACTTCAGCTGAGCATTTTCCGTTTTATTGGGATTTGCATACCGGACTTCAACCTTCTCCACACCGGTTCCTGCATCCACATTGGCAAACTTCAGCCAGGCGCCATTGCTGATATAGCCCGCAACTTCGCCGTCGTACTTGATGTCGGAGCTGTGTTCATCGCACTTAACGCCCTTGAGAACAACGATTTTGCCATCATAGACAAGTACATTCATTTGAGCCTTAATTTCAGGGTTATCACGCAAAGCAGCGATTACCTGAATGGTGGTCTCCTTAGGTGCCTTGTCCGTAACGGTAACAACGCCAGTTTTTGCATCGATGGAAATACCCGCATAAGTCTTATCCAAGGACCAGACCGCTGGGATGTTGGTTACCTGTGCATCAATTTCATCCCGACCTACGGCGGCAAAAGGATACTGTGCGTTACCGGTTTCCGGAAGGAAGATTGCCTCGTCTCCCGTTACCTCCATGGCTTCAATCTTCTGGCTTTCTGCATTTTGGGAGAACTGTACCCATTTCAGATTCGGCTGATTCTTACCGAAGATGAAGTATACATCATGGACACCATCTGCCTGTCCCGCAATATCGCCGATCAGAGTTTCATATTTACCATGAGCACCGGTGTTTTTGCCGGGAACACTGCCAATAATCGTACCGTCGGGAGAATCAAGACGCACTTCAATGCCGAAGCCCTCCGGATCGTGGGGAGAAGCAATGGACACAGCAAATCGCTTAGCTCCATCTGCCCCGAAGTCCACATTATGGAAGCAGGCATATCCGTTATAAGAAGTATAACCCAGAACACCGTTATCTACACGGGCACCCTTGAGCTTGTCCGCCGTAATTGCGTTGGTGCGCTCGTAAAGGTTTCGAGTATCGGGCTTTACCGCCTCTGCCTCCTTTACGGTAACCGAGATGGTAGCAGCAAGTTTCTTGCCGCCCATGGTAGTACTGACCTTAATCTGGGCTGTACCCTTTTGGTGGGCATAAACGATACCAGTTTCGCTTACAGAAGCGATTTCGGGATTGATTGCTTCGTAAGTATATACGCTGTCCGTCAAAACCTTTCCGCCTGCGGTAACTACAGCAGCATGAACCTTGCCCTGCTCATTTTCCTTCAGGGTTAGGGTCATGTTTTCTGCCTGAATGGCCTTTGCCTCATCGCCAGCGTAGATTGTAAATGCAGCAGTCTTGGTAACGGCACCGCAAACAGCCTTTGCGGTAATGGTAGCGGTTCCCTTTCCCTTAGCTGTTACAACACCATCTGCAGTGACAGAGGCGATATTGTTGTCGCTGCTGGTAAAGGTCAAACTGTCAAACTTCTCAACGACAAAGTTCTGCACGCTGCGTCCGGTAACACGCAGCTTGACCGTGTCATTCAGAGCCAGACCGGTGTACAGAGTATTACCGTTACCGGAATTGATGTAAATGTTCCTCAGTGTATCGGGTTTGCCAAATACAAAGTCTGTCTTGAGGCCGATTTCACTTGCATCGATGGGTGCAATACCCAGATTCAATGCAGGAGAATCCACTTTCAGCCGGTAATCCCGGTTGGCCGCATCCACAAACAGAGGATCGGCAAGGATACTGTGCTGATCCAGCCGCTTCATCTGTGCCTTCCACTGATCGAAGGTCAGGCTCTGCTTGTTGAATTTGAAAATTGCATTGCCAGCGCCGTTATAGTACACATTGTTATCCATAACTTCCATCAGATCCACAATGTTACCTACAGTTTTGCTGTCATCTGCAACAAACATATTCCGATCGCCGTTGCCGTTAGTATTGAAAGAACCATCGTCGTTCAGAGCCCCTCCGGCATTGGTATACACAATGTTCTTTTCAAAGGTCATATCATTGGAGGGGCAAACATATGCACCCAGCGTGATTGCACCATTGGTGGCATAAGCTACATCAAACACGTTATTGTAAACGTAGTTGCCGATACTCTTCATCATAACAGAAGCATTGACGGCTGCTGCTTTTTCATCATATACAATGTTGTTGGTGACAATCGAATAATGGGAGGCATCATCCAAAAAGATGCTGTGACCACGCCAGCCATTACGGGCAATGCCGGTATAAGCATTGTAAACGATGTTGTGGTCGATGACATTGCGAGGACCACAGCCCCAACTCTCTACGCCACCACCGTCAGCGGAATTGGCTCCGCAGTTAGAGAGAATATTATAGCCAATGTAGTTTTCGGTGGTCTGGTTATACTTCCAGTGCTCATCAAAGGAAACGTCGGGCAGCTTGTTCTGTTCGAACGCACCGTAACGGACGCCCTTCATAGAGATGCCGTAACGAGGAGACTCGGCTATGTCGTTATGGGTAATGGTGTTCTTACCGCTATTGATAAGATAAATACCGGAACCATAATTGACAAATTCACCCACATTGCGGATACGGTTGTTGGAAATAATATTGCTCTGGTTGTAGTTGAACAGAGTACCCGGATTGCCGCCAAACAGGAACATGCCTGCAAAACCGGTGTTTTCAATATTGTTGCCGTAAATTGTATTGTTTTTGCCATAGTGATTGATGGCTACTGCCAGATAACCGGAGTTCAACATCTCGCAGTCCTTCACCACATTGCGCTGGGCATTGTCCATGGTAACCATGCCAACCAGATTGGACTCATATTCGTAGCTATCCTTATTGTCATGACCGCTGTGAGCAATGATATTGGGGCCGAAATCATTCATTTCCAGAGAGAAGCCCTCAATGCGGATGCCGCATACAGGGGTCTTGGGGCTGCTGCCCTTTAAATTGAAGATCCGGTCACAGGTAGGAGCAATGATCTCATGCCCCTCTACGGTACCATCAACAGGCTTATAATACAGTGTATTTCCATCCAGTGCCCACTCGCCGGGCTGATCAATAAATGCCTTGTGACCTTGCAGGTACTGAACGCCGCCGCTGTAGCCGCCTACAGGAATTTCTGTCTTGATGGTATTGCCACTGCGGCTGGTAACACGAAGTACTTCACCGAACCAGTTGCCGCGATACACTGCCTGAACATGAGAATTTGCATCAACCGTAAAGTCCTTGTTCTGCCAGTTCGTCTCCTTGGCAGAGGTCATGCGCTTTCCGTTGTCGAACAGCGCCCAGAAGTCGTTATGTCCGGTGACATCGGCCTCAAAGATACCATCACCGTTCTCGTCGGTCCATCCGGTGACAGGGGTACCACCTACCAGTCTGGCCTCGCCCTCGTAGCTGCGGTAGGTAATGGTTTGGCCTTCCTTAGCTGAATCCGCCTCAGTTAGGAGGATCTCATCTGTCAGATAATAGGTACCACCCTTTACATATACCACCACATCCTTGACCTGGCCGGAAGCAAGCTGCTTACGTACTTCATCCCGTGCTCTCTGGATGGTAGCAAAAGGCTTTGCCTTGGAACCGTCATTGGTGTCCGCGCCGTCGGTGGCCACATAGAAAGTCGTTTGGTCTGCAACCGCATCAAACACCTCAACCACACACTGAGCCTGCAAGGCAGGATTTGCGGCAGACTTGGCAATAATTGTGGCAAACCCTGCCTGCTTGGTGGTTACATTGCCCTGCTTGTCAACAGTTGCCACCTGCTCATTGTTAGAGCTCCACAGGATTTCCTTGTTGGTAGCCGTTGCAGGCAGAACCGTGCATTTTAGCTTAAAGCTCTTACCGTTTTCCAGGGAATAGCTGGTATGATCCAAGCTTACACTCTGCACCGGAATTCCCTGGGGATCTTTCTCGAATACCGCAGAAACAGTTACATCGCCCTTAGGCATTGTAAACAGGGTACCGGAAATGGGCTTGCCATTTACTTTCAAGCTGCCCTCCTGCAGCATATACCCCAACTCAGGTTCCACCTTAATGGAAACTGCCTGACCTTCTGCTGCATGGGTGCGGTCCACAATGACCTTGCCATTGGTGATGGCCGCATCTACATTGACCGCATACTGTTTGGGCTGGGATACCCGGACATTATCCACAAGGATGTGCTCCTTACCGGTACCGATGCCCACACCGCCGTTCTTCAGCGCTCCATCTTCCAGCTCAGCCAGTAAAACTCCGTTTAGATAAACACGCATATTCTTTCCAATGTTCTCAAAGCGCATACGATAAAGGCTGCCTTTTTGGGGTTTGACTCCCGTATCGATTTCCTTAAACATCGTCCATGCGCCATCGACACATTTCTGGATTTCCATAGTCGTGTTATTATCACGCACCAGGAACTGATAGAACGCCTTCTGATTTCCGCCGTTGCCGGTGGAACGTGCACGTGAAATCAGGCCGAATGCAGAATAGCTTTCCGCACCATCCATGAGGCCATCAAAGGTCAAATCTGCCTCAACAGCGTAATCGCCCCATTTCTCATCCAGTCCCACAAAATATTCTTTCCAAGCTTCTGTTGTCGCCCACTGACCATCCTTTATAACCGCATTGTTCGGATTTGCATTCACCTTGGAGCCATCCTTGTAGGTCCACAGGTCACTGATCTTTCCACTGTCAAAGTTATCACTGAACAGAACATTCAGCTCTCTGGTGGTAATGGACATCTCATCGCTCTTAGGGCCAACACCGGCAGCATTTACCGGCTCCACATAGTAGGTGTAAGCAGAATTGACCTTCACCTGGCTGTCCAGATAGCCGTTGCCGGAAACCTTTTCCGCCAGAAGGACAAAGTCTGTATCATCAGGTCCCTTGCGGTACACATTGACACAGTTCTTTGCCACTTGATCCCACTGTACCAGAACAGCATCAATATCATTGGTCAGCTTCACGCCTCTTACAGGCTCAGCAGGCGGGTTCTGCTTGTCGGTGGTGAAGCTGATCACATCGCTCAGCTGCGGCTCTGCCAGATACTCTCTGGTAGTAACTCTTGCATAGTACTTGGTACTGTAGTCCAGCTTATTGCTCAAAGCCGTTGTGGAGCGGGTCGTAATGGTATCCACGACTTCTTTAAAAGCACTGTCCTTTGCAATTTCAATGGTATACTGGGATGCATTACCACACTGATCCAAAACAAATGTGGTTGGAATCTTGACGGCAGTACTACCCTTTGCCGGTGAGAGAATAACAGGTTTTTTGGATTCTGCCAGCTTGTAGCCGCCAAAAGCATCCTGCACAGTTTTCAAGATGCCTGCTCTCTGCTCATTATAGCCTGCCGGGACAGCAGGATATTTCGCATATTCATTTCCAATCCAACGGTTCTTATAAGGCGCAAAGTCCTTAGACTTATCAATTGTTGCATTAAAATTACCGGTGCACAAATTCTTATCAAGGGTAAAGCCCAAGGCACGGTCGTCCATATACAGACGGAACACCCATGTTCTTGCACCCTCAAGCTGTTCTTTCAGAACATTGTATGCGTAAACATTGCCAAGGCCGCTGTACCAGGAATACAGCGCTCCGCCGTCATCCATGGACTGAGAATAGTCATCCAGAATGTTGTACTCTGCCACATTTCGCTCAGAATGCTGATATTTTTCTGCCAGCGTTTCAATGGAGAAATACTCGCCATTCTTGCCATCCAGCTCACTTTGGGGAAGCTTCTCCAGGTCTTCGAATCGGATACCATACTGCTGGCTCTGATTTCCAAACATATCGTAAGCTGCTCGCGTGTTGGGTTTAACCTTGCTGATAGAGTTTTCATCTGTACCTACAATGGAGATACCCGCATAGGGAGCACCTGCAATATAGTTATAGGCCATGGTGTTACAGCCACTGCCGAACACACTAAGTCCCGGCGAGTGCTGATAAGGTGCCACACCCATTTTGTAAACAGTATTAAACATTGCCAGGTTGTGATGGGTCGCATCCACAGTACCTACGCCATAGCCGTAGAACTGAATACCACCACTTCCCAGATCGTAGAGTTGGTTGTGAAGGAATTCATTATACTGACCGTAATGATTCACGGTAACACCGTAAGCGCCGGAGTGGCCGATCTCACTATTGATCACACGGCAGTGCGCTGCGCCATCAAAATAAATCGATGCATCCGGATTTTCGGCCTGACGGAGTATCCAGTCCTCCGGGAATTCATTTTCAGGCAATCGATCGGTATAATGGAAAGAAAGGCCGTCAAAAGTAATATATTTGACAATATTCTGGAAGTTCTTATCTACACCATCACCTTGCAGACGGATAAGTTCATAAGGCTTAGGTGCCACGATTTCATCTGTATTGATCGTCTCTTCATTCTTCGGCCAATAATAAACCTTACCGGCCTTACTGTCGATGCACCACTCACCGGGCTCGTCCAGATATTTCAGAGTATTGAGGATATTGTAATAACCTTCTCCCCTTCCAAAGCTATCAGGCCAGAAGTTGGAGGGGATTTGAGACTGCAGATATGCGGTTCTGCTTGCGGCATCGATGTGCTTCACCAGAGGGATGGTGTTCCAGTACATAACCGGCAGCAAAATCAGCTCCACATCTTCATTTCCTTCCAGGCCGTCCAGTTCGCCGGCACCAAACACCACACGCGCACCTTTCTTCGAATCATAGCTCAAAGGTGCACGACCATAGAATACAGGCCAATCACGCCATTTGTCCGTGTTAAAGCTGCGGCTAACCTGCTGCCGCTCGCCATTAACATACAGATCATGAAATCTCCAGCCCTGCTCAACATCGGCAACAAAAATTTTGCCCTTTGCTGTTTCGGAAATCCATTCATTTTCATCGGTCATGGGTTTCCAATCGTTGATTGCCTTCTCACCGGTGATAATGGCCTTGCCCTCGTTTCTCGCCTTGTAAACAATGGGGCATTCCTTTGTACCGCTGTCTTCAGGAGTAAACACAAGCGTTTCATTCTGATAGTATTTGCCATCTTCAAGGATTACGGTAATACCGCCTTCAGGAAGTTTTTTCATACTCCGAATGGTATCCCGGGCCTTCTGAACAGTTGCAAAAGGTGCTTTTTCCGTACCGGGATTGGTGTCAGCGCCGTTAGGGGATACATAGTAGAATACGGTACATTCTTTATTATCGTATACGGTTACCTGGCAGGTTGCCGTTTTTCCGGGATGATCCGCATGCTTTGCAGTGATATCTGTCTTGCCTGCTTTTAGCGCATGCAGGCGTCCATCTGCATTTACCGTAGCAACTGTTTTATTGCTGCTTTCCCATGTGATTTTCCCGCTGCCACTGGGCTCTGTGTAATATCCAACAGTTAAATACAAGGGAAGATCGTAGCTATTGTCCAAATTTACATCAATTGTCTCATAGTTTAGGGCAAAGCGCTCCGCAGTCGAATCCGCTTCTGCCGCTTGTGCTTGAATTCCGGATACATTCGGAAGCAGGCAAATGGAGCCGGCCATCGCTAAGCTAAGAATCAGCGAAACGATTCTTTGGAAAATTCGGTGTTCCACCATTTTTTTCATTAAACTCTTCCTTTCTTATTATTGTTGTTATTTTTCTCACATTATGTAATGCACCCTTAGGCATCTCTGCTGCGGGGGTACACACATATTACCTTGCGGGTATTGCCATGTCGTTCCATGCTCATCTACAGTTGTGTTGAACATTTCGGGAACCAGCACATCCAATCCCATTTGCATTTTCCATGGTTTTCACGTTGCAGAAACCGCACACTGTTATATCCGGCGATACCTCATCAATCCCCAGTGCCTAATGAACATCATCTCCCACCCGGCCCAGCAGTTGCAGTGGCCCATCGACCTTGACCGTTCTTTCCTCTAACCTCAACTTTTTACGCAGACGATCCAGCGCATTTGCATGTGACTGCATCAAAGCCCCGGTCAACTACAGCCTTACCCGGATCCTTATGATTCAGCGTGAAATCGCTCTCTCGATGTCAATTCCACAGCAGTTTCCCCCTGGTTACACTTGTTATCCGTTCTGCCAGCTCCGTCAATTTATACTTTTATGTTCACATTTCCTTACATTCCTCAAGGCTGTTGCCTTTCTCGGCAAGTACAGCATAGGGCTTCTGCAGCAGCCATAAAGTACATCTTCCCGCTGCAGCCCACCATAATGTAATCCAGATCCAACCGTATTTCATAAAAGTTCTCGGGGCAAAAATCAGCAGGAAAATTGGAATTATATTCATGATTGCCATACAGAGCGACCGTGGCAAATAAGCCAGCGCACACAACACGGCATTTTTAAGTGTTCCACCAATTGAATTTCTAAACTTTGCCTGCAATGGGAAAACCCAGGAAAGTGCCATAATCCATAGAAACAAAATAAGCATTAACAAGGCCCCGGAAATAATTCCGGCTGCGGTGTCAATTTGGTCACAAACCAATAGACTATATCCGATCATAAGGCCTGAGAACAAAAAAGCCATCCACAATACTGTTGTTTGCTTAAAATTGGCTCTGAACGCATGAAAATAATTTTTTACATTACTCCCTGTTTCTTTTTGAAGACTTTCCAATGCCTCATATAAGGCCGTGACCGCTGCTCCAATCGTGATAATTGGAAGGCCGCACAGCACAGTTAAGAAATTCAAAACAATCCAATCCCCCACCCGTGACAATCCACGCATCAAGGGGGAATCTACATTAAAAATACCACCCATAAATATCCTTCACTTACTTTCGTGTGGAATAACAAGCTGCAACTTTTTTAGAATCGTGTTTTTCTGCAAGTTTTCCGAATTCCTGTAATTTTTTTGCGCAAACCAGGATTTTTACTTTTGCAGGTCATTATTTCCTGTTATACGCTGTGCCCGCCAAAACCAAAGTTTGCGTTCTACAGGAATACAACATCTGCCCGGTCTACAAACGGTATGGATTCGGCCAGTGTCACCAAATTGGAGGTTTCACTCCAGAAACTGTTATCAAATTCACCTCCCACGCATTTTAAACTTTCCCAGTCCGACAGATTCACACACTCACAGAGATAACCGGACAGTAAGCACTCCGGTTCCGCCTCAATGCTATCGTCCATCAGCAACGGAGCATCCTTTGGAACTGTCCAACTGTAAATAGGCCGATATCGGTTTACATATCCTGACGAATGGCAAGCGCTGCATCTGCAAACAGCTCTTTATAGCGCGCATCGTGTGTATACTTCCAGATGCGGTAAAAGCGATCTCCCGATGTAGTACAAAAACCGGGGGCCGCATGTTTATTTTGTACATTGTTTTTACGGTACATAATACGCATAATATGAATCATTCTACAAATACAGAAACAAGATTGTAGCTTTTCTAATAAAAAACCCGCTCTCATGGAATGCAGCATTTCAACCACATTCCATGAGGCGGGGAAATTCCGTTATGCCCTAATTTAATGCTATGTAGTGACCACTGACCAATTATATTAAATTAGTTAGCCTTCCACTCATCAATCTGTCTCTGAACTTCAGCAATTACAACATCGCTGCCAGCCTGTTTTAACTTCTCCAGGAATTTAGGCATGGTCTTTGCGGGATCTACGCTACCGGTATCCAAGCTCAGTTCGAATTCTTTAACTACAGCACTGACACTGGCGATTTCGTTCTGTACCGGTGTAGGATCAAACACAAAGCCCATTGTGGTTGCAGGCTTAGCGCTATTATTAAGTTCGCTGGTCTTTTCCCAGACATCTACATCCTGGCCTTCCTTCAGATATGCCAGGAACTGATTGCCATACATCCAGTCTGCATTCGGCAGATAACCACTGTTTTCAATAGGCCGGATATACTTGTCGTCGATCTTCTCATAATGCTTACCCTCAATACCCTGAGTGATCAGATTGTACAGGTAAGGATCGGTGTTAAACAGATTCAAAAATTCCATTGCACGATCAGGATGCTTGGAAGTACGGCTAATCGCAGTCATAGTTGCAGTAATACCGGGAGTTGTCATCCAAGGATCAGACAGGGGAACAACTACAATATCACGACCGCCAAAAACTGCCTTTTCTTCAGCTTCCATACCGGGCTTTACGGTACCGAAAGGTCTGATAACGTGGTTACCGGCCTTCAGCTCTGCAAGAGAATCGCTTAGGGTTGCAGCGTCAGGACGGATATAACCCTTCTGATTCCACTCGTACATCAGCTGGTAGTGTTCCTGAACCTGAGGCAGCTCAAACTGGTTGATAACCTTCAATTCACCATCATCCAGCATCACAGCACCGGGAATGTGACGACCGGCCAGTTCCGCATATCCCATGTTCAGCAGCATGAAGTCCAGCATACCCTGCTTGTTATGCGCAACGGGATACATGCCAGGATTATCTTTCTTAATGGCCTCCAGCAAAGGTTCAAAATCTTTCAAGCTCTTAACGGTAGATACATCAAAGTTGTACTTGTCTACGT
>RCNI01002901.1_pt1 | contig 14408 bp, 10 predicted proteins | sample 2041151 | NCBI WGS metagenome assembly RCNI01 (sample SAMN09708214, study PRJNA481090) | feces metagenome | isolation source: feces | place: Antarctica: Albino Rookery | reverse complement strand
TGAGAGAACATCTGCCTAAAAGCAAGACGGCCAATACGACCAAAACCGTTAATAGCAACCTTTACTGCCATTATGACTCCTTTCAAAGACCGCTTTTGCGATCTTACTAACCAAAGGCTTGAATCCGTTCCAAACCTTGTATGTGCAACATTCATGTATGTGCTACATCAATAGCTATATCTTACTTCATTTTGTACCCAAATTCAGTCTACTTTTTTCAGAAACTGTATAAAACAAGGGCATTTACCTGTGAAATGTATACAGTATGGTATACATCACCTAAAAATATCGCATATTTGAATAAATTTGTTTAGTGACTAGTGTACATTTATTTATCATCTCAACACATCATATGGAGAGCGTGCGAACATACCAGGTAATTAACGTAAAAAAGTCCAGATCTAAAATCTGGACCTTCTAATCTCTCTAATTTATTTATTTAGACTCTCCCACAATCTGTTCCAGTCGCTTGATGCGGTGAAATAGAGCAGATTTAGATAGTGGAGGATCTGCTTGCTCACCCAAATCTCTTAAAGATAAATCTGGGTATGATCGTCTTAGTTCACAAAACTCACGGACAGCTGGAGGTAGCTGATCGAGTCCAACTTGAGTTTCCGCTTTATCAATAAGTTGAAGATGCTTCGCCGATGCACTTACGCTTCGAGCCTGATTTGCAATCTCAGCATTTACCTTACGGTTAATGTTATTCATAACCGATTTAACTTTTCGGACTTCTTCCATGGCAGCAGGTGCTTCAACTGCACCAATACCTTCCATGAGCTTAACTGTCTCTTCAAAGTTTTTGATGTAAATAGCCCACGATCCACGTCTGTGATAGAGCTTAGCAGCTACTCCCAACTCAGACATGAGTTCTACAAGATCTCGAGCGAGTGTTTGGCCAGTAACACATATTTCAAGATGGAAACCACCACGAGGATCGGATATGAATCCTCCGGCTAGAAACGCCCCTCGTACATATGATTCAAGCGATTGTCTATCTTGTACAAGTCGCCTTTCAACACCTTGAGAAAGACCCTGACCTACAGCTAAGATACCAAGATCATATAAGGCCTCTTCAAGTCCATCTTGTTCAGGAATTTCAATAAGATAATTTCTCGTCTTATGTAAAACACTTCGTCTGACCGTAAGAGAAGGCTCAAGATTGTAGAGGCTGTGCGTTAGCTTGATAACCATGCGAGCTACTGCTCCAGTCTCAGTAGAAATCTTGATTGAATAGCGTCCTGGCCCCCTGAACGAAAGCGTTCCACACACACGAATTAACGCAGAAAGCTCCGCTCTATTTGCTTCAAAAGTTTGAGGATCTATACGTGAGAGTTCGTCTTTTGCTTCTGCTGTAAATGACACAGAAGAACCTCCTTCAATCTCTCATACAAAACATCACTGTTGTGCTGATATGGATGATCAGATGATTCAAAGTTGTCAACGATTACTTCAAGTCCCCTATCTCGCATGAGTTCAATCTGCTTACCATCAACTTCAACTGCCGGAAAGAGGTTTCCTTCACTATCTGTAATAGAATCTTCTGTATAGCTTATAGATGAATTACCCGATGCGTTACCATCGTGAAGAAGGACAACATCGATAACTCCTTCAAGGCCATGACGATTGAGGATGTCGATATAATCTATGGCCTTCATGCCATAGCTTTCACCTTCCGTATCAGATTTAGGACACACAAAGCATACAACAGCATCTGTTTCTTTAAGTGCCTCCAGGATATCTGGGAAAAGGATATTTGGGATGATGGATGTAAAAAGAGATCCTGGTCCAAGCACTATCATGTCTGCTTCGCGGATCTTTTGAGCACAAGGAGCATATGATTTCGCATCTTTAGGCTCCATCCAAATCTCATCGAGAGTCTCATGACCATGAGTCGCCTGAGCTTGTCCTGAGATAATGTGACCCTCGTTAGTGCGAGCACATAATATTACATCGTCCAAGGTGGAAGGGATTACAGATCCCTTGCACTTGAGTTCATCTTGCATAAATTCAATAGCATCCATAAAGTTGCCTGTTTCCTCATACAAGGAAAGAAGCATAAGATTGCCTAATGCATGGTCGAATACGCCCTGCATACGATGAGCAAACATTCGAGCTTTAAGGCTTTCAGGATCTTCAGCAAGAGCAACTAAGCATTTGCGAATATCTCCAGGAGCAGGTGTTTTACAAGAGCGCCTTAGTGCTCCTGTAGATCCTCCATCATCACCCATGGATACTATTGCTGTTATGTCAGCATCAAAGTTACGAAGGGCACCGAGCAATACAGATTGCCCTGTACCTCCTCCTATCGATACTATTTTAACGTCGCGATTCATAATTATTTCTCTGCCCTTGCAAGATCACGATGTGTAAGAGTTACGTGATATCCTTGCTTTTCCAAATACTCAGCCGTAGCACGCGCAATAGAGACAGAACGATGCTGTCCTCCCGTGCAGGCGATTCCAATTGACAATTGAGCCTTACCCTCTGCTACATAGCCCGGCATAGCCGTATCTAAAAGTGCATACCATGCAGAGAGGAATCTTTGTGTTTCAGAGTGTTCCATAACGAAGTTATAAACAGGATCATCCATTCCTGTCATTGTTCTCATTTCAGGATCATAATATGGATTAGGAAGGAAGCGAACATCAATGAGAAGATCTGCTTCAACTGGCATTCCGTACTTAAATCCAAGAGAGAACACACGAACATCAAGCATTTGTTGAGCACTCAAATTTGAGTAGTAAGAATGCAGCTTCTTGCGAAGTTGCGCTGGTCTCAAATGAGAAGTATCCACAACAAAGTCTGCTGCTGCACGAACCTTAGCAAGCTGCTTGCGCTCTCGCTCAATCGCTTGAGCAACGCTTTCTCCATCCAAGGCTATCGGATGACGACGACGAAGCTGTGAATAACGACGTCTTAATACCTCATCTGCAGAATCAAGAAAAAGCAGGCTGTAGCTTAGTTCGTGAGCTTCGAGCTCATCGAGAACAGCAAGAAGGTCCTCAAAAAGACCCTGGCTTCTGAGATCGCAGACAACAGCTAAGTGACGACCAACACCACTGTTAATACCAACAATTTCAGCCATTTTTATAATCAACTCTGGAGGAAGATTGTCGATAACATAGTATCCAAGATCTTCAAAGGTATGCATGGTTTCAGTGCGACCCGCACCACTCATTCCCGTGATGATGACAATGTCAGGTGTTGTTTCTCCACACTGAGTAGCAGAATGATTCAATGACTTATCAGTATTATCATTCTGAGATGAAGCCTGTTTACTAACAAGCTTTTTGTTGGCGGTGTTTTCAGTTGAATTAGGCTTTTCTGGTTTAGTAATATCCTGAGCCATATCCCGCTCCTTCCCTGACAATGTGTTATCAGTAAGTACCTACGCCTGAGTATCTTCGACATCCGTAGTCATATTTGATACATCAGCGTCTGAACTATCTTCTATTATACGTGCATTATCACGTGTTTGCTTAAGCTCTTTGTCCCAAGCTCTAAATGTCTCATAAATTTCAGTAGCTATCTGCAGCGATATTCCTTCAACTTCAGCAAGCTGATCGATGGTAGCCTCACGCATACGCTTTAAAGATCCAAAGTGCTTTTTGAGGGCCTTTTTACGCTTTGGTCCCACACCTTCAATCTCATCTAGAATCGAGACGCTCATTGCCTTATCACGTAGCTCACGATGGAATGTAATAGCAAATCGATGAGCCTCATCTCGAACTCTTTTTACTAAATACAGACTTGCTGAACCCGAAGGTAAAACTACTGGATTATCATCCCAAAGAACGAATAATTCCTCATCAGATTTAGCAAGACCAGCTAGTGCAATATCAAGGCCCATCTCTTTAAGTTGACGAGCAACTGCGTTGAGCTGAGGCTTTCCTCCGTCCAAGATGAGAAGATCTGGCATAGATCCAAATCGCTCATCTGCAAGGCGCTCAGGCGAATAGCGACGAGCAATGACCTCAGCCATGCTCAAAACATCGTTTGCCTCATCAAGCTCAGCCCTGATCTTAAAACGTCGATACTGAGATTTATCGGCAACTCCAGCGGTAAAGACAACCATGGAAGCTACAGTATGCTTACCATGTATCGTTGAAATATCAAAGCATTCAATGCGTTCAGGTGGTTTATCGAGAGCCAATGCGCTTTCCAGCTGAAGAAGGGCTTCGTTAGTGCGCTTATCCTCATAACCTGTTTTAAGCTCGTAGCGCATTAGTGCATGGCGTGCATTTTGCTGAGCCATCTCTAAAAGTTGAAGCTTTTGTCCACGCTGAGGTCTATGAAGTTGAACTTTATGTGTCTTCTTATCGTGCAACCATCCCTCAATCGCCTCCGCATCTGGAAGATTGCAAGGGATATAAATTTCTTTAGGAATGTCATCAGTCTCAGAGTAATATCGCTTTACAAAAGAGCCCACAAGCTCTTGCTCCTCCACGTCCATTCCCTTATTTAATATGAAATCACACGAGCGAATTACGCGGCCTTCTCGAACAATAAAGACGCATACTCCAGCAATCGTTTCCTCACGCCAAAATCCCATAACATCCATAGCAGGAGCTCCAGGTATAACAACCTTTTGCTTCCCATCGAGATGTTCTATAACGTCAAGTCTTCTCTTATATCGTCCAGCACGTTCAAAATCGAGTTCAGCTGCGGCTTCTTCAATCTGTTTGCGAATAACCTCAACAAATCCTTTGCGATCACCACTTAAGAAGCGCTCAACCTGGCTAATATGTTTCTTGTACTCCTCTTCAGATATAAGTCCTGCACATACTCCTGGACCTCGTCCAACATGATAATCAAAGCAAGGTCGGAGATTTTGAGAGCAAAGCATAGGAAGAATATCTGCATCTTCAGGATGCTTATCCATCATCTTTTTAATCTTGCGCCATTCAGGACAAGTTGCAACGCAAATCGGACAAATCTTACGAACAATATCGATAGTCTGTCGAGCAGAGCGAGTATCGGTATAAGGTCCAAAGTAGCGAGTATGAGGCTTGTGTTTCTCACGGGTATATTTAAGAGCAGGAAACATATCTCCCTTGGTAAGTGCGATGAAAGGGTATGACTTGTCATCCTTAAGATCTACGTTATAGTAAGGTTTGTACTGTTGAATGAGATTCATCTCGAGTACAAGTGCTTCGTGTTCAGATCCAACAACAACATAATCGAAGCTTCTTACCTGCTTCATCATTTGAGGAATCTTGACTCGCTCGTCCTCTCCCAAAACATATTGGCGCATACGAGCTCTGAGGTCCTTCGCTTTACCTACGTAGAGAACCTCACCATCGACTCTTTCCATAAATAACAACCAGGCTCACGAGGAACCTGGTCTACAAGCTGTTTCAATGTTGGTTGTTTAGTCGACATCTGCCTGTTTTCCGCCTGCTTCCCAGAGATACTTTCTATATTTATCTATCTGATGATAATAGTTTACCCATGCCCAGAACTTTTGTTGCAGGCAATCTTTCTTCCACTCTAGAGGGAAATGAGCAAGTCCAGACTTAAAGGCCTGGAGAATATATTGCTTCTCAGGTGAATCTTCGAGACTGCGTTTAACTACGTAAGGTGGTACTACAGAATAAACAAATGGCTTATCGCAAGGAATAGGCTTAGCAAAACGCTTGTGCAAGATGCACTCCTCGGCCTGTGCTTTTGCGAAATTGCATCCGGCAAGATTTATGTAGTCAGAGCTTCTACCCGGTCTCGTATTAACCTCAAAGAAGACATACTCACCCGTGCGCGCATCATATTTAGCATCGAAGTTAGCAATGCCATGATAGCCAACATGGCGCATGAACTTTAGAGCGTTATCGAGAATTTCTTTGCGATTCTCAGAAATGATAATAGCGGGATTACCAATAGCTGTTGGACTGTGATCTTCGAGCATAACGCGTCCACTTACCATAAACATAGGATTCATATCTGAATCAACACCTATAGTAATGCTTCGAAGCTGGGTGTCATCACCTGGAATAAATTCCTGAACAATCAAGCTCTTATCGTAGGAGGACTTCTTTAAGTTATCGTAAATCTCCTCAAGCTCATCTCTGCTCTCAACAATGAAGATCTTCTTTTTGTTAGGGAATTTTGCATAGTGATAGGCAGCTGAGTTTGATGCCTTAGCAATAAGAGGATATGTAAAACCTCCATCATCAACCACCCCATCTTGATTAGAGCAATCTAGGAAGATAGTCTTAGGATAAGGAATACCTATTTCCTCGCAGATATTGTAGAAGTTTTCCTTCTGAGTAATGTTATCGAGAAGGTCAAAGTCAATATAGCTAGTGTAGTAATACTTTTCTAGCTCAGGTTTATTTTGGGAGATAAGTCGTGCGTAAAAATCGCCACAGCCTAAAAGCTGAGGGATCTTTCCCTCTTCGCATAATTGTTTTCCGAGAGAAGTAACCTCTGAGAGAAAAACTTCTGGAGTATCGATACCTTCGATAACACGATAGTCACAAAAACGAGATGAGGAAATTGCCTTAATGTCAGCAGATGCAAGAATGATAGGTTTTACACCATATGCCTCCATATAGTCTCTGATATAGGCATACGCTAGGAAATCAGCACCCATGATAACAGGCTGAATATTCTTTGCGAGTTCTTCCTCTGTAACATTCTCTGGTCTCATTTAGGACTCCTTATACTTCATTACCTGTAACAACAGGCAGTACATATCACGACTTATATACACCAACGACTACATATTCCTTTGAGAATGTAATCAAACAAATACATTACATCTTATCTATTAGATTCTATACTTTTATTTAGCGATACTTTGCATAAAACACCGATTTTATGCTTTGCGAAGTACTTTATTGAGCAAAACACGGAATGGTTGAGCTTCTTCAATATTTAGTTTTAAAGCAATTGCAATAATGATTGCAAGGGATGGAAGTCCAGCTACTGCACAGTAAGCAAAAGCTTTAAAGACACTTCCTCCCTCATCTCCGATAAAACTGCGGAGAACGTACAAGCCGATAAATGCGCATATTGCACCCACCAAGCTTAAGAGCGTTGTAACTCCAAGACTCTTGATAAATGAAACTACCTTCATATGAGGTAGTTGCTTCTTGAGAGCAAGGAATGAAACTACATCTACAATTACAAAATAGAGCAATGATGAAAGAGCTACGATATTGAGACCAAAAACTTCAGTCATAGTCATGCACATAATAACCTGACCAATACCTGCCACTACGTTTGCAATAGCGTAAACCATCATTTTGCGCATCGATGAGCATATCTTCTGAAGATAGGTTGACACACCATAAAATGGTAGTGAAATTGCCAGCATCTGTAGATAGCTCGTTGTCAATGAAATATCATCAGCGGTAAGCTTGCCTGCAGCAAGAATGACAATCAAAGGACGGGCAAAGATAATCATCAAGACCGCGCATGGTACAAGGCCAAAAATAATTTGCAAAGTACCCTTCTCGACACCTCGCACGTATCCTTCAGTATCTTTGGAACTCATACGTTCGGATAATTCCGTAAACATAGCAGTTGTAATTGGTACAGCTATGATGGCGTAAGGTAAGGTATACCAAAGACGCGTGTAGTATGCGATAGAAGATCCTGCGACACTTACGCTCAAAGCACTACTTGTTTGAACAGAAACGGTTACAAATGTAATTAACGTTACTAAAAGTGAAGGAACACCAATAGAAAGTGTTTCCTTAAGAGCTGGATCTTTCCAATCGATATGAAAAGTAAGTTTAATATTATGCTTACGCAATGAAGGAATCTGCATCACTACCTGGATAAGTACACCAAGAGGATTTCCAATTGCCAAGAAGAGCAAGGCTAACTGTGGATTAGATGATGCAGTAAATGCGTAGAGGAAAAAAGATGCAGTAACTACAACGTTATTGAATATAGGTGCTGCATTGCTCCAGAAATAGTCCCTCTCAGCATTTAGTATTCCACTCAGGATAGTTGAGCATGAATACAATACAATCTCGATTGCGAAGAATTTAAAGAAGTAGGTTGCAAGCTCATGATCAAATTCAGTATTTGCACTAAATGATTGAGTCCAGACCATCTGACTTGCAAAGATAATTCCTAGAATACAAGTTGCACCCATAATAAGCGTTACTATACTCATGAGATTGGATGCGTATGCATTAGCTCCCGCTCTACCCTTATCCTTCTTAACAGACAAGTAGACAGGTAGGAATGCCGTTACCAGCATTCCTCCCATAACAAGCTCAAAGAGTTGGTTGGGAAGATTATTTGCAACAGTATAGCAACTTGCAACAACCGTAACGCCCATGGCGTATACCTGAGCCCAGGTACGTAAAAATCCTGTGATACGGCTCACGATTACAAGCGTGCTCATCATCGCTGCACTACGCCCAATTTGGGCTGTAGAAGGAAGATTCTCATCGACATAGTCAGATGCAGGAATTACTTCCTCCTCTATAGTCTCATTGACCTGAGAATGCTTATTTTGATTATGAGAAAGCCCGCCCTGTGCCATATGTTTTGGCTTTGACGACTTCATATACTTCATAGAACTCGCTTTATCCTAAAGGTAAGTAATAAGGTTTAGATGTGTCAGATTCAATCGACACAGTATTTCTTATTATAGAGTATCCGTTTGACTCATCAGCAAGTAGAAGAAATGTTCATCTGTACTTTATAGTCTCAACATATACAATCAAAGTGTAAATAAACTTAGTCTGAAAAGGTAAAATTATATATATGCTAGAATAAATATAAATATTGTATTTTATAAGCACAAACGTATAAATTATTAGACATTAGCCTATGAGTTTGTAGGGCGAACATAAAATTGAGAGGTACATTATGAAACATAAGCTTCCACTCGCAACAGCCCTTCTGGCAGGAGCATATGTATACAGCATCGGCGGAAGACGCCAAAACGAACAACTCGTAGATAAATGGCAGCATATGCGTCAATATCGCTACGCTCATCGTGGATTTTTTACAAATCCTGATATCCCTGAAAATTCAACTCCAGCTTTTATTAAAGCCGCTCAAGAAGGATATGGATGTGAGCTTGATGTTCATTTAACAAAGGACGGCGAGCTTGTTGTAATTCACGATTCTAATCTCATGAATGTATGTGGCGTAGATATCGAGATTGAAAACCTTACCCTTGAACAGTCTAAAGCCTATAGACTTTTTCAAACATATGAGACCATCCCTACGCTTCAGGACGTCTTTCAAATCTATTCTTCTATTAACGACCAGCTTCCAATCATTATCGAACTTAAGCCTACTCTTGATAATGTAGATGCACTTTGCGAGAAGGTCGCAGAAGAGGTATCCCAATCAAATCTCAATTTGTGCATCGAATCATTTGATCCTCGTGTCTTGCATTGGTTTAGACTCAACTATCCAGAGTGCATGAGAGGACAGCTGAGCGAGAATTACTTTGCAGATAAAGATACAAAGGTAAAATCACCTCTACTTAAGGCGCTTCTTACCAATCTATCGTTTAATGTACTTACAAAACCAGATTTTGTAGCCTATCACTGCACTGATAGAAATCAGCCTGCATGCTTCATTGCAGATAAGGTATATCGTATGAATCGAGTTGATTGGACAGTTCGCAATATTGAGGACATGATTGAAGATGAAAAAGAGGGAGCAATTGTAATCTTCGATTCAATTAAGCCTCAATCTTCGAAACCATACATGTATTAATCAAACTAAAAAGGTCGATACCGCAAGGTACCGACCTTTGTTATTTATAGTTTTACTTCAGAACCATCTTGAATTACATAAGCGGAAGGCAAAACAGTACAGGTACCATCTTCATTCCATGAAATGTCTTGTCCTGTAAGACCAGTGTATTTGAATCCGTTAGCTACAATCTCTTTTTTAAGTTGCTGAGCAATAAGTTCAGCCGAATCATCTGGGAGCATCTGGGTATTCTTAAGCAACTCATCGAGAATATAAATTGCATCATATGCCGCAGCCGCACATTGATCCGGCAGCATACCATCTACAACCTGCTTGTATTTCTCTGTAAAAAGCTTAACCTTAGGATCTTCATCATGAGGATTGAAAGTTGAGAGATAATACATGCCTTCAATTAATTTAGGATCGAGACCCTCAACATCTATCATACCGTCCAGACCGTCTGCGCCCACATATACTGGATGATATTCATTTATATGTGCAAGCTTAACAATAGGTACGGCTTGATCAATATATAAAGGTAAGAATAAAAGGTCTACTCCCCTGCTTTTCGCCTCGTCGATAGCCATTGAATAATTCTGATTCTTACCTGCAAATGTATTTACACTATAGAGCTTTAGATTAAGCTGTTTAGCTCTATCCAGGAAGGCTTTAACAAGTCCGATGGAATAAGGATTGGAATCATCATACACAACGCCAATCTTAGCCTGTGGCATCTGTTTTGCAATAGTTTCTGCTGCATATGATCCGTAAATAGAATCATCAGGACATGACATAAAGACATTCGAAAAGCGATGGTTAGATGATGGATTAGCAATTGATTGATGACCCAATACATCAGGTGATGATGCAGATGGAGTCAACATAAAGACATCGTCATACTGAGCACGCATAGCTACCGCATGAGCAGGCTCACTCAAGAAAGGACCCAGAATAATCTGTGCACCCCATTCCTTTAAATTCTGATAACACTTAGGGGCATCAGCTGGCAAAGATGTTGTATCTTGCCAGTTGAGCTTGTATTTACGAATACCCTTAGCATTAATCTCATCAATGGCTACCTGCGCCCCGTAACGAGCTGCAGTGCCATAGATGGCATGGACACCTGAAGTAGGCCCAATAGCTCCAATATTGAAGAACTTATCGTGCTGAGTATCCTTACTTTGAGCATCATAGAGCGTACTGGTTAGACGTAGGGAAGCAGTGGCAACACCTACGGCTGCAACAGCTTTGATAAAGGTTCTTCTACTTACATTTGCCATGTGTTACCTCGTGAGCATACAGTAGGTAGCCTGTATGAAATTTACTAAATCGTCTGGGTTGATAATGAGTTGAACTCCAGGCTTTCCACCACTGAGAATGATCTCATCGAAAAGCTGTGCCGTCTCATCAATATAGGTAGGATATGCCTTCTTCATTCCAACAGGTGTACATCCACCTCGGATATATCCTGTTATCTTCTCAAGATCTTTCATGGCAATCAACTCAAGGTGCTTGTGACCAGATGCCTTAGCAGCTGCTTTCATATCAAGCTCAGCTCCAACAGGAATACAGCATACAACGTAATCTTTGGTGTTAGAAACCAATACGAGTGTCTTGAATACAGATTCGGGATCTTCTCCAAGCTCTCGGGCAATCTTTGAACCCAAATCACGTTCATTCGTGTCGTGGCATTCATACTCACGTGTAGTGTATGCAATCTGAGCATCATCGAGCTCACGCATTGCATTAGTCTTTATAACCTTGTTTTTCTTTGCCATAAACCTACCTCAATAGGATGCCTTATAACGTAAAGTGCAGGCACGACTATGCGGCCTGCACATAAAAGTTTATTTCTTAAGCTTTTTCATGCGCTCTTTATCGCGCTTGAGAATTGGTGCAAGGAATTGACCGGTGTAGGATTTCTTTACCTTAGCAACTTCCTCTGGAGTGCCGGTAGCTACTACCTCGCCTCCTCCATTTCCACCCTCAGGACCCATATCGATGATGCGGTCTGCAACCTTGATAACATCGAGGTTATGCTCGATAACAAGTACAGTATTACCCGCATCTACAAGGCGCTGAAGAACATCGATGAGCTGTCGAACATCTTCGAAGTGAAGTCCTGTAGTTGGCTCATCGAGGATGTAGAAGGTCTTGCCGGTTTGGGTACGATGAAGCTCTTTTGCAAGCTTAACACGCTGAGCCTCTCCACCAGAGAGGGTGGTTGAGCTCTGACCGAGGCTGATATAACCAAGTCCTACATCGTAGAGGGTCTGAAGTTTCTTCTTAATCTTAGGGATGTTAGAGAAGAAAGCAAGCGCCTCAGTAACTGTCATATCCAAAACATCAGAGATGCTCTTGCCGTTATAGAGAACCTGCAAAGTCTCTCGGTTGTAGCGCTTACCGTGGCAGACCTCACAAGGGACATAGATGTCAGGCAAGAAGTTCATCTCAATCTTGATCTGACCATCTCCCTTACAAGCCTCACAACGTCCACCTGAGACGTTAAATGAGAAGCGACCTGGTGCATATCCGCGAGCACGAGACTCTGGAGTAGAAGCAAAGAGGTTTCTCAAATCATCCCAAAGTCCAATGTAGGTAGCAGGATTTGACCTTGGAGTTCTACCAATTGGAGACTGGTCGATGTCGATTACCTTATCAATCTTCTTGACACCCAAAATACTTCCATACTCGCCTACTGGCCTTTGAGAATTCTGAATCTTATTGGTCAGAAGCGGAGCGATGGTATCGGTTACAAGAGAACTCTTACCAGATCCGGAAACTCCTGTTACAACAGTGAGAGTTCCAAGTTCAATCTCAACATCAACGTGTTTGAGGTTGTTGGTTGTAACATCAGTAATCTTGAGAACACCCTTCTTAGGATCGCGTCTCTTAGCAGGAAGTTCGATCATCTTGCGACCAGTTAGATAAGCTCCAGTAAGTGAATTCTTATCTTCCATAATCATGTTTGGAGTTCCCTGAGCTACAACGTGTCCACCTTCAACACCGGCTCCAGGACCCATATCAACAACCCAATCAGCTGCAAGGATGGTATCCTCATCGTGCTCTACAACAAGCACTGAGTTTCCCTGATTGCGAAGCTTTACAAGGGTGTGGATCAAGCGGTCATTATCGCGCTGATGAAGTCCAATTGAAGGCTCATCGAGAACGTAGAGAACACCTACAAGACCAGCACCAATCTGGGTTGCAAGACGAATACGCTGAGCTTCTCCACCTGAAAGAGTAGCAGCTGCACGTGAGAGGGTTAGATAGTCAAGTCCAACGTTTACCATAAAGCGCAAACGCTCACAGATTTCCTTAACGATACGCTCTCCAATAAAGGCAGCCTTCTCATCGAGCTCAAGATTATCGAAGAAGTCCAATGCTTCACTACAGCTCATCTCGCAGGTTTCGTAGATATTCTTTCCACCTACGGTTACTGCCAAGATTTCAGGCTTAAGACGTCCTCCACCACAAGCATCACAAGGCTCCTCATGAATGAACTTCTCAAGACGCTTCTTCATGGTTGGATTATTCGTCTCGGTATACTTATTGAAGAGAATCTTGCACAAGCCATCGAACTTGGTGTCCCAATGAGTATCACGACCATCCAAGGTTACATAGTCAACGGCAATCTTCATATCGCCGCAGCCGTAGAGCAAAGCATTCTGACAGCTCTTAGAAAGCTTGTTCCAAGGTGTGCGAACATCCTCACCGTAGTGCTCAACGATAGCACGCAAAATCTGAGGATAATAATTACTTCGATTGAAGTAGCTAGTAAATAGACCTTCTGCGATAGAAAGATTAGGATTTACAACCAAATCCTCAGCATTAATAGTCTTGCGAACGCCCAAACCATCACACTCAGGACATGCACCATAAGGAGCATTGAATGAGAAGTCACGAGGCTGCAAATCATCAATTGAATGGCCGTGGATAGGACAAGCAAGTGCTAGTGAGTAGCTGAGCATCTGCTCTGGTTTTGCCTGAGGATCATTCTTATCCTCAAGAAGCAGAATCATTACACGACCTTGAGCCAGCTTAGTTGCAGTCTCAGTTGCCTCAACAATACGACCAATAGAGTCTTCCTTAATAACGACACGGTCAACAACTACTTCGATATCGTGCTTAAAGTTCTTGTCGAGATCAATTTCTTCATCAAGGCTATAGACGATTCCATCAACACGCACACGCGAGAATCCTACACGCTTAAGCTCTGAGAAGATCTTGGCATGCTCTCCCTTACGGCCCACAACAACGGGTGCCAAGACGTAGGCACGCCTTCCCATACCCTCTTCGAGAATCTTATCAGCTACCTGGTCGATAGTCTGGCGCTCGATTGGACGTCCACACTCAGGACAGTGAGGAATACCAACACGGGCAAACAATAGACGAAGATAATCGTAGATTTCTGTAACGGTACCAACGGTTGAGCGAGGATTCTTACTCGTTGTCTTTTGGTCAATAGAGACAGCCGGAGACAGACCATCGATACTATCGAGATCTGGCTTGTCCATCTGTCCGAGGAACTGACGAGCATATGAGCTCAAGGACTCAACGTAGCGTCTTTGTCCCTCAGCATAGATAGTGTCAAAAGCCAGACTTGATTTTCCCGATCCAGAAAGACCGGTGATAACCACGAGTTTATCGCGTGGTATATCAAGGGAAATATCTGCGAGATTGTGCTCGCGAGCTCCCTTAATTTCAATTGCTTTTTCTGACATAGTTTATTC
>RCNI01001203.1_pt1 | contig 14409 bp, 14 predicted proteins | sample 2041151 | NCBI WGS metagenome assembly RCNI01 (sample SAMN09708214, study PRJNA481090) | feces metagenome | isolation source: feces | place: Antarctica: Albino Rookery | reverse complement strand
CTGCACCGGCTCCAATCCCCGCCAGCCCAGCCAGGAGGAGATGGAGAAGCTGCTCAAGTGCTGCTACTACGATACCGAAGTCGATTTCTGATATACCCCCTAAAACATTCCCCCAATACATGGAGAGGCGGCTGCGTTTTGCGGCCGCTTTTCCGCCTATCATGAGGTGACAGAATATGGATAATCTGCTGGACAGCCGGGGCTTTACGGAAGCTCAGGCCATCGAAAACTATCGAAAGAAAAACTATCCCAAACCTGCGCTCACTGCGGATATTGTTATTTTCCGCCGGGAGGGCGATACTTACAGCCTGCTGCTGGTTCGCCGGGGCAACCATCCTTTCCTTGGAAAATGGGCCCTTCCCGGGGGCTTTGCCGACGAGGGTGAGACCGTGGAAAACACCGCCGCCCGGGAACTGACCGAAGAAACCGGAGTAGAGGGAGTTTCCCTGAATCTGGCAGGCATTTTCAGCAAACCCGGCCGGGACCCCAGAGGCTGGGTCGTTTCCGCCGCATTCTGGGCCGTTGTGGACTCCGCACTGACAGTCCGGGCCGGTGACGATGCAGCGGATGCCCGATGGTTCACGCTCTGCACCCAACAGGATACGCTGACCCTTGTCAGCGGCGACATAGTCCTGACGCCGGAAGATCTGGCTTTTGACCACAGCGAAATTCTCAATACAGCCATCCGTCAGGCAAATTTTAAGCTGTAATGCAAAAATAACCCATTTTCCCTGTGCAAAAAAACATCCGAATCGACGATTCCTCCCAAGAGGCCGATCCGGATGTTTATTCTATAATGTATCTGCTTTTTATAAAAAACGAGTAGTCTTTGGAGACTACTCGTTTTTTGGTGCGGGCGACAGGACTCGAACCTGCACGCTGTAAGGCAGAGGAACCTAAATCCACCGAGTCTACCAATTCCACCACGCCCGCATATAAAGTTCATCCTCAATTTTTACACGGGGAGGAGACCCGAGACGGGGCGCACAGCCTGATCCGCATACAAGTTCATTCTACCATGGCTTTTTCGGGATGTCAACTTGCAGGGCAGGGGCGGAGAAAGAAAAATTGTGAAAAGTGTGCGTATATGCGGGAGGCCGGACTGTAAAAATATGTGATTGTGCTTGACATTCCCTGCGTTACTAGGTAAAATAAGTTTGGTATAGTGTGCGCTGCCCGCAGGCATTATAGGGCTGCGTTTCATGTAGATCCGGCGTAAGCCGGGGGACAAGCGTTTTGCGCCTTGCGTGGCGTTTTGTTATGAATTTTTTTGCCCTGCCGGGCAGATTTTTTAATTTACAAATATCCACCGGGGTCCATTGCGTACCCCCCTTTCGCTTATGCTTATTTTTAGTGAAGGAGGTGCGCTCAGGTATTATGGATTTGTATTTAGCGGTTATTTTAATCGTCGTTTGTGCCGTAGTTTTTCTTGCTGTCGGTTTCGGTGTCGGTGTTGCATATCGTAAGAAGGTAGCCGAGCGGGAGATCGGCTCCGCCGAGACGGAAGCTACCCGTCTGATCAATGAAGCCATTCGCAGCGGTGAAAACCGGAAGAAGGAAATGCTTCTGGAGGCAAAGGACGAAATCCATAGATCTCGCACAGAGCACGAAAAAGAAGTCAAAGAGCGCAGAGCGGAGCTTAGCAAGCAGGAGCGCCGTCTGCAGCAGAAGGAAGAAACACTGGACAAGAAGTCCGATGTTTACGAGCGTAAGGAAGAGGAACTTTCCAAGAGAATGGCTGCCGTTGCCCAGACACAGGCAGAAGCTGAGGAAATCAAGAATCAGCAGACAGCTACTTTGGAGACCATTTCCGGATTTACGCAGGAAGAGGCTAAGGCTTTCCTGCTTCAGAGCGTGGAGGACGATGTTCGTCACGATACCGCTATGAAGATCAAGGAAATCGAGCAGCAGATGAAGGACGAGGCCGAGGAAAAGGCCAGAGAGATCATCGCCACCGCTATTCAGCGCTGCGCTGCCGATCATGCCGCCGAGACCACCGTTTCTGTGGTGCCTCTGCCCAACGATGAGATGAAGGGCCGCATTATCGGTCGTGAGGGTCGGAATATCCGCACTCTGGAGACCATCACCGGCGTAGATCTCATTATCGATGACACCCCCGAAGCAATCACCGTGTCCAGCTTCGATCCCGTCCGCCGGGAAATCGCAAGACTGGCTCTGGAGAAGCTCATTGCCGACGGCCGCATCCATCCTACCCGCATTGAGGAAATGGTGGAGAAGGCCCGCAAGGAAGTAGACCGCACCATCCGTGAGGAAGGCGAGCGTGCCTGCTACGAAACCGGCATCAACAATCTGAACCCGGAGCTGATCAAGATTCTGGGCCGTCAGAAATACCGTACATCCTACGGTCAGAATGTGCTGAATCACTCCATGGAGGTTGCCCATATCGCAGGCCTTATGGCTTCCGAGCTGGGCGTCGATCCGGCACTGGCAAAGCGTGCAGGTCTGCTGCATGATCTGGGCAAGTCCATCGACCATGAGGTTGAGGGCAGCCATGTGCAGCTGGGTGCAGAGCTGGCCCGCAGATACAAGGAAAATCCCGTTGTCGTCAATGCCATCGAGGCACACCACGGCGATGTGGAGCCCAAGACGGTCATTGCCGTTCTGGTGCAGGCCGCCGATGCTGTTTCTGCCGCCCGTCCCGGCGCACGCCGTGAGAATGTGGAAAACTATGTCCGCCGTCTGCAGAAGCTGGAGGAACTCACCGGTTCCTATCCCGGCGTTGAGAAGGCATACGCCATTCAGGCCGGCCGTGAGGTTCGCATCATGGTCAAGCCCGAGGTGGTGTCCGAGGACAACATGATCCTGCTGGCACGGGATGTGGCCAAGAAGATTGAGTCCGAGCTGGAATACCCCGGTCAGATCAAGGTAAATGTGATCCGGGAGACCAAGGCTGTGGAATACGCCAAGTAAAATGTAAATTCCCTCGAATGAAAATTCGAGGGAATTTTTTGCGCTTTTTTGGGAATACAAGTTAAAGCTGGTGTGTTTTTTGTAATACGCCGGTATCTGCCCGCAGATTGCCATTCGAGTCCGTGACGAATTGCCTGCCGGCAGCCCTGTCACCGAATGTGGCAGTATTTTTCGCCGGGGATGACCGTTTTTCCGCGGATTTCCAAAAGCTGACTGGCTGTGACAAAGGTAAAGCCCCGCTCCTGCAAAATATCCACAATGGCAAGCGCCGCATCCACGGAGCTGTCAGACATATCGTGCAGGAGAATAATATCGCCGTCCTGCACATGCTTTGTCACCCGGCAGATCACCGTCTCGGCATCCTTTAACGCCCAGTCCTTGGGATCTACCGACCATTCAAGGATTCCGAGACTCTGCTGCTTTGCTGCTTCCTGTACCGCCCGGGAAATCTTCCCTCCGGGGGGACGCAGAAAAGCAGGGTTGCACCCCTTGGGCAGCAGCTGCCATGTCATTTGCAGTTCTTTGGTGATCTGCGATGTGTTCATGGCGCTCATGTCGTGGTGACTGTACCCATGGAAGCCAATCTCGTGCCTTTCGCTGAAAATCCGCTGGCCCAGCTCGGGATATTCCTTCAGCCGATAGCCGCACAGCAGAAAAGTCGCCTTCACCTGCCGCTGGGCAAGGCCGTCCAGCAGCCGCTGGGTATATCGCCCGGAGGGGCCGTCATCGAAGGTCAGCACCACATATTTTGCCTCTTCTTCCGCCGAAACGGGAAGTACCGCCAAAGAAAGACATATTATCAGCAAAATCAGCCGTTTCATGGTATTTTCTCCTTTCTTTTGTTTGACGAAGCCATTAAAATGCGCTATGATAACAGACGGAGGGATGAATTTATGGAACTCATTTGCCCCCTTTGCGGCGAAGCTCTTTGCCGGGAGGGAAACGCCTGCCGCTGCGGCAGCGGCCACAGCTTTGATATTGCACGGCAGGGATATGTGAATCTTCTGCCCGTTCAGCAAAAACATTCCCTGCACCCCGGTGACACCCGGGAGCAGGTTGTCAGCCGCCGGAGTTTTCTGGAAGGCGGATTTTACCGTCCCATTGTGGACACAATGATTGAAAACGCCCGGGATCTTTCCTGCGCCGGCCCGATTCTGGACATCGGCTGCGGCGAGGGATATTACGGCAGCCGCCTGCAGGAAGCGCTGGAAACGGAGCTTCTGGGGCTGGACATTTCCAAAGAGGCCGTCCGCTGGGCGGCGGCAAAATATAAGTCTGCGCAATGGGTCTGCGGCACTGCTTCCCGCCTGCCGGTAGCAGATCACAGCGCCGGGATGCTGTGCAGTATGTTTGCCCTGACATTGCCGGAGGAATTTCACCGGGTGCTGCGCCGGGACGGATATTTTTTCCAGGTTTTGGCGGCGCAGGATCATTTGATGGCGCTGAAAAACATTATCTATCCCCAGATCAAACTGCGGGAAAAGGATTCCAGTCCCGATCTTCCGGGATTTGAGCAGGTTCGCTCGGTGCCCATCCGTTTTTCCTTCACCGTGGAGGGGCAGCAGGTGCAGAATCTGCTGAGCATGACACCGCATGTTTATCGAATCACAAAAGAGGGCGCTCAGGCGCTGGAGCGGACAGAACGGCTCACCGACACTGCCAGCTGCGTGCTGAACATTTACAGGCCCCTGTGACAAGGTTTACTTTTCCCGAAAAGCTTGGTATAATGCAGAAAAAGATTTTGACAATTTTTTGAAGGAGGCACGGACTTTGGGTATTGAATTCGAGCTGAAATTTGCGGCAAATCCGGTAGATTTGCAAAAAATTCGGGAAGATTTCGGAGAGTTCAAAGAAATTTCCATGGAATCTGCCTATTATGACACCCCGGACGGTGCCTTTGCCGCACGGCATATGACCCTGCGCCGCCGGCTGGAAAACGGACGCTCCGTCTGCACACTGAAAACCCCCAGTACCCTCTACGGGCGCTGTGAGTGGGAAGTGGAGAGGGAAAGAATTGAGGACGCCGTTTTGGAGCTTTGCCGGATGAGCGGCGAGGAGGAGCTGGTGGCTCACGAAAATCTGGTGCAGGTCTGCGGCGCTGTCTTTACACGGCTTGCGAAAAAAGTAGAATTTTCCGGCAGCATTGTGGAGCTGGCACTGGATCGGGGATTCCTCACCGGCGGCGGTCACAAAGAGCCCCTCTGCGAGGTGGAGGTGGAGCTGAAAGCCGGAAGCGAAGCCACGGCCAGCGCCTGGGCACAGTCCCTTGCGGGAAAATACGGCCTCCGTGCGGTGCATAAAAGTAAATTCTGCCGGGCTTTGGCCCTGGCAAAGGGAGAATAATATGGCGTTTTCCGCACTTTTTGAAAAATACGACAGCCTTGTGCTGTTTGACACCGAGACCACCGGGCTGCAGTTTGCCCGGGATGAGATTATCGAATTTGCCGCCGTTGTGGTGCGGCAGCATAACGGCGAAGCCGTTGTGACGGAGCAGTATGACGAACTGGTGAGCCTGTCTCCCGGAAACACCGTCCCCGAAAAAATTGAAGCACTCACCGGAATTTCCACGCAGGACATCCGGGAGAGGGGCCTCAGCAAGACCCGGGTGGCGGCGGATATTGCCCGGCTTTTTCAGGGAAATGCCCTGCTTTTGGCATATAATGCCCATTTTGATTTGAGTTTTCTGTATTATATGCTCCTGCGGGACGGAGATCCTTCCGTTTTGCGGGGAAAGGACAAGCTGGATCTGCTCACCGTCTACAAGGATCGCCACAGCTATCCCCACAAGCTGTGCTCCGCCATCGATACATATGGCCTTTCCGATAAGGTTGTGAACTCCCACCGGGCTGTGGACGATGTCCTTGCCACGGTAGCGGTCATGGAGGCCATGGAAAAGGAAAAGGACGATCTCATCCGCTATGTGAATCTGTTTGGCTTCAATCCCAAATACGGCGTGGAGGGCAAAAAAATCGGCTCTGTCTCCTACAAGGCCCAGCCCTACGATCCGGTGGAGCCTTTGTATCTGTAACACAAACTTGGAGGTAATATATGGATAATGTTCTGGTAATCGGCATCGCCGGCGGCACTGGCAGCGGCAAAACCACCCTGATGAAGAACCTGACTGCCCGGTTTTCGGATGTGGTCTGCGTTCTGAGCCACGACAACTATTACAAGCGCCACGATGATTTGGCTTATGAGGAGCGCTGCAAGCTCAACTACGATGAGCCGGATGCCATGGACACCAGCCTGATGGTTTATCATTTGCAGGAGCTTCGCCAGGGGCGAGCCATCGACTGCCCGGTGTATGATTTTGCTGTCCACAACCGCAGTGACGAGACCATCCATGTGGTGCCGAAGCAGGTTATTATTGTGGAAGGCATCCTGATTTTTGAGAACGAAGATCTGCGAAACCTGATGGATATCCGGATTTTTGTGGACACCGATGCGGATGTGCGGCTCTGCCGCCGAATCAAGCGGGATGTGACGAAGCGTGGCAGAACACTGGAATCGGTCTTGCAGCAGTACCAGTCCACAGTGAAGCCCATGCACGAAAAATATGTGGAGCCCTCCAAGAAATACGCCAACATTGTTGTGCCGGAGGGCGGCAAGAATGCAGTGGCACTGGATATGATCGTGGGTCGGATTCAGCGGCATCTGGACGAGACGAAGGAGAAATGAAATGCAGGCAGAAAGTCTGATTTTTGACATAGACGGCACACTTTGGGACACTCGGGCGCTGGTGGCGGAGTCATTTACCGCCCAGATGGATGCCCGGGGAATTCCGCACCCCAAGATGGACGAAGCATTTTTTACGCCTCTTTTCGGCAAGATAGTGGAAGAAATTGCCGATGATATGCTGCCGGAGGTACCCGCGGATCAGCGGTACGCAATTGTTGCGGAGTGTACGGATAATCTTGTAGATTTCATGAAAGACCACCCCTGTCAGGTGGGCTATCCGCGCGTTGCGGAGACTTTGGAAGTGCTTTCCGGAAAGTACCGGCTGTTCATTGTGAGCAACAGCCAGCGGGGCTACCCGGAAATGTGCATGGACAAGCTGGGTATCCGGAAATATTTCTCCGGCTGGCTCTGCCACGGTGACACCGGCACATCCAAGGGCGAGACGATCCGAAAGCTGATGGCGGACTACGGCATCGAAAATGCTGTCTACATCGGAGACACGCAGGGAGATCTGGAAGCCACCCGTGTGGCGGGAATCCCCTTCATCTGGGCATCCTACGGCTTCGGCACCCCGGAGCACTGGGACGGAAAAATCGAAGCCTTTTCCCAGCTTGCGGATATGTAAGGGCTGAGCCGGGGATATCCCGGCACGGAAGTGCCCGAAAGGCAGCACAGGGGACGAAACTGTAGTGCCGACATTTTCAGCATCCAGTGACTTTTCCACAGTCATATGGTATTTCTGAATATTTCTGCTCTCAGTTTCTACGGGGTATTATGTAACCCATGGAAACTCAGAGCAGTTTTTTTATTGTTTCGGGCTGGATGCCCGGACACGGAAGGACAAAAAATGCGTGCCGCAGATTACTTTCTGCGGCACGCTGTTTATTTAGTTTACATGATTCTCGCCGGGAATGGTCACATCGGAAGTTCCGAAATAGGTGTTCAGAATTTCTTTTGCGATGTTGCCCAGAGTGAAGCCGTGACCGGCCTTTTCGCCGTATACGGCAATGGCGATCTGGGGATCGTCAAAGGGCGCATAGCAGACGAAGGAACCATTGTCGGAGCCGCCGGAGTCGGTTTCGGCAGTACCGGTTTTAGAGGCCACCGCAACGGGATAATTCCAGAAGATCGATCTGGCGGTACCCTCTTTGGAAACGGCCAGCATACCTTCGGTGTAGGACTTGTAGGCATCGTCGGAAATCTGAAGCTGGCTGACAATCTGCGGAGTATTGACAAATTCCAGCTTCTGGTGGTCGGCGGAAATGACCCGGTTCAGGAAGGTGGCCTGATAGCGGGTGCCCCGGTTGGCAAGGGTAGCCGTATAATTGCAAAGCTGGATGGGGGTGAAGCGGTTTTCGGACTGACCGATGGCGGCCATAATCTGGTCGGCTCGGTACCACCGGGCTTTATCTCCGGTGAACAGCTTTGCCTTGGTTTCGGGGTTGGCACGGTAGCCGGTTTCCTCAAACAGCTCTATGCCGGATTTTTCACCCAGTCCCAGAGCCTTTGCCGTGGCATCCATGGCACTTTGACTGATCTGATCGCCCAGCTCATAGAAGAAGTAGTTGCAGGAGACGCAGAGGGCATCCCGGGCGTTAATCAGGCCGTGGGTGGTGCCGTGCTTGGTAAAGTGCAGACATTTTGGCGAGAAATTGGGGTATTTCGTAAAGACACCCTTGGTCAGGATCTTGTCACTGCCGGTAATGACACCGGAATCAATTGCCGCGACGACCATGGACATTTTATAGGTGGATCCCGGCGGGTAGATGGCCTGAAGCGCCCGGTTGTACATGGGAGCGAAGGGAGCGTCCTTCAGTTCATCGTAATTTTCCCGGAAGGTGGTAAGATCATAGGTGGGGTAGCTGGCGCAGGCCAGAACCTTGCCGGTTTTGACATCCATAACCACCACGGCACCGCCTTCCACATCGCCGCCGTCGGGGATTTTTGAGCCTTCCGGCAGGGATTCCTTGTCCACCCGCAGGGAGCTGATCAGGGCGCTCAGCTGATCTTCTGCGGTGGCCTGCAAATTCATATCGATGGTGACTTCCACATTTTTTCCGGCCACGGGGCGCATTTCGTTGCCGTCCTCGTCCCGCTTGTAGTATTGATCCACCAGCGTTCCGTCGGAGGTGACCACATCCACACGGGTACCGTCGGTGCCGTGGAGGTAATCTTCAAAGGCCAGCTCAAAGCCGCTCTGACCGACCTCCGCATCCATGGCGTAGCCTTTTCCCTTGTATTCCTCCCACTGGTCGGGAGAAATGGCGGAGGTAAAGCCCAGAATGTGGGCGGCGTACTTGGTGTTATAGACCCGAACCATGGATTCTTCGGTGGTAAGACCGGGAATGCCCAGCTCCAGAATGGCGGACAGCGTCACATTGTCCGCATCCTCCAAAAACACATAGTTCGGCAGATTGGTGATGCCCTTGCCGCGAAGGTCAAGCTCGTAGCGCAGGCCGATGACGGCACGGGCATCTGCCTCAGACCAGCTTTCGGGAATCCGGTACAGCTCCCGGAGCTTGCGCATCAGAATGGGAGCGGCAATATCGGAATCCAGATTGCCTCGCTCGGGCAGGTATGCCTGAAAATAGCCCTGCCATGTGGCGTTATAGTCGCTGAGGGTATAGGTGAAGGGGGCGTCCTTGGACACCGGGAAATGATCGGCATACTCAATGCCCAGCTCCCGGCAGGTCTGCACCAGCCGGAACAGGTGGTCGTTGGTGCCGGGGGCGCTGATGATGACGAAGGAATTGAAAACCAGATTGTAGGTAGCCCGGTTCGTCACCAGCACATTGCCGTTCTGGTCGAGAATGTCCCCACGGGCGGCTTTCACCCGGGTGACACTGTAATATTTTTTCACATTGTCTGCATTTCCGTCGGATTCGACGACCTGTAAACTGTAAAGCCGCAGGGCAAAGCCCCCGAGAATGAGGCAGAAAATGGCTAAAATAATGGATATTCTTCTGCGGGTTATTCTTTCCATGATTCTCCTCCGATTTTACCAATGGATACAAAAATGGGATACAGCAGGGGCATGACTGCTACCGAAAGGGCACCGCCCAGACAGAAAACGCCCAGCCTTTCCACGGAGGTAAAACCAAGAAAGGCTTCCAAAGCAAAGACACACAGATGATAAAGCATCTGGGCAACGCCGGCACACAGCAGAATGGAGCCGAAGTCCTTGCGCAGATAGCTTCTGCGGAAAATATCCATCAAAACGCCCAGAACCGTCAGCAGAGCGATGGCATAGGGGCCGGGGGCACTGCCGGAAAAATAGTAAAAACAGCTGCCAATCAAAGCAAAGGGTGCGGCGCTGTCCGGCTCCAGCAGGATGCAAAACAGCAAAATCCCGCAGGGAACCAGAGCGGTGGTGGCACCGAAAATGCTGACACGGGACAGAATGACATCCTGCACAAGAGACAGCAGTACCAGCACCAGACCCGTCAGCAGCCATTTGAGAAGCACAAGGCGCTGCCGCCGGGTGATGTAGAGCTTGCTGAGGGTGCCGGAGCGTTCCCGGTCGGGCTTAAATTCGTACTTTCTTCTAAACATGGGATCACTCCGTGCTGAAATTCGTCAGAATGAATACCTGTTCCAGACTGCTCATATCTGCGGCGGGCCGCAGAAGGGCAAATTTGGCGATACCGGTGTCGGTAAAGCCTGCGTCGATGACATAGCCCAGAATGAGGTTCCGGGGATAGACGGTGGAACCGGTGGTGACCACCTGATCGTGGTTGCGGATCACGGCGGAGGAGGGAAGATATTCCATCATCAGCAGACCGTCGTTGCCGGTGACATAGCCGCCCTTGACCATGCCGCTGTAACCGGAGGCGGAAATGGTGGCGCTGATTTCCAGAGAGGAATCCAGAATGGATTTGATGACAGAATAGTTGCTGCCGACCTCGGTGACAAGGCCCACTACCTGTCCGCTTTCCGTAATGGCGCACATACCTTCCTCAATACCGGAGGAAGATCCCCGGTTGATGGTGAAGGAATGTGTCCAGTCGTTGGAATCCCGGGCAATGATGTAGCCGTCCACCAGCTGATAGTCCTCGTGATTCTTTTTCAGCTCCAGCAGATCCCGCAGACGGTCATTTTCCCGCTTGATGGATTCAGCATCCCGGGCATCATCCTGAATCTGGGAGATCTGATCTTTCAGGGAAATGTTTTCCGCTTCCAGAGATTCATAGCGGAAAATATAGTCGTATAACCGCTCAGCCTGAGCGGTCAGGGCGCTGGCACCGGCTCGCAGAGGGGTAAGCACACCCTGCACAAACATCTGCCCCACGCTCAGATCGGTCAGATTGGATGCCACTGCCAGACCTGCCGCCAGCAATACGGCGGCCGCCAGCAGGACTTTTACTTTTGTGGTAAAGAAATGCCTCATAATATCTCCTTAAAACAGCTCCGGTGCCACAGTGCCTAAAATCTGCCGCAGGCGGCACACGGGAAGCCCCATGACATTGTAGAAATCGCCCACCATTTTATCGGCAAAGAGGGCAGCGCCCCCCTGAATACCGTAAGCTCCTGCTTTGTCCATGGGTTCCCCGGTGGCCACATAGGCCCGGATTTCCTTTTGGGAGAGGGGACGGAAGTGAATGTCCGTGACCTCGGTGCAGGTGGTAACTTTGCCTTTGCAAATGACGGTGAGGCCGGTCATCACCTGATGATCTCTGCCGGAAAGCAGGGTGAGCATACTTTCAGCCTCCTCCGGGGAGTGAGGCTTGCCCAGAATTTTTCCGTCGCAGACCACGATGGTGTCGGCGGCGATGACGATATCCTCTGCCTGACAGGGGGTGGCCTCTGCCTTCCGGCGGCTGACCAGTGCTACCTCGTCAAAGGGGGAGGCGTTTAAGTCCATGGTTTCGTCGATGTCGGCGGCACGAACGGTAAAGGGAATACCGAAAAGCCCCAGAAGCTCCCGCCGACGGGGAGACTGGGATGCCAGAATCAGCTGCATAATGATTTCCTTTCTAAGGGTTTACTCAAGACCTCGCAGATATAGTCCTCTGGTGCAGGCACCGGGGTCAAAGGGAGGGGGATTGAGGTAAGCGGACAGCACATGATCCACTTCCCGGGGGCCCTCCGTGGTAAAGTAGAGCCGCACGGCCCAAAGTCCCATACGGGCCAGATCATCCTGACGATCCAGCCAGCTGAGCTTTTTGCCGTTGAGCAGGATGCTGCGGCATTTGTCGCCGTCTTTGATGATGGGGAATTCCGCACCGGTCTTGTCCATCAGCTTCACGGGGCCGAGATTGCAGGTGCAGCTTCCGGTGCGCCCGCGAATCAGACAATTTTCCGTGACCATGAGGGGAAGCCGTCCGTAGGCGAGAATCTCGCAGGGAACGGCCTTGCTCACATCCCGAATTTGGGGGAAGGTCATTTCAAAGCTCAGTGTGGCGGAAATCAGCTCCAACTCCTGCATCAGGTTCACGGCACCGGAATTGTAGATGTTGAGACCATAGTCGCCCCGGATTCGGAAGCCCATTTCCCGGGCAACCACCAGAAGCCCCAGATTTCCGACCAGAACATCCCGAACGCCCATTTTGCGAACGGAAACCAGATCATCCTTCAGCCGGCCCAGCTCACTGTCGTGAACAATCCGGGGCAGCACAGCGGTGACCCGAACCTTGCGGTTCAGCTCGTGGCAGAAAAGAGGGTCCAGAGCCAGAATGTGCAGAGGCACATAAATGCTCTCCAAAGGCATTTTGAGGAGCTTCGGGGTGATCTGCTCCAGAGATGTGACCTGTACCACCAGTCCCGGATGCTCATAGCGGCCGGTGACATTCTTGATTCTCTTGGGACGCATGAGTCTGGGCTGCTCCCGACGGCTTCGCAGAGCCGTGAGCTGGCTGAGCGCATCCCGCCGCAGAGCGTTGATGGCGGCGGCAGAAAGGGTCAGACCTTCCCCAATGCGGGCGGTGACACCGGCGCAGCGATAGGGCGTGCCGCCGGTTTTTTCCAGCCGGGAGGCAAGGACTTCCTCCGTCAGCATGATTGCACGGGCAATTTCCGGTTTGGGGCCTTCCACACGGCAGCTGCGCCCCTCCGGGTCAGTCACTGTCAGCGAGGAGCCTTCGGTGTCAATCACGGCACTGAAATGCACGGGAACCAGACCGTTTTCCGTGGTTTCGTAGGTCTGCCGGATTCGGCGGAGCCAATCAGTGTTTTCTTTGGTGTCCTCACGGATGCCAAACATATCCTGCCCCACATGACCGGTGTAATATCCATCGGTAAAGCCCTGACGGTTAAAAGCGGTTGTGAGAGTCTCCATCATTTCCCGGGTGACGGGTTCGCCGTCCAGCGCCTGCCGGTAGACATGGGTGACGGCGGCCACATATTCCGGCCGCTTCATCCGTCCCTCCAGCTTGAGGGAGGCAACGCCCATGTTTTCGAGATCCCGCAGGTGACCGATCAGGCAGTTGTCTTTGAGGCTCAGGGGGTATTTGTTTTCCCAGCGGCCGTAGCCATAGCTCTGGCGGCAGGGCTGAGCACAGCGCCCCCGGTTGCCGGAGCGCCCGCCGATGGCGGCGGACAGGTAGCATTGACCGGAATAGCACATACACAGCGCTCCGTGACCGAAAACCTCAATCTCGATGGGGGAATTCTGTGTGATATACTGAATTTCCTCCCGTCCCAGCTCTCGGCTGAGAACCACCCGGCTCATGCCCAGAGCGGCGCAGAAAAGCACGCCCGGCAGGGAGTGGATTGTCATCTGGGTGGAGCCGTGGATGGGAATGTGGGGAGCAATCTGTTTGCAGAGGTTCACCACGAAAAGATCCTGCACGATAAAGGCATCCACGCCGCTGATGGCGGCACTGCGGATGAGTGCGCAGACATCCCCGGTCTCCCGGTCGGAAATCAGAGTGTTTAAGGTAAGATGCACCGCAACGCCGCGAACATGACAGTATTTCACGGCTTCGGTCAGCATCTGGGGTGTGAAATTTTTTGCGCCCTGACGGGCATTAAAAGTGCCGCTGCCAAGGTAGACTGCGTTGGCACCGTTCTGAACGGCGGCGCGCAGAGCTTCCATGGAGCCGGCAGGGGCCAGAAGTTCCAGCATAAGCAAATTATCTCCATATGTGTATACTTATTTACAGTATAACATAAAGGACGGCTCAGTTCTAGTCTACATAATGAATTTTTCTTAAATTCTCGGGAATTTTCGGCTGGGCACATGAATTTGAAAAATTCGGAAATACTAGGGTAGAAATGGCAAAACCGGCAGAAAAACTGCCGAAAACCAAATGGGAGGTATGATTCATGGAAATCGGTACCGTGAAGGAAAAACTGACCGCCGGGAAAAGAGCCACCTGCCTTGAGGGACAGACGCTGCTGCTGATCCGAACGGAAAATGCGCTGGTGGCGGCGCTGGATCATGTGGGGGCATCCGTGGGGGATCGGGTGCTGGTCGTGACCGGCGGTGCGGCGGAAAAATACAGCATGGAGGCTGTAACGGATGCCGCTGTGGTGGCGGTAGTCGGCACTTCCGGCGGCTGCTGCTGCGGATAAAAAACAGGCGTGGTGATTTCACCACGCCTTATTTATATGTCCGTAAGGGAGTGCCGCAAGTCCTGTCTGCCCTCCGGGGGATTATTTGGGAACTGCGTTATCAAGCGGGCCGCCCGGCGAAAAATTATGCTTTAAGTTCGTAACGAATTAGAATAAGCCTTGCTTATGTCTCTTTCTTGTTTCGCCAAGAAAGAGACGGAAAGAATGCGATTTAAGGGGGCTTTGCATAAAGACGCCCCCTTAAAAATCCCCTCCGAAACCGGTAGTCGTTGCGCTTTGCGACCTTGA
>RCNI01001535.1_pt1 | contig 14414 bp, 9 predicted proteins | sample 2041151 | NCBI WGS metagenome assembly RCNI01 (sample SAMN09708214, study PRJNA481090) | feces metagenome | isolation source: feces | place: Antarctica: Albino Rookery | reverse complement strand
CTGGCATTATCTACCGGAATTGTTTTCTGGGTGCCGACACGCTGCACAGCGAAAAACACTTTGAATCTCCCGGTTTCCGGATCTCGCATTGTAATGATTCGAATGGTATTTACCGTCTGATCATACAGTGCGGCAGCATAAGGATGCTGCTGCATCGTCTCGGACAAATACCAATCCTTACTTCCTTCCAGCAAATCTCGCAGCTCACACTCCTCCGCCGTTCGGCCATCGATGCCGTAAGCTGCACCATCATAGGACAGGCAGTGTACGCCGGTTCCCTTTCCTTTGCCGAACGGTTTAATGATCACTTTTCCGGCATTGCGCACTAATGCCAGCTCCGCATCACCTGTCAGCATTGTTCCTTTTAAATCAGCCGCAATTCCCTTGCTGTTCACCGCTAAAAGTTCCGGCACACGAATATACTGGCGCAGGACCTCCGTGGTGACCACCTTATTATTAAGCATATAATCAAAAGGCTCGTTGATATAGCGGGATCTGTACCAATCAAATTCAGAAAGGTATTCTTTCCTCTTTTTCATGTCCAGCCCATACAAGGCCCACTGATCTGCCAGAAATCCACCAAATACATTGGCCCGCAGTTTGTCCCAAGGTGACACTGAAAAATGGTTTTTTACAAATACAATGCGCCGCCAATAGAGCACAAACAGCTTCAATTTTTTAGTCGCGTAGTGGACAAACTCAAAAATGTCCATGAGCCGTATTCCTTCTTTTCAAAAAATTCTGGTAGTCCTGCCACTCATTAAATCCGCAAGTCTCATTGGGGATCTTGGTAAAGCTTTTATCGATGTACAGGCGTCCAAATGGCTGATTTGTATAGGACTGGTACACCTGCCAGCCCCTGCAGTCATTACATTCTCCTGCCAAAAAAGCCTCTTTCACCCGTGTAATATGGCGGCGCAGCAGTTTCGCACTATGGGCTATCAGCGCCACAATGGAGTTATCCGTACCGATAAAATACAGCTCATCTGTTTTTGTTGCACAAATGGTATGAATCGCTTCATCTGTATAATAGGTATCTCCATAGAGGAAACATGTATCGTCCTCGATCAGTTCCCAAGTGAAGCGATCGATTTCCAATCGATTATTTTGTGGCTCATAGCGCTCAGCACCGGCTACCTCATAGCGGCTGTCATGGGACGTAATAATAATCCGGCAATCCGGCTTCACAGTATGTACCTGTCGAACCAGTCGCTCAAGCAGCGTTTCATTTTCCACCCGTATTAGATGCTTCGGAATCCGGCACGCCATGTCCCAGCGCTTCATATCCCCATCGGCCATGATCACATACTTCATACCAATTCTACCTCTCTGAGCTCTTCTTCATGTCCGGCTCCAACAATCAGTGATACAATATTCTGGGTGGACCGTCCCAAATCTTCCGGCAGAAATTTTGAACGATATCGCAGCAACTGATCCATGGGATAGTTTCCTGCATGAACAGCCTGGAAAATCTCTACTGCACTTTTATAAGTACACTCCGGCATGATCTCCGCAGGGTCAATGTTCAGCCCATTTTCCTGCATGTACCGATCATGATCAAACAAGTAATACAGCGTTTTCTTCTTCAACGCTGCCCCTTCAATGGCCAAGGACGAATAGTCGGTAATGAGATAGTCACAGGCCACCAACAAAGAGAAAATCTCCTCTTTTCCATAGCAATCCATCTGCGATTCCTGTTCATTACCAATCTTCTGGTTGGGGTGCAATCGACAAATCAGCGCATAGTTTGACCCCTCAAATGCTGCCTTTAATTCTTCCGACGCCAAAATAGGATATTTTCGATAAGTGGGAGCATAGAGGACAATCGGTCTGCCCTTCAGTTCCGGATACTTTTTTTCCAGTTCTGCACGAGTGGAAGTTTTCTTTAGCAGCCAGTCCAGCCGCGGCAATCCATAGCTGCACAGCTTGTCCGGTGTGGTATCAAAGGCCTGACAATAAAACTTCTCCCAAGCGACACCACCGGTAATGATGTAGTCATAATTACGATGCATCCGAAGTGCTTTTGCCAGCTGTGGATCTCGTCCAGAAGGCATACCAAGCGTCTGATATCCGGAGCGCTTGATCTTCCCCAGAGAGTGCCAAATTTGAATCACCAGAAGTTCCGAACGATGCGTAAGCATCGACACCGTCGGCCAATAGGCGTCCAGAATACAAACCCGGGACGTAGCCAACAGGTACATACTGCGCAGCTGATCTATAGCAAACCTCACAGATCCATCCCGCGCATCCCGGTAGCGATGGCAAATACTCACCTGCTCCATTTCAGGTGCAACTTCTTGCAATTCCCGTTGCAGCAGGCGAAAATCTAATGTCAACTTATCCGATTGACGGCTGAAAAAACACACTCTGTTCTTTACAGGAAACAGCTTCAATAGCGCATACAGCCCCTGCAGTAGGCATCGGATCAACTGAATCAATCCACAAATAATTTTTTTCCGCATCAATTTATCTTCGTCCAAGCACTTTATCGTAAAAATAGGCAGCTTCCACTACATCACCATCGAAAAAGACCTTGCCTCGCTCAATGACGATACCACGTTTACAAAACCTTTTTGCTTCCGTCAACGCGTGTGTCACAAACAAAAAGGTCGCGCCGCTTTCCAATATCTGATTTATCTTATCTAAGCACTTAATACGGAAGTTTGCATCACCCACACTCAGTGCTTCATCTACAATCAAAATATCCGGTTTGATACTGGCACTAATGGCAAATCCCAGACGCGCACGCATACCGCTTGAATATGTTTTGACTGGCTGATCAATGTACTGCTCCAGTTCGGCGAAAGCAATGATTTCCTCTTCCTGTGCCTGAATATCTTTATGGGGAATACCCATTATCTCGCCGCGGAAATAGATATTTTCCCGGCCCGTCAATTCCATATCAAAGCCTGCCGTTAACTCTAATAGCGCGCTGACACGCCCATCCACATGGATAGATCCTTCCGTTGGATAGGTTACGCCGGTAATCATCTTCAAAATCGTGGATTTTCCCGCACCGTTTTGTCCAAAAAGAGCTACTGACTCTCCACGGTAGACATCGATAGATACATCATTGACTACTTTTTTAACTTCCCGAGGTTTTTTGCCCAGAAGCATAGTTCGCACCCGCTGCTTTTCATTTTTAAAAAGCATATAACTTTTACTGACGTTCTTCAATCGAACCGCAATTTCTTTTTCCTTCATATGCAAAACTCTATCCTCATAGCACATCTGCTATGACTTTTACTAATTTTTTATATACCCATACTGCCAATGTAACCATCACCAGAAAGACAATGGCAAAATTCCGCAGTTCTTCTAAGTTTTCCCAGAACCAGACTTTTTCAATAAAGCAGTTCCTGTATCCATTAACAATAATCGTTACCGGGTTGAACAGCATGACTTTACGCAGCCAATTTATTTCAATCAATCTAGCGTCATACAAAATTCCAGACAACCAAAATAAGGCCAAAGTAGACGAGTGTACCAGCTGTAAAAAGTCTTTGCTGATAACCGACAGCATACCAGCAAACAAAGACCACGCCGTAAAAAACAAAAACGCCATTGCTATATATATGGGCAACTGCAGCCAATACAAATCAGGCTTCACCCCATACATCATGAAGATTGCCATAACGATGACCGTCAAAAACAAATTTACACTTAGCTGCGATAAACTGAAAAAGGTTGGAATCGTCGACACAGGGTACCGGATCTTCGTAACAAGATAGTTATATTTTCGAATTACGCCAGCTCCACCCGGAAACACATTACTAATATAAAACCAAGGCAACATGCCGCAAATCATCCACAGGAAAAATGGATAGCCGCTGACCGGTGCACCCTTGCGCAATCCAACGGAAAACGCAAAATAGTATACAGCAATTGTGATCGTGGGGCGAATGACAGCCCAAGACCACCCTAAAGCCGCCCCCTTATATGTTTTGACCAAATCTGCTTTAGCAAGCTTGAGAATCTGCTTGCGATAGCGTATATGATCCCGTAAAATTTCTTTAAATGTATTCATTCTGGATTCCTCATGTAACTATTTTCAGCACCCCAACATCCGGCTCTACTTGCCACTTTTCAAATTTCGGCCAACACTTTTCTATTGAGCCTACACATTCTATTTCACTGCAAGTACTGTCCATTTATAAGTCGCTTTTATTACCAACATTTCGCGTATGTATTTTACATATACGTGTTAAACAATAATCTTCTTCACATATTCTGTCAATCCGTAAACTTCACAAATATAAGCGAAAAAACTCTTTTTGTTTATATTTGTGAGCATTTCAACGATATTTCATCAGCTCTATATTTCTAATTTTATTGCCGGTAAACTTCATCATTTCTTATACGGAAGATCTAAATATACCGTCACTACACACATCGATATAATAGTAATAATAGGTTCCTTTTTTGTGCTTCAACCGTACTTAATCTTCCAAAGGAAAATTCAACCGAGGCATCATTAGCACAAACCGAATGCATGAAAGTATTTATTTCTCGCCGCCTACTTTATTCACTTCAACTTCACATACAGTACGTCCTTATGATATTACTCTATTAGAACAATATCATAAGGACGTACCATATGCTGCATTTGTGAATCGAACCTATCTGAAGGATATAATCTTGCTTGTTTAACAGTTTATATATCTCTGCTGCAACAAGATCTGTCCTCAGTCCCACAGCCATTATGTGACGTCTCATCTTTCGAAATGGTACGCTTGATGAAATTAGACAGTGGTATTGCAAATTCAATGCAACTGCAACGTTAAAATCTTCTTTTTTTCGATGAAATATAAAAGATTATCCCAAGGAATACCCAAACAGCAAGGCAAATGTAAGCTTCTCTATTTAGACAACAATTCAAACCTTTAATAGGAACCAACAGCAAAACTAAAAACGCCATAGAAAGAATGAACCCCGTGATTCCCGTTATCATGATTCCTTTGTTTTCTTCTTTTGCTGCAATCTTTGCTGCGGCAAGAGATGTATATCCAAATCCAATCGCAGCGCCAGTGGAGGACATATCTACAATCCAGCTTAATGCAGTACGACCAAAAAACGGCGCCAGAACAGAAATCGCCATCACGAAAAGAATCGCATTCATTGGAGTCTTATACTTCGGGTGCAACTTTCCGAGCCATGTAGGCACCATTTGCTCCTGAGCCATAGAATAGAGAAGACGACTGGATGCCATGTAAAATCCGATAATACCGGAGAGTATCGCTGCCAAGACAGCCAAACCTATCAAGACAAGGCCCACATTTCCCAGTAGCTTGTACGACGCATAGAAGGTAGGCAACGCCATTAACCCATCTAACGAAGGGGAAGCATCAATGTAAGCAACCCAAGAGTCGTAACCAGCCGGAATGACGGAAACCGTAATCAGCGTCAAGGCCACATACATCAGTCCCCCGAACAGGATAGATAGTGTCATGATTACGACTACTTTGGAATGCTTAAAATTAAATTCCTCTGCTGCTTGTGGAATGGTATCAAAACCAACAAAGGCCCAGGGCGCTACCGCAGTAATCGCAAAAACACCTGCGGCTGGCGCAATGTCCGGATGAAAAGCCGGAGCCATATGTTCTAAAGTCGCGTCAGGATGTACAAGCGCAGCCACAAAGACAGCCGCAATCCCGACTAAAAGCATAATAACCAACCCTGTTTGCACTACACCTGCCGTTTTAACACCGCGAATACTTAGTACACAGAAAATAACCAGCGCAGAGACTGCAAGTAAGATCTCTCCCAAGTACACATCATAACCAGCAACTGAATAATGAAAACCGACCTGGAAAAAGTCTCCCATTAGGTTGCGACCAATTAACGCTAGCGCCGTGGCATTTAGCGGAACAACGGCCAAATAGGACAGGCTTAGAAACCACGCACAGAGGAAAGCGTGATTTCGTCCGAACGCTACATTAGCATATTTTAACTCGCCACCTGTAACCGGGTATCGTCTGATCATAAAATTGTAGTTCAGCGCAATGATGATCATAATCAAGGACGCAACTCCCATGGCAATTGCGGTACCTGCTGGACCTCCGTTTTTGAGGAACGTATTTCCAGGCATGACAAACGCGCCCCAGCCAATAATACAACCACAAGCCATCGCCCAGACATTTAAAGAAGATAACGTCTTTTCAAATTTTGTTTCATTTGCTTTCATAGCGCCATACCTTTATAAATATATGTTTTAGTGTTCTGAAGGTTCCTCAATCGGTCGAAACGGAATTCCTTCTTTCTTTGCGTACGCTTCTGCATAAGAGCCGGATACGCCGTAAATCGTCAGATCTTTGCAGTTTGTAAAGGCTTCACTTCCGATAAAATTTGTATTCGGGCCAATGACAATCTTCTTCAAAGCATGGCAGTCGTAAAAAGCACGTCGATTGATGCTAATCACGCTGTCCGGCAAATAAGCTTCTTCCAACGCTGTACAGTAATTGAAGGCGCTCCGCTCAATGACCTTTAAGGTCGAGGGGAACGTGACTCTGGTCAGCTTTGTACAAATATAGAAAGCAGCCACACCAATGTTAACTATGCCTTCGCTGATGACCAGTTCCTGCATCGTTCTCTTCCTGTTGAAGGAGTCTGCGCCAATCCGATATACTGGGATGTCATTCATATGTGAAGGCACAACGACTCGTTCTTCATCTGTCAGGCATTTTCTGATCTCTACCATACCATCAACAGCTTTTCCGGTGAAGCGCTGGGTCTGGATATTGCGTCCGCTTGATGTAATTACATCCCCGTCTGTAATGTGGTAAGAAGTACCGAAAATCTGGTCGATAGTCTTAGCCAGATGTGTGGGGTGACTTGCCTTAAACAGGAGCAGGTCGCCAACCTTTGCCTTTTGTACGATCCATTGGTTCAGTTGTTTGCGATCTTTAGTATATAGAACCTTTCGACCACTCCTCTTTAACTCGTCCGCGGTATATTTAATATCTGTACCATAGCACAGGATCCAGTCAAGATCGTACTTCGCTATATCTTGGCCAAACTTAATATGAACCTCTGCGGCCATATCGCCCATGCGAGGAATATCGCCAAATACGGCAATTCGCTGATTACCTTCTGGCACAGGAATCCTCATAATTGTCTGTACTGCTCCCACCATAGAGTTGGGAGCTGCATTGTAACAATCAACATATAAGCGATAACCACCTATGTTTTCCAAGTTCTGTCGCAGGCCAACAGCCTTATATTCTCCCAAAGCTGTCGCCATGACAGTCTCCGGAATCTTCAGCCAAGAACCAAATGCAAAAGCCGCAATAGCATTAATGATATTGTGAATTCCGTAACTGTGGATTTGCACCTTCGTAGATTTCCCTTTGCCCACAATATCGAACTGCATGTAGCCATCCATATACTCGATGTTCTCCGCATGAAAATCAGCCTTGGGATTATCAACAGAAAACCACGTCACATTACAGTCCGGCTGCAACTCAGCCAAGCGTGGATCGTCCATATTCAAAAATGCCATTCCATCCGGTTTCATGTGGCGCACCAATGCCAGCTTGTCGTAAAGAATATTGTCAATCGATCCGTATAGATCGATATGTGGCGTACTAATATTAGTAATAATGCAGGCATTGGGCTCCAGCAGCTGCGCATCTGCCTCCACAAGCCCTGGATAAAATGCACCAACTTCCTGGATGTAGACCTCTGTATCGCTGGGGAGCTTTTGAATATAATTTGAGATACTGACAAAACCATTGGCATTTTCTCTGCTGAAATGAGTCTTGTACTGAGTTTGCGCAATCAAATTCAACATTTCCTTGGTTGTGGTCTTTCCGACACTGCCAGTCACAGCCATGGTGATAGAATTCTCAGGGAACTGATTTCGTATTTGTTTGCAAATCTTAATATAAACCGCACGAGGATCATCCAACACAATACAAGGTAGCGGGTTTCCTGCTTTATCCGTCACAGGAGCTGTGCAGAAAAAATAAGAAGCACCGTTTTCCGCCGCACGACGTGCAGCAGCCAAATTATATTGATAGGACGCTTTTCCTCCGTTTTCCAAACGATTCAACTCGAAATAAGCACATCCCTTGTCTGCATAACCTCCGAGGCAAACCACATGAGAAATCGTTTCATCCTTCTTATTTTGGAATTCTTCAGGGACTTCAATTCCAGCTAAATCGCAAATTTGCTTTAAGGTGAACTGTTTTTTCATAGGTGCGGGCTTAGTTACTATCTCCTCATGCTCTTTTACGGCCAAATCTTCGTTGTTTGCACGTCCTGTATTTTCTGCATCTAAACTTGTGATCATTATGGGATACTCCTTATTATTTGTTTGATATATGATAAAGACTTTCCTTTCGGGTTAACTTCTATTATAAAAACGCTTATGTGTGGTCACTACCAAAAGCATATCGCTGGAAAGCCCAGCATTTATTAATTGATAGACTCTTCACATATTTAATCTCAAAGAAGCATTTTACTGTTCAACACCCCTGCTGTTGCCTTATGACCATTTGAGCAGCGTATAGAAATATCAATAATAATATCACCATAAATACTTTCTTGCAATATTTTCCGCCAAAAAAGCGAAATACTTGCGCAGAGTCAAGGCCATCAACCTCAACAAGCTATACTATCATGATTATTTGAAATTAGTTCTGCAAGTGGTTAGCTGATAATAGATCCCACAGGGTATACTCTGCGCTCTGGCGCTTGTGATTAAACCACATTTCACCTTTTTCATCAAGGCACACAGTAACATCACATTCTGCCTCCCCTCTTCATTCCACTCATACTGCTCATTCATCATCTGGCTTGCTCTATTTCACTTTCATGTTCCCTATAAGGCTATCCTTTTTTCTCGTTCACTTTTACATCAGCGGCTCAAATTCTCTTTTTACAGAATAGCACAAGGTCTGTCCACAATAGTGGTCAGACCTCTTCTCGTGTTCTCTCCTCTGTTCCCCCAAATACAGAACCCCCGTGAAGTTTATACTTCACGGGGGTTCTTACTCTTTTCACTTTTGCAGTGTCTTCACTATATGAGCCGCAAACGCATCCAGCCTCTCCTCGATGCCCACCTTCTTTCTGGCGGAATCCGGGTCGTGCGCCGTTTCCATCATGCAGAATTCCGGTGGCAGCATCACCGTCTTATTAAAGCACATGGCGCCCAGCAGCTGCCGGGCCACCAGATCACTGCCGGAATAGCCGGAAACCACCACGCCAAAGAGGTACTTATCCAGCAGCTCCTGCTGCACCAGAAGATTCGTGAGCCGATTGAAAAGTGCCATGATGTTGGCGCTGACCGCGTCATTATAATTAGGACAGAGAAACAGCATGGCGTCGCAGCTGCGAATGGCCGGCAGCACTTCCTGTGAAATAGCACCGCCATAGAAGCAGGTACCACTTTTCGAAAAGTGAAGGCACGTCTCATACGAGCAGCCCCGACAATCGTAGATGGCGCCATTTTGCAGGCAGATCTCCTGCGTTTGGAAATCTCCGGGCAGACGCCGCAGAATCTCACGCCCCAGCCACACCGTATTGGAACGGCGCTGATCGGATGCGTGGAGCATCAGCACCCGCGGATTTTCAAATTTTGGCGCTTGGAACTTTAAGAGCCGCTCTGCCAGTTCCCGGCCGCGGCGAAAGTACGTTTCCTCCCAATCCAAGCCCAGACGTTTTGCCTGAATATGCTGGTTATAAAGGGAACCTGTCCCCTCCACCAGCGGCTTCCCCGGGAACATACAGCCCGCGCCGTTGGCGGCCAGCGCCAATTCCTGCGCCGCAGCTTTGGTATACAGCTCTCCCTCGCCGTCCACAAGGATGCAGCCTACGCTTCCCCGCAGGCAGTGGGGCTTCCCCCGCAGCAGATGCAGCAGGCGGGCAAATTCCTCACCCGGCCCCAAGTCGTCCAGTGCCAGTGCAAAAAGCACTCGCTTTCCCTGCAAGCGCTCCACCACCGTCAGCGGTACAGTCTCTACGGCTGTGCCCTCCAGCGCAAAGGAGAGCAGCCGTTCCATCCGCTCTGTGGTGCCGATCCGCACCAGTGCAACAGGCCCCTTCATCGGTAATCAAAGGCCTGCAGCGCTTGGTAGGTCTCCTCCAGACGCGCCAGCAGCGGCTGGCAAATAGGTTCACGGCGCAGCAGAAGTCCCTGCGCTGTCATGCGGCTGCGGCAGCCGAAGTAGACACCGCCCAGCGGCACGGTGCCGTAGTGTTCCTCCCCCCGCAGCAGCTGCAAAATAGAGATGGCCGCCGAGGAGAGCCCCGGCGCAATATAGGGCTTGAAGCCCAGCTCCCGCACTTCCAGATTTGCTGTGCGTGTCAGTTCTGTCAAGCGGCAGGAACGGTGGTCATCATAGTCTTGATCGGCACGGTTGGCCACCACCAAGCCCTGTCCGTGAGGGCCGTAGACCCGGCCGTTCTCAAACGGAACACCCTCACGCTCTGCATAGTAGGCAGCCCGTGCCGCCATGACGCCAAGGCCGAAGCCCTGTACCTGTTCCGGCAGGAGTCCGGCATAGTCCAGCTGTCCCGCCTCGTTGCGGTTACTGCACAAAAACACCTCTCTTGCAAGGTGATCCACCGGGTCGGAGACTTGGCAGAACTGCCCCGTAAACCCGGCCTCTCTGGCAAGCTTTGCATAGCTGGCCACCATGACCCGGTTGGCGTCAAACTGCGCCATACGCACATCCTGCACAGCGCTGCCCACAGCCGGGACACCGCGGGAGGCGGTAAACACGAAAAGGTCGCAGTGGAAAAGATCCTCCTCCCGGCAGATGGTGACGCGGGGCATTCTCTCCCCCGCCCGCTCCGGCAGGACTTGATTGAGTTCCATCTCATAGCGACGGCACATGGCCTCGTTGGGATCGTACAGGGCGATCTCGTCGATCTCGTGCCCCAAGAGCTTCAGCCCCGTGAGCAGTGTACCACCCACATCGCCAAGGCCCACCAACGTCACTCGAAAGCCCTCACGCTTGGGGTGGAGATAGGTTTCCAGCACCGGAAATGCGTTAGAAAAGGCCGTATTGAGCACGGTAGCACCGTGCTCCGAAACCAGCTGCGCCAGTTCACCTTCCAGCTGTGGCTTCCGGGCTGTCAGGCACAGGATGCCCTCCGTCTCCTCCAGCTCGTCCAGCGCGGTGATGGCGTAGAGTCCACGGCTGTTGAAGCCGTTTCTGCGAACCAAAAATACCAGCGGCGCGAAGGGCTTTGCCACCGGCTCACTGCCGACGGGCATCTCCTCCGCCGCACCGCAAAGGCAGATATCTTTCCATTTCTTATAGATCATCGCTGTCCTCCTCCCTGCGGCAGATACGCTGCATCCGGGTCAGATTTTCCTCCAGATAGGCCGAGGCCGGCAGGTGGAAATTATAGTGCATACAGTTTCCTTCGTCCGGCAGTCGGGGCTGCAGCAGCGCCTCACGCAGACGCCGAATTGTCAATGTTGTATTAAAGATCTCCTGGTGGCGGCGTTCCAGCACCCGCATGATCTCCAGCGTATTCTCCAGCGCCACACGGCTGAAAATGCGAATGGCCTTATCATCTACATCGTCGAGAAAATTAGGATAGTAGTATGGCAGCACCAGATTGATGGAAGGCAGCATCCGTTCCTTAATAGAGCGGCCGCTGACACTGTCGCCGCCGATAAAGGGATAGAGCAGGCTTTCCGTCAGCCAGTAATGGAGATTGGGAATGAAGTACTCACACTCCGCCTTTCGCCCCTGCACCCGCATCAGATCCTGTCCGTAACCGGACATCACCGCCACGATGGTGCGCTCCGTCTCCAGATGTTCCTCCCGGAACACCCGATCCAGCTTATCGATCCGGTAGCCTTTATGCAGCAGGTCATCCACCAAAAGCACCGGCCGATGGAAGGATTTGAGGGTACGCACCTGATTTTTCAAAGGGGAATAGCCGGGATATTCTACGATCTCAAAGCTGCTCATATCCGGGGCAAAGCGCTTTTCCGCATGGAGTGTCTTGGTCACCGTGTTGGGCACGATCTCATTGGAGAGGATCTTGCCGTAAGGAACGCACATATAGGGACCCAGCCGGCGCACATTCTCCGGCACATCCCGCACGCCGTTGATGCTCTCCACCCGTTCCATAACCGCCTGGTTGAGCATCTCCGAGTCGAAGCACAGCAGCAGCTTGCCCGGGAACATCTGCAACAGGGCGCCGCGCAGCTTTGGGCGGGTTGCCATCACAGCGGCCTTCACCTCTGCATCGTCCTGATTTTTCAGACTCAGCAGCACATCCTGCAGTAAAATCACAGGCGCACGCATATCCACATAAAAAATATCGTTACAGCTGGCCACCGGCACGAAACCCATCTGATCCAAGGCTCCCCGCAACGCCTCATCCTCCGGAGCGCAGCGGCACAGTGCATAGGTGTGATCTCCCTCCAAGCTGCGAGCCAGCAATTCGTTGAGGAGCACGCGGCAATCCTCGGTATTGCGCTGCGCTGCAGAAGCCACCTCGTGCACCATTAAAATCCGCCCCGATGCGTAACGGCGCACATATTTGGCCGCTTCAATGGAATGGAGTACGTCATAGAGATCTGCAGCCTGCAGCGTATGGCCTACAGCCCAGCCCAGCACGGTGCCGTCCTCCCGTCCGCACAGCAGAACGCCCAGCGGCTTAGCCGCCGCAGACATGGCTTCCATCATCGGCGCAGGCAATCCCTCTTCTGCCTTATCGAAGCAGCGGAAATAGATCTTTTGCCGCGTCATGACATTTTTCAGCTCCGGGGAGCGGATATAGAGTCCCTGTTCATAGATGAACGACTGCACCACCGGATCGACCAGCATAGAAATATCCAGCTTACGGTCAATGAATTCACGGATGCGGCTGGAACTGACCGATTCAAAGAAAGGCGGCAGAGACAGGATTTTCAGCTGCCCGTGAATGATCTCCTCCAAAGGCTGTCGATCCGCACTCTGCCCATTGCGGCAAAAGACGATATGGTTATAAGTCGCCGCACCACCGGGATGCTCCCCCCGGTAGGCAGAGGCATTATAGATCACATCACTGCCGGCTACCAGCCAAACCTCCCGCCCCGGCAGCAGCTGTGCCATCTTTGCAAGATCCTCCGGCATGGCGATATTCACCGGCACATCATCGGGAAAGAGATAGGTATCCCACTGATCCGCCGTGGAGATGGCAGCGATCTTGCGGCGCAGGAGCTTGGGAAGGGGCATTTTGCTCCACGAAAATTCATCCACCGCCAGATAAACCTCGTAACCTCGTTTCCGAATCTCCTCCACGATCTGGCGATGTCCCACAGAGAAGGGGTCAAAGGTACCGGGGAAAAATGCCGCAGGTTTCGGTGCCGGGAACTCCAGCGGCCCCACCTGCACCTGATACTCCACAATAAAGCGGTAGAGGTGGTTGAGCATGGCAGCTGCATTGAAGAAGGTCAGCTGCCCCGGGCGGGATTCTGTCAGCATGGTCAGCAGCTTCTTATGAAGCCGCACCAGCATAGCCCCCCGGCGCTGCAGCGAGATGCGGCTGCTGCCCAGCACATCGCGACAGAGCACCTGCAGCGCCGTACTGTGAATCGTCTCCTTATAGTGGCTCACGCCGATCATCAGAAGACCCAGCGCCCGATCTGTCATCTCCGTCTCGTTCTCGTCCAGCGTATTGAGCATCTCGCCCACTACCTGCAACGACATACAGGCCGAGCGAACCACGGAACCATGCACCTGATTTTCCAGAAACAGCTCTGCCTCCCACAGCTCTTTTTCGGGCAGCAGGCACATGAGCCGTCCCAATACGGGCGGCACCACATAGGAGATCTGATCCTGTCCTGTCTCCAGCTCGCGCAGCAGATCCACCGTGATTTCATTGGCATGATCCACACTCAAAAGAGGCGCGATTTCCAAAAGCCGCGCTCCGGCCGCCTTACGCACCGGCAGATGTTCGCTGACACACAGCACGTTAGAGAGATGCATGGCCGTGTGGAACGCTGTCTCCGGGTGGGCTTTCGCGTGGTCGCAGAGCATATACACCTGCGTCAGCTTCACCGTCCAGTGTACGGCCCACTTCAGGTTGCTCAGATACATCCGGGAGGCATCCTCCTTGCTGAGAATGTCCGTAGGCAATCCCAGCACCTGACGCTTCATATAGTGGAGCGCATCGGCGTTCTCGCCGTCCGGCACAGAAAAGTCCCGTACCACACGCTCCACTGTCTCTCTGACCTCCGGCAGATGATGCAGTTTTTCCATGCATCGCAGCACTGCCAGACGCAGGCTGATCTCCCCATCGCTCAACATATCTGCCAGCGCAGCGGTCACCTCTTCCAGCCGTTCCTGCGGAAGATATCGATACGGCAGACGCGCCAGCGCATCCACCAGCACAAAACGGTCAGCGCCCGTCGCTGTCAGAAGTCGGCGCAGCAGCGGCTCCATCAAGGCCTTGGCCTCCTTGGG
>RCNI01001202.1_pt1 | contig 14414 bp, 10 predicted proteins | sample 2041151 | NCBI WGS metagenome assembly RCNI01 (sample SAMN09708214, study PRJNA481090) | feces metagenome | isolation source: feces | place: Antarctica: Albino Rookery | reverse complement strand
GTATAAAAGGTCGTCTCCGTACTTCCCAGCATCACCGCCGCCGTCCGTCCAATGGCGGAATCCGGACCGTAGGTTTCAATCAGCTCTGCACCAACCCCCAGCGCACCGCTGCCGCTGAAGGGACGCGTGAGCATCAGGGGCAGGGTCTCCACCGGTAGTCCCATCCACTCCAGCGCCGGGGCGAGCAGCCGCTCCATCCCCTCCAAAGCACCGGAGGCCCTCAGCATGGCGATCACGGTCATCAGTCCCACCAAATACGGGAAGATTCGGAGCAGCACTGCAAGCCCTTCCTTGGCTCCCTCCGCCATGGCGTTCCAGACATCTACGCCCCGGAGCGTGCCCCAGAGGGCCGTCCCTGCCAGCAGCAGGGGAATCAGCAGTTTCATGGCCACACCCGGCGCAGCAGTTTGGCCGTAAGCAGGCCCACCGCCAGCGCTCCAACAGAGGTAATCCACACCGCCGGGAGAATATCCAAGGGAGATGCACACCCGGCTCCGGCACGAATGGCGGCCACAGTAGTGGGCAGCAGCTGGATGGACGCCGTATTGCACACCACCAGCGTGCAAAGCCCGTCTCCGGCTCTTCCTCCGTACCGCCGTGCCATGCCTCGGGCGGCGGTAACGCCAAAGGGCGTGGCTGCATTGCCCACACCCATCAAATTGGCTGCCAGATTGGCGCTCACGCCGTCCATCACCTCCGGGTCATCGGCAAAGTCGGGGTACAGCTTTTTCAGAACCGGACGCAGCAGCCGGCGAAGTCCCATCGTGACGCCGCTCTCCTCCATCACCTTGAGCACACCGCACCAAAGGCAGAGCATCCCGGCCATCGATATGCACAGCTCTACCGCCGACCCGGCTCCTTGACTCACTGCCCCAGTCAGCGCCGCCTCGGTTCCCCCTGTCCACGCAAACAGCACCGCAGAAACCACTCCAACAAGAAAAAACAGCGACATAAATCCAGCCACCTCACCCTGTATTTTTCATTTGTAGGAAATTATACGAAAAAAGTGCGAGGTAAATTCTTGTTTTTCCTCGTTTTCTGTTCGATAATAATTGACATAAATATACATTTTGTTATAATAGAACCATAGAATATAGGCGGCATTTTTGATGTCCGTCCCATAGGAGGGTTGATAGATGAAGGTAAAAGCTACCGGCATCGTCCGTAAGGTGGACGAACTCGGCCGTATCGTGCTCCCCATTGAGCTGCGCAGAACGCTGGACATTGCCGAAAAGGATGCCTTGGAGATCTATGTGGAAGGCTCCTCTATTATTTTGAAAAAGTATCAGGCTTCCTGTATTTTCTGCGGTGACTCCAAAAAAGTCATTGACTTTAAGGGCAAAAACATCTGCACCAAATGCCTGAAGGAGCTTCAGGACGCCGAAGAATAAGTTTGCAAAACAAAAACTGCGGGGAAAGATTTCACATCCTTCCCCGCAGTTTGTTATTTTATTCACATTTTGATTGAAATAAATCACTTTTTGCGTTTAATTATACAAAATGTAATCTCTTGTCATCAACTTTTTCCCTTTTGTGTGGCTCCGGCGTACAATTCATTCTTGCTCATTCCCGTTTCTGCCGCAATTTGGCGGGCGGCATCCTTCATGGAAAGGCCCTTTTCTCTCAGCTCCAACACCCGGCAAATTCCTTCTTCCAGCGTGAGTTCCTCTTCCTCCTCCTCGGGAGCGCCCTCCAACACCAGAACGAACTCGCCCTTAGGGGGCTGCTGGGCATAGCGTTCCACCGCTCCGTCCAGCGTGGTACGGAAAATTTCCTCATGGAGCTTGCTCAGTTCCCGACAGAGGGAAATCCGCCGCTCTCCGCCGAAGGCCTTTCGCATATCCTCCAGCGTTGCACAGAGCTTATGGGGGGCTTCATAGAAAATCATGGTGCGCCGCTCCCCTTGCAGTTCCTTCAGGTGGGCGGCACGATTCTTCTTATTCATCGCCAAAAAGCCCTCAAAGGTGAACCGCCCGGTGGGCAGACCGGAAGACGCCAATGCGGTAATCAGCGCACAGGGGCCGGGAATGGCACAGACCTGCACACCGGCTTCGGCGCACTGAGCCACCAGCTCCTCACCGGGGTCGCTGATGGCAGGGGTACCGGCGTCGGTGACCAGCGCACAGCTTTCTCCGCCCAGCAGCCGGGCCAGAATCTGAGGGCCGCTGCTCTCGGTGTTGTGGCGATAGTAGCTCACCATGGGCTTTTTCAGCCCCAGATGGTTCAAAATCTTCAGAGAAATGCGGGTATCCTCCGCAGCAATGAAGTCCACCTCATTTAATGTATCAATGATTCGCTGGCTCAGATCGCCCAAATTGCCGATGGGCGTGGGAACCAGATACAAAATTCCTGCCATATCCTGTCACCTTTCTATCTTCGTGGGCAGCACCTTCAGCCCCGGCTTTCCGCCCTTGACCGCCTCCACCAGAGCCAGATTCGGCTCCCGATCCATTGCGGTCTGAATCAGCTGCAGCCGCTTAGGCTCCATGTCCGTATTCACCAGTGCGGCAAACAGCTCTCCCAGCCGCTCCGGACGCAGACACAGGGCAAACCGTCCTCCGGTGCGGCACAGCCGCCACGCCGCATGACAGGCGGCGGTCAGGGTGTAGGTGTCCTGCGTGCGTGCCGCCGCTCGGCCCTCTTTTGGGGAAACGGCACCGGAATTTTGGGGAAAGTACGGGGGATTAGCCACCACCACATCGTATCTGCCCCAAGGCAGCTCCGGATGCCGGTCATTGAGGTCCCCGGTCACGATGCAGCCGGTCAGTCCACTGCGGCGCAGCCCTTCCCGGCACAGCTCTGCCGCCGTCGGACGAAGCTCCACCCCGTCCAGCGTCAGTTCTGCCGCCCGATTAGCCAGCGGCAGCAGCACATTGCCCACACCGCAGCCCAGATCGCAGACCCGATCCCGGTTGTGGAGCGTAACAAAGCCGCTCAGTGCCAGTGCATCCCGGGTGAGCCGAAATTCCTCTTGGGATTGAAGCAGCGTCACGCTGCCGATGATCTCTTCCCGAATCACGGCTGCACCTCCTTTTTCTGCTTGGGGTTATTCTATCATATCCACCCAGTCTGTGCAAACACCGAAATCCGATGGAGTTGTGCGAAAACGCCCGGGGTACAACGGGCACCGCCGAGCAGGATGTTTGGGAAATACGGGAACGGAAAACGGAGTGTGTCGTAGTTCGACACACTCCGTTTCTTCTTCTCCTTGCCAGTGATTCGGTATAGAGATTTTCCATTCAAAGGGCAGTCTGTAAGTTTTCATACTGCTCCCTCCAAATTCCAACGGACCGGCTTCTTTGAAACCGCAGTACATGCCGATGCTGCTTTTCGGCATCCCGTTTACAAGCCAACCGTTTTGGACCCCATCGGAGAAACCAAGCGCAATCGTTATGTACCTTCTCCGGCACACTCTTTGCAGAACTAATTGAAAAAGAACGGCACAGTCCCCCATTGAGACTATGCCGTCCTTTTTACAAACACATTCTTACGGATGTACTCCGATGCTGCTTCCTTCCTGCGAACACCCCGAGAGTGCTGCCGATGGGCAAGTAGCCTCTTTGCATCGAATCCATCTCATAAGTCACCGGGATGACTCCCTTTTCTCAGGGGTTCTCCACGATCACGGTATTGGGGTCATTCAGGTCATAGACCACCACGGCCGTGCCGATGGACACCGTCTCATAAATCTGCTTTGCCGCAGCCTCGGGGGTATTGACGCAGCCATGGCTGCCGGAGGTCAAATAGATATCGCCGCCGTACTGATTCCGCCATCCATCTGCATCATGGATACCCACATTGCCGTTGAAGGGCATCCAGTACTTGACATGGCTGGCATAGCCCATGGTCTCAATCGTACCCAGAACCGCATCCTTCTTCTTGGCGTCGATGGCCCAGACGCTGCCGTAGGGCGTACCGTGTTCTTTGCGAATATTACCGGTGACAATGGGCGTCTCCACCACCAACTCGTAGTCCTTATAGCACCACATCATCTGTTCGGAGATACTGATTTCAATATAGGTGCCGCCAATATCGTCCTTACCCAGATGCATGCCCTTATAAAGCCAGTGCGGCTCGATGGGGCCGGACTTTCCGGCACGGACGGCCTCCAGAATGGCATCGGTGGTGGCGTCTCTTGCCAGACACCAGCCATAGTCGCCCTCCGAGAGGGTGATGGTCATGCCGTTGTGGATTTTAACCGTATGCTTCAATCCGAAGGTATCAAACTGATAGGCCATGTTCTTTTTCACAAAGTCCAAGGCCAATGCTCGATCCAAATCCAGCTTGCCCTCAGCGTCTTCGGCAATCCAAGTGCGAATCACGCCGGCATCAATGGTCACAATGCGGTCATCGCCAAAGTCCAGCGTCAGGTTGCTCTGCAAATAGCCGTTGAGTCGCTTGGCGGTTTCCTCCAGCGTGGACATATCCACATCATTCTTGGGCTTGATGTAAAGGTCCTCTTCCTCCAAATCCAAATCGGTGGCGCCTTGCTTCAGTGCCGTACGAATCGCTGCCGTCGCCCGATGGACATCCAGCTGGGTGCCCTGCTGGGCCGGCTGCACCACAAATTCAGTGCCGTTATCCGCCACCTTGGCCTCTTCCATGGGAATATAGTTCCAGAAGCAGTCCAGCGCCTTGATTTTCTCCTCGGCAAGCTCGGTGTTCATCTCGGTATCCGACGCCGCCGTCAGTTCCTTCTCACCGAACATCTGGAACAGCCACATGGCGGGAGAATACTGATCCAACAGCTGATCCACCTCGCCGTTGTCCACATAGACCAGCTCCACATCCTCTGCGGTGATGGTCATTTCTTTCCCTTCCCGGGCGTGGATGGTCAGTGCATAGTCGGCTACCTGATCGGAAAGCTCCTTCTTGGCACGCTGGGCAGTCATACCGCTGACATCAATGCCGTTGATGGTGGTATGCGCCGGGAAATGTCCCGCATGCTGGGTCGCTCCCACATAATAAAGGAAGCCCAGCAGCACCAGCACCACAGCCACCAAAGCCACAACCAGCCAGATCCGCTTCTTTTTCTCCGGCTCTTCTTCCTGTACTCTGGTTCTGACTCTGGTCGGAGCTGTTTTCTCTGCTTCGGTTTTACTCTCTTCCTGCACTTCGGTTTCCAGCTCGATCTCCGAGCCCTCCCCGGTCTGCAGTTCCTTGTTCTCATCTAACTCTGTCAATGGAATCCCTCCTTTTGCGACAGAATCCCTATTGTTATTATAGGGCTGGGGGAAATCTGGGTCAATGAAAATCTTAGTTAAGAATTGCTTCAAAAAGAAACAAAGCCGCCGGAGTCCGATGGCTCCGGCGGCTGTCTTTTGTTTTCAGAGAGAATGGCTTACTCTTCCTTCATTTCCTTAGCCACCTCGATGGCCTTGGCCTGTGCCGCAGGAGGGCAGTCCTCATAGCGGGCAAAGTGGAAGGTGAAGCTGCCACGGCTCTGGGTCATGGCACGCAGTTCGATGGCATAGCTCATCATTTCAGCCATGGGCACCTCAGCCTCAATGATCTGGTCACCGTTTTCGGTGGCGTCCATGTTCATCACACGGCCGCGGCGCTTATTCAGGTCGCCGATGACATCGCCCATGTAGGCGTCCGGCACGATGACCTTCAACTCACCCACAGGCTCCATCATGACGGGGTTGGCCTCAGGCAGAGCAGCCTTATAAGCCAGCTGTGCGGCGGTCTTAAAGGCGATTTCAGAGGAGTCCACAGGATGGTAGGAGCCATCATAGAGGACGGCCTTCAGGTTCACCACGGGATAACCAGCCAGCACGCCGTGACGGCAGGCCTCACGCAGACCCTTTTCAACTGCGGGGAAGTAGTTCTTGGGCACGCTGCCGCCGAACACTTCTTCCTCAAAGACCATTTCTTCGCTGTCGCAGGGCTCAAAACGAATCCAAACATCACCGAACTGGCCGCTGCCGCCGGTCTGCTTCTTATGACGGCCCTGCTTGGACACCGTCTTGCGGATCTTCTCACGATAGGCCACACGAGGCTCTTCCAGCTCGGTTTCCACACCGAAGCGGTTCTTCAGCTTGCTGACCAGAACATCCAACTGGATGTCACCGGCGCCGGTAATGACCATCTGATGGGTCTCGGCGTTGTTGGTGACGGTGAAGGAGGGGTCTTCGTCATTCAGACGGGTCAGACCGGCTGCCACCTTCTCTTCCTGACCACGGGTCTTGGGATAGATGGCCTTGGAGTAGTTGGGCTCAGCAAAGGGGATGCCCGCAAACTTGATGACATGGCGAGGATCGCACAGGGTATCACCGGTGTGAACCTTATCCATCTTGGCAATGGCACCGATGTCGCCGCAGGTCAGGGACTTCACTTCGGTGGCCTTCTTGCCACGGAGGATGTACAGGCGGCCCACCTTCTCGGTGTTGCCGGTGGTCACATTCAGCACGGGCATATCCGGAGTCAGGGTGCCGGAAAGAACCTTGACAAAGGAGTACTTGCCATACTGGTCTGCGGTGGTCTTAAAGACCAGAGCGGCGGGCATTGCGCCGGGGGACACAGCGAAGGGTTCCAGTTTCCCGTCATCGTCCACCACCATCTCATGGGGTGCATCGATGGGGTTGGGGCCCAGATCGGCAATGGCATCCAGCAGAGAGATGGTGCCCAGACCGGTCATAGCGCTGCCGCAGAACACGGGCACCAGAGTGCCGTCCTTAATACCGGTGCGCAGACCCTGAAGCACTTCAGCATAGGTGAAGCTCTCACCGCTGAAGAATTTTTCCATAAATGCTTCGCTGGTCTCAGCCACGGACTCCATCAGAGCCTCATACTGCTCCTCGACCACGCTCACCTTATCCTCAGGCACGGGAATTTCGACCCGCTTGCCGTTTTCGTCGATGGTGTATGCACGCTTGTTGAGGATATCCACAATGCCGGTGACATGCTTGTTCTCATCCCAGATGGGAATGTGCAGCGGAGCGATGGAACGACCGAAATGCTCACGCAGGGTGGCAAACGCGCCGTTAAAGTCGCCGCTGTCCTCGTCAGCCTTGGAGATGTAGATGAAACGGGGCATCTTGTACTGATCCAGATACTTCCATGCACGCTCCGTGCCCACGCTCAAGCCGCTCTTGGCGTCACAGACGATCACGCCCAGCTCCGCCACACGGAGAGCCGCCTGCACCTCACCGGCAAAATCAAAGTTACCCGGGGTGTCCAGCACATTCATCATGCAGCCATGATACTCCAGAGGAGCGATCGAGGTGGAAACGGTCATCTGACGCTTAATTTCCTCGGCATCATAGTCACAAACGGTATTTCCGTCTGCGGTCTTACCGAGACGGTCGATCTTTCCCAGCATATACAGCATACTTTCCACGAGGGAAGTCTTTCCGTTACCGCCGTGGCCCAGAAGGGCGACATTACGAATGTTCTGTACCGAATAACTCATGTTGGATCTCTCCTTACTAATATTGGTTCATGGCGAATTATACAAGCAAAGCCTGTGTTTTCCTTCCATCAATGTGCATATTATACATCATGATTTTTCAAAACACAAGAGGATATTTATAAAAGTCACAAATAAATGTGTCATGAGTCATCGATTTTTCGTCATTTCGTTCAGAAACCATTGGTATCACATAATTTGCAGATTTCTTGCATTCTTGCCGCCGCTACGGTATACTGAGAAAAATCAACGCATCGGTCTTTTGCCCTTTTATTCTACTGCCGTGGGACTGGTTTCATGCCCCGGCACCGAATCTGTATTCGGCAGACCGATTTACACCCAGCGGAGACGCTCGGCCCGGCATTTGCCGCCAGCTGGGCTTCCCCTCACACCCCAAACTAACACTTTGCCCCCGTATCAGGGACAAAGGTAACAGACAGGAGGTTTTCCATCCATGAGTACCGTATTTATCACCGGCGGCAGCCGCGGCATCGGCGCCGCAGTCGTCCGCGCATTCGCCTTTAAGGGGTGGAAGATTGCTTTCTGCTATCAGAACTCCGAAGAGCAGGCACAGGCGCTGTGCAAGGAGCTGTCTATGCGCGGCCTCAGCGTGCTTGCCGTTCGGGCGGATGTTTCCGACCCGGAACAGGTCCAGCAGTTTATCGACACCTCGGTTCAGCAGCTGGGCGCCCCTGACGCACTGATCTGCTGCGCCGGCATTGCTTTGCCCCAAGATGTTATCACCCATGTCAGTGACGAGGACTGGCGCAAGGTTTTTGCCGTCAATGTAGACGGCACCTTCTACACCGTCCGGGCCGCACTCCCTTACTTCCTCCAGCAGAAGAAGGGCGCCATCGTCACCCTCAGTTCCATGTGGGGACAGGTGGGCGGCAGCTGTGAAGTGGCTTACTCTGCCACCAAGGGTGCGGTGATCGCCTTTACCAAGGCGCTGGCCAAAGAGGTCGGCCCCTCCAACATCCGGGTCAACTGCGTCGCTCCCGGCGTCATCGACACGGACATGAACGCCCACCTCACCGACGAGGATTTTGAAGCGCTCGCCGAGGAAACCCCTCTGGGTCGTATCGGCTCCTCCTACGAGGTGGCCCGCTGCGTCCGCTGGCTCTGCTCCGACGGCTCCGAATTCATTACCGGTCAGGTGCTTTCCCCCAACGGCGGCATCGTGGTGTAATTTCCCAAAAAAAGCAGCAAGGCACAGCCCAAACACGGGCTGTGCCTTTGGTTTTTCAGAAAAACACGGCATGGCCTAAGCCATGCCGTGTTTGTTTTCGGATTATTCCTCGCCGTTCTCTTCCGGGGTATCCTCGGAAGGAGCAGGCTCTTCCTCGGGAGCATCCTCCGAATCGGAGTCCTTCCCATAGGAATTGGGGTTGACAGGGGCTTCGCTGACCATGTGAATGGCACGGGCAGGAGGCTCCACATCGCCGGACAGACGGCTCTTCCGGCTGGAATTTGCGCCGTAGTTGTCGCACAGAGCAGGGTCTCTGCCCTCCAGAATAGCCATCATCTCCTGACCGGTGATGGTCTCCTTCTCCAGCAGGTAGGCTGCAATCTTATCCAGCATCTCCCGATTTTCCTCCAGAATGCGGATGGCATCCTGATAGGCGTCATTCATCAGCGTGCGGACTTCCTCGTCCACCAGAGCGGAGGTGGCCTCGGCACAGTTCATGCCGGCGGTGCCGTCCAGATAGCGGTTCTGCACGGTGGCAAGGCCCATCACGCCGAAGCGATCACTCATGCCGAACATGGTAATCATCTTTCGTGCCAGATCGGTGGCACGCTCAATATCGTTGGAAGCGCCGGTGGTCATGGTGTGGAACACCGTCCACTCAGCGGCACGGCCGCCCAGCAGGGTACGCATATCGGCCAGCAGCTCTTCCTTGTCCTCCAGATACTTTTCTTCCTCAGGTGTCTGCATGGTATAGCCCAGAGCGCCCTGCGTATGGGGCACAATGGTGATCTTGCTGACCGGCTCGGTGCCCTTCTGACGGGCTGCCACCAGAGCGTGACCCACCTCATGGTAGGCGATCAGCTTCTTCTCCTTCTCGGTCAGCACAGTGCCCTTCTTCTCGGCGCCGGCAATGACCATTTCAAAGGAAACCAGCAGGTCATTCTGATTGACGGCAAAGCGTCCCATGCGGACGGCACGCAGAGCGGCCTCGTTGACCAAGTTGGCAAGGTCCGCACCCACGCAGCCCGCAGTTGCGGCGGCAATCTTGTTCAGATCCACATCCTCGGAGAGGCGGATGTTGCGGGTATGCACCTGCAAGGTGGCCAGACGACCGGCCAGGTTGGGACGATCCACCGTAATGCGGCGGTCAAAACGACCGGGACGCAGCAGGGCCTTGTCCAGAACCTCGGGACGGTTGGTTGCGCCAAGGACGATGACGCCCTTGGTGGGGTCAAAGCCGTCCAGCTCGGCCAGCAGCTGGTTCAGCGTCTGCTCACGCTCATCATTGCCGCCGATGCCGCCGGAATCACGCTTTTTACCAATGGTATCGATCTCATCAATAAAGATGATGCAGGGAGCCATCTTTGCCGCTTCCTTAAAGAGGTCACGGACACGGCTTGCGCCCACACCGACGAACATTTCCACAAAGTCAGAGCCGGAAATCGAGAAGAACGGCACCTTTGCCTCACCGGCAACGGCCTTGGCCAGCAGGGTCTTACCGGTACCGGGAGAGCCCACCAGCAGCGCACCCTTGGGCAGCTTGGCGCCAATGGCGGTGTACTTGCCGGGATTATGCAGGAAGTCGATGATTTCCTCCAAGGATTCCTTGGCCTCATCCTGTCCGGCCACATCACGGAAGGTAACTCCCGTGGATTTTTCCACATACATCTTGGCGTTGGCCTTGCCGACATTGCCCACGCCCATGCCCATGCCGCCGCCCATACGCTTGCTCAGGAAGCGGAACAGCAGCATCATCAGCAGCAAGGTTCCCACCATCGGCAGCAGCCAAGTGAGCAGGAAATCCATCATAAAGCTGTTGGTGCGGTAGGGGGTGTAGTAGGTCACGCCGTGCTCTTGCAGCAGCACCAGAAAATCCGTGTAGGTCAGAGGGGCGGTATAGATGGCGGGCATCTTCAGGTCTTCCTGATATTTGTCCCCGTAGAATTCCTCCATCCAGCCCTTCTGGGCATCCTCCTTCAGAGAAATCGTATACTTTCCCTGCTCCAGTTTGACTTCTTCCACCTTGTCCTCTTCGACCAGGTTCACAAGCTCACTGAATTTGATCTCCACCTGTCCGCTCATCGCAGCACTGGAGGTGAAGTAGTTGATTAGGACGACAATAATGACTGCCCAAAGAACAATGGAGAAGATGCCCATGATATTCTTCTTCGGTCCGCCGCCTTTTCCATTTCGTTGATTGTTTTTGTTATTCAAGGATTCAATCCTCCCACTTCAGGAATATTAGTTCAAATATAGCACAATACCATTGCGTTTACAAGAAAACACCCGTAAACATTCTGTAAAGGAAAGGCGATCGCATTCCGTTCTTTCTTCCGTTTTTCTTCAAAAGATACCCCTTTCTTCCCCTGATTTTTTGTGCTATACTGCATAGTGAATTGCTATCACTACTAGGAGGCCGTACTATGGCAGATTATAATTCCCGCCGCCCCATGCCCGAGGCTGAGGCTGACGGTATCATTGAGGGCCGCAACGCTGTGACCGAGGCACTGCGCACCGGCACCGTGATTGACAAAATTTACATTCTCAAGGGCGAAACCGACGCCGCTCTGGGTCATATCGCTTCCACCGCCCGTGCCCGTGGCATCGTGGTCGTGGATGCGGACAAGCGCAAGCTGGACCACATGAGCGTCACCCACGCCCATCAGGGCGTCATCGCCGCCTGCGCCGTGCGAGAGTACGCCAGTGTGGACGATATTCTGGCCGCCGCCCGGGAGAAGGGCGAGGCTCCGCTGATCGTGGTCTGCGACGAGCTGAGCGATCCCCACAATCTGGGTGCAGTCATCCGTACCGCCTGCTGCGCCGGCGCCCACGGCGTGATTATTCCCAAGCGCCGCTCTGCCGGACTCACCGCCGTGGTGGCTAAGACCAGCGCAGGCGCTGTCAGCCACATTCCCGTGGCCCGTGTCCCCAACATCACTTCTCTGCTCAAGGAGCTGAAGAAGGAGGGCGTTTGGGTCTTTGGCACCGCTATGAACGGCACCACCTCGCTCTATCAGGCCGACCTGAAGGGCCCCGCCGCCATCGTCATCGGCAGCGAAGGCTCCGGCATGAGCCGTCTGGTCACCGAGGAGTGCGACTTCACCGTCAGCATTCCCATGAAGAGCGAACTGGATTCCCTCAACGCCTCCGCCGCTGCCGCCATCATGCTCTATGAAGCCGTGCGTCAGCGCATGAACTAACCTGATTTTATTTTCCCCCCGCACTGAAATCGAAGGAGATTACCACATGGCTGGAAACAGCAAAAAACCGAATAACGATCTCTACGACCTCAACGACCTGCTCTCCGGCGTCACTGCTTCGGAGGAGTCGCTGGAGGACATCATGGCAGAGATTTACGACCAAAAGCCTTCCGCCCCCAAGCCGGAGCCCAAGGCGCCTCCGGCAGAAGAGCCTCCTTCTGACCCTCTCCCTGAACCGGACCCCTTAGATCCGCTGTCGGAAGCGGATGAATTTGAACCGCTGCCCGAACCGGACTTCTCCCAGCTGTTAGCTCCGGAACCGGAACCCGAGCCGGAGCAGGCTCCGACGCCGCCTCCGGTGGTTCGGGATTCCGACAGAACGCAGCCGGATGTACTTTCTGACCCGGAAGAAAAGCCCAAACGCATCGGAAAGCTGGTCCTGTTCCCCGGTACCGAGACTTCCAATGAGCCGCCAAGCAGCCCTTCCGCTTGGGAAGAGCCCCCCGACGAGCTGCCGGAGGAGTTCTTTGACGGCGAGGAAGAGGAAAGCCGTCCCGACGGCTACACCCCCAAAAAGGTGCGTTCTCGCAAGGCTCCGGAGCCGGAAAACTACGAGGAATACCGGGCTGCCGCTCCCGAGGAGGAGGAAGTGTCTCCCACCGCCAGCCGGTTCGCCCGCTGGAAGGCCAAGGCCGACGCGTTTGCCGACAATATGTTCTCTCAGGCCGCATCCACCAATGAAGATGTGGAGATGGCGGAGAAGTACATTCCCGGCACGGACGAAGAGGAGGACGATCCCCCTCCGGAGAAGCCCCGGCGCACGCCCCGGTTCCTCCGCAAGCCCCGCCGTCCCGAGGCGGACATCCCTGTGCAGGAGATGAGCCGCATTTACTTCACCGGCATGAACTTTATGAGCCAGCGCATCACCATTCTCGTGCTGCTGACGCTGCTCAACCTCTACATGACCCTTGCGGTGGACGGCATCCTGCCGCTGCCCCTGCCCCAGCTGCTGCTGTCCAATTTGCAGCTGACCGCCATGCTCCAGCTTTGGCTGGCTGGCTGGGCGCTGGTGTTCAGTCTGGATGTCATTTGGATGGGTCTGGCTTCTGTAAAGAAGAAGCTGTTCACCCTCCACACGCTGGGCAGCGTGGCGGTACTGGTCACCCTGCTGGACGGACTTTACTACTGCCTCATTGGTCGGGAAGGTCCCCTGCCTTACAGCACGCCTGCATCCCTGCTGATGCTCTGTCTGACTTGGGGCGCCTTCGACCGGAAGCTGGCCAACCAGCGTGCCTGCCGTCAGGCATCGGTGGCACAGGACCCCAAGCGTGTCACCAAGGACCCGGAGCTTTGGAACGCCCGGGACACCTTTACCAAGGAACGAGGCGGAACCGAGGGCTTCGGCGCTCAGATTCAGGCTCCCAGCACGGCAGAGCTGATACAAAGCCGCTTTGCCCCGGTGATTTTGATTGCCGCAGTGCTGTGTGCCGTTCTGGTCAGCATTGTGCAAAAGAAGCCGGAGCGATTCCTCTGGAGCTTGTCGGTCATTCTGATGGCCTCCAGTCCCCTGTCCGCTCTCTTGAGCTTTGCCCAGCCTTGGCTGCGGCTCACCCGTCGGCTGGAACGCAGCGGCGCTGCCGTGGCCGGCTGGCCCGGTGTGGACGCCTCCGCCGGCAGCGGCGGCGTGCTCATCAGCGACACCGACCTGTTCCCCGCCGGTTCCATTCAGTTCAACGGCATCAAGGTCTACGGCGAGATTTCTCTGGAAAAGCTGGTCGGCTGTGCCGCCAGCCTCATCCGTGCCTCCGGCTCCTCGCTGTCCCACCCCTTTGACAGTCTGGTTCGCACACAGGGCGGCTTCTACCGCCGAGTGGACGAGTTCCGCTGCTACGAGGCCGGTGGACTCAGCGGCGTCATTCGCGGCGAGCACATCATGGTAGGCTCTGCCTCCTTCATGACCGTGATGGATGTGCCTCTGCCTCAGGATCTGAAGGTCAAAAACGCCGTGTTCTGCGCCATCGACGGTTCGCTCCGCGGCATCTTTGCCCTGAACTACGCCAAAACCAATTCCGTCCGTCCTGCGGTGCTTTCCCTGCTGCAAACTCATCTGGTACCCGTTCTGGTGCCCCGGGATTTCAATGTGAATCCCTCCATGGTGCGGCAGAAGCTGAAAATCCCCGTGGAAAAGATGGAATATCCCCCGGTGGAGCGCCGCATGGAGCTGACCGAACCGGATCAGGTCCATTCCCCCGTCCTCACCGCACTTCTCAGCCGGGACAATGCGGAATCCTACGCAGAAACCATTGTGGGCTGCCGTAAGCTCCGCTCTTCCGTGCGGCTCAACCTGATTTCCTCCATTCTCGCCTCCCTTGTGGGTCTGGCTATGGGCTACTATCTGACCGCCGTGAGTGCCTTCGCTTCTCTGTCCCCGGTCAATGTGCTGCTGTTCCTGAGCTTGTGGCTGCTGCCCACCCTGCTCATTTCCGGCAATGTGAATCGGTATTGAGTCTTTCCCAAACATAACGAAACAAGCAGAGGAAGGTTCCTCTGCTTGTTTTTCTACTCTTGAACAAGGAGTTGTGTGCTATGGCAGCGAAATCCCGCCCTTCCTTCT
>RCNI01001201.1_pt1 | contig 14414 bp, 12 predicted proteins | sample 2041151 | NCBI WGS metagenome assembly RCNI01 (sample SAMN09708214, study PRJNA481090) | feces metagenome | isolation source: feces | place: Antarctica: Albino Rookery | reverse complement strand
TAACTGTACAGAAAACCACAGTAATAATGATCTCAATAATCAAATCCTTATTCACATCTAAGTTCAATGCCTTTCCCAGAACGTGCTCGCACATCATGCATCGAACCACAAACAGCACGAGGATGAAGACCATGGAAATCTCCAGACTCTTCAGATAATAGACCGAAAGGTACGTGAGACAAAGGCTTGATGCAACCGCAAACAGATTCACATACAACAGTTTTTTCTCCATGCGCAAAGCCTTTAAGTACGGGCCAGCCAGAAGTGACATCTTGCTTTCAAAGATACAAATGGGGAACAAAATCGCCATATAGCTGATTCCCACTTTGTACTGCGGAAGCCAGAACACAAGAAATCGTTCAATGGGATAATAAACCATCATTGCCGCCAGCAAAACTAGCATCAGCACATTCCGAAGGAGCATATAAGTTCCTGTCAGCTTTTCAGAATTCATTCTCTTCAACATGGGGAAGATCACTGTTCCAATTGCATTGATGAATACCATCAATAGATTAGAAAGGCTAATCGCCAGAGAAACTTCGCCAAACACTTCTACAGACCAGGACTTCTCAATTGCCATTCTCATAATGCCGAGAATCAGCATGCCAGAAAGGTTCGCTACCAGCAGATTGATACCTGCTTTCAGGTTCTCTTTGGCATCTAGCAGTGCCGGCTTAATATCTGCCGCCTTCACTTTGAAGAACGTCATTTCCTTACATGCAAATACCGCATAAACCAAGGATATGATTTTACCGCCAATGTCTGCCAAGAACAGCCATGCAAAGGAAGTCGAACCCATCAGCAGCATTGCAATCATCAGAATACAGGATACAGCCTTTTCCAGAATCGTGGTAATGGAGTATTCCTTAATTCGATTGGTTGCCTGCAAAATATAGGAAAGATACGTCTTCGGGATAATCAGGACGAAGTTGTAGATTGAGAATCTTAAAACCTGACTCTTATATGCCAAGTCGGGGGCTGTTGCCACAACAAACAGCATCACTGCACTCATGGTGAGTTCCATCAGTGACAGACCCCAGAACTGTACACCGACACAAGGATAGTTCAGTTTCTCATAATATTCTCCGCCGTAGCGCAGATAAACGCCATCGCACCAGCCAAAGTGGAAAAATCCAATATAACTGGTATAGAACAGATATAGTTGCCAATAGCCGTAATCTGTCTTTCCAACCAATTTCGGCACGATAAAGACGATGATGCCCGATACGACCAGAGAAAACACGTTTGCGGCCACGGAGTAAAAGAGATTTGCGATCACTCCGCCAATATTTGTTTTTTTTAACATCACTTACTTCTTCAATAGATCATAGGAGGCAACTACTGCCATCAAAAGATAAACTGCATTGTAGCCAATCACGTACAGCCACTCCAGGTGAAGCAGGAATGCAACCAGCATAAAGAGCATAGGACCTTCTTCACCGGAAGTTAGCAAAAATGCAATCTTTCTCAGTGTACCATAGGACAGCTTATCGTTCATGTCAACTTTGTCGCCCACATCGGCTCTTTTTTTCTGCATCAACAGTCTGGGATACAGGCAGTAAAGTGCAGAAAGGCCACCCAAAATGGTGTACAGCTCCTTGCCGGTCTGGTGACCTGCGTAAATACCCATGCCAAACATCATCAGTGCAAAGCAAGCGTAGCCAGCCATAGCGTCCCACAGCTCACCATTCAGCGATGACATTTTCTTGATTCTTGCAATATTGCCATCTACACAGTCCAATATTCCCCACAGGACAAAAAACAACCATGCAACAACAGGCAGATTGGTCAGCCACAGCATCAGGAATCCGGCAACCACACAGAAAAACGACACCAGGGAAACCATGTTGGGGGTGATTGAGGTGTTGATAACCATTTTCGTGGCAACTAAAGAAATGGGCCGGTAGAGAAAACGGCACATGACTGTAAAGGATTCCATTGCCCATTTCTCTTTGGGTAAAACAATTTCTTTGATTTCGCGAATTGTCATTATTGTTTCTCCTTTTTTTAATTTAGCAATGGTATTTTCTGCAAAGTACATGCCATAATATACCACCAAAATCATAGCGGTTCGAACGATATTGGTATTAATTGCTGAGAACAGCGTTTCTGCAAAAAATGCATACACAATGCAATACACCAATTCGGCATAAATCAGCTTAAATATCAAGTTATTACCATTTTTCGCCTTTTGATAAAGCTTGTAGAAAATAAAGCCTGTGATTCCCATGAATAGCACAGCGCCCACGAATCCAAAGTCATAGTAGAATTGGTAATAAATCGTGTATGCATTGGTTGTAACAGGTGCATTCTGCATGAACGGTAATATGGACGGTGCAGGTTCTAGGTTAATTAGATGCAGAGTCCGAGCCAAGAACATATACACCGACATAAAGGTGTTTGCGCCAAAATAAGAATAGCCATATTCCGCCCGATTAGACAGGAAATAATCAAGCCCCATAATCGGTGAACCAGCATACTTTGTAACCTGATTGATTAATGTCGCAGTACTTTGATCCAAACCGCGCCCAAGGATATATACACCGACAAAGGAAAAAAGAATTAAAAAGCCCAAAACACCGGCAACTGTAATACCTACAATTCGAATAATTTCCTTTGAATTATTATTCTTAACCTGAGAATATAGCTTAAACAACGTAAGCACCATCACACCCAAAAACAAACGAAACAATTGCGTTCTGCCTGTTCCCAAAAGCAGAGATGCCGCAGCTAACATCATAATGAGTACATAGATTACTCTCTGTTTCCATTTTATTTCAGAATAATCCCTCAACAGGAAACCATAGATTACAACAGCAATTACACCATTCAATCGAAGCATATTGACCATAATTCGGCCATAGCTATAACCTAAATGTGTTGTTGCATTACGCGCATGCGCCATAATCTCGCTCAACCCCTGGGGGTCGCCGGAGATATAGGCAAGCTCTACAACTTTGCTCCAGCAGAAGGCAATGGAAACCAGAATGTAGACCAGCACCAGATAACAAACCCCAACAGAAAGGGAAAACTGCGGAACGGATAATCCCCCGTTAGACGTACTTTTCAGGCCATTGTGATCCTTTTTTTTGCGTGATCCCACCAAAGATGGAATATTAAACGCTATATTTCCCATCAAGATCAAAAGATATGTCTTGACGGACAGATAGCTTTGCCAATCATCATGACAAAGCATATAAAAAAACGATGACATGACCCATGCTGCATTGAACAAAACGGTTGGGCTTCTCAAATCATATTTTTCTAACCAAAATGACACTCCCAAAAGCGCCAGCAACGACACAAACAATAATACTTCCATAATCTCTCCTTGTATCAATCCCTACCAAAGAACTGGCAATATATATCTGCCAAAAACACACGTACACTATGATAATAAGGAAGATGTGTCATCATATAGAGTAAATTCTTCCAAGCACCTTGCAAAAAACATAGACGCTTTTTGTTTAGTTTGATCGTAGATGCGCAAACCTTTCTAACAGTCTGTGGTGTTCCTTTATACTCTTGCAAAGATGTGATTCGCGTATTATGACGCTCTATCAATTCGCGCCTTTTTTCAGGAGTATCCCGCAAAATTTTGTAGTCACTGCGCAGTGTCACATTATTGGTGTGGAGTCTGTGATAATTCAACACAGTACTGTCCAACCAATAAGGTCCCTTGCATAAAGCAAAATATGCCAGCAGAACATCGTGATAATCAAAACCGGGCAGCTCGTATAACTTCTGCTGCAAAACCATTTCAATTACATCAGAGCGAAATGCCATCTGATAACCAGAGCCCCATTTGGTCAGGACTTGGGCAACAGATTTGCACTTCGACTTGCCCTCTTGGCAGGTTGCAATGTCTTTGCTGAAATCCCCTTGGAATGTCTCTGTACCGGTTTCCAGGCAGGATGCACCCGGATGGGCCAGAAAGAATGACTCTACATGAGCCAGCTTGTTCAGGTTCCACACATCGTCCTGATCACTAAAGCAGATAATTTCACCGGTTACCAGTTCCAATGCGCCAAGAAAGTTGAAAAAATGCCCCTTATTTTCAGAATTCTGAACAACCTTTACATTGGTAATTTGATTCTGCTCAATATAATTCTTTACCACTTCAAGTGTACGATCCGGAGAACGGTCATCTGAAATAATGATCTCATCTGCCTTTCTCGTTTGACGGCAGATAGAGTCTAATTGTTGTTCGATAAACTGTTCGCACTTATAGGTGGCAATTACGACCGATATTTTCATGCCTGCTCCTTTGCGATCAGCAGCTGCTCACGAATCTCGTCTGCAGAAGGAGGCGTCATGTAATCGCCATAGCGGTGCTCCAGATACTCATCAGGGTGGTGAGGCGCCATAAATGCGATACCATCCAGCATTTCCGTGGAAGCCGGATAGAATGAGGAACGACGGAAAATTTCTCCGGAGAAACGCTTTGCACCAAAGGGAATGCAAACGTATTCATATTCTGTATCATCATCAAGCACCTTATCCAGCATCTTGAAGATGGTTTTTTGAGGAACCCATGCAAAAGGAAGTGCAATCATCTTACGCAAAGTGATGTTCAGCCACAGCTTCCAGCTGTATTTTGCCATGCGATTGACCAGAGGATCATTCTTCTTAAAGCAGCGGCGGCTGACATAAACTGCTGTCAGTGCCTCTACGGACATTTTCTTCTTAAAGTTAGACCAGCCGGTATTGCTGATGTTCTCAAGAGGCAGAATATCCAGATAAATGGGAATGCTGCCCAAGCTCTCTGTGGTAAAGGTGTCAATTCGTACATCACTGCGGAAGAAGTGCGCTGCCAATGTAAAATTGGTAGCATTCTCGGGATAGAGCATCTCCCATTTGGAAAACTCCTCATCAGACTGCAGAATCTCCCCAACGCGCCGCAGATCCTTTCGGGACATAACCAAATCGATGTCACAATCCCAGGGCAGCAGCTTCTTGTCACGCACTGCACCAATCAAAGATCCAGCTACTAAGAAGTAAACAAGTCCATGCTTTTTACATAGGCGATCAAAAACCTCGAATACATCCATCAGTTCCTGGGTAACATGCTTCATTTCTTCGTCAGAGAGTAGGTAATAGTCATTTTTGAATTCCTCACGACGGGACAGCTCTCTTTGAATGGCAACTGTAGAAAACACAATATTTCTCCTTATCTCAACTAATCTATATATTTATACAATTCTGTCGTAGATTTCATTCATCTGCTCACAAACCTTGTCAATTGCAAAATTCTTTACAAACTTCTGATTAAATTCGCCGCAAGTGCGAGCAAACTCATCATCATTCAAGATGCGATCTATGCTTTTAGCCAGTTCATCTGTATTGCCCAAATGATAGATCACGCCGCCTTGGCCATCTTGAATCAAGTCCACGTTGCCGCGAACATCGCTCGCTAACACGCAGTTTCCGGCAGCCATGGCTTCCATAATGGCCATGGGTAGTCCCTCTTGTTTTGTGACAAAAACGAACAAGTCACACAGCGTGTTCAAATTGGCAATATCGCGCCGGTAACCCAACAGCCGTACCTTTTTGTGAAGACCATTTTCCTCAATCTGACGCTGCAGAATTTCGTTTTCGTCACCTTCGCCCACAATCAGGCATACATAATTCTTATATTCCACCTTGGTAAGGGCTGTAACCAGTTCCTGATAGTTCTTTCTGGGACTCAGCTCGCCTACGCTCAATAAGACCTTTGTATCCTTTGAAATACCAAGATCCTGTCTAAGTTTTTCCAACGTTTGTTCATCTGCATTGCCAGAGGAAAACTTGTTCATATCCACACCAATGCCATTGATCAGGTATGTATTTTTCGCCCACATTTTCTGCTTGGCGATCTGATAATCCTCTTGGTTAATGGTGAGCAAACTATGTGTACAATGGGAAAGCAATTTTTCCACTGTATAATAAATCAGCCAGTTGGTTTTGGGTGCACCTTTGTAAAAGTGAAAACCATGTGCGCAATAAATGGATGGAATTTTCATCGTCCGCGCTGCAAGTCGGCCAATAACACCGCCTACCGGCTCATGGCAGAACACGCAATCCACGCCTTTGTCCCGAATCAAACGTTGTAGCTGCCGCAGGGCTGTATAGTTTTCCATGTGATAGGGTGTTCTGTGAAACGGAACTTCCACAAGTTCCAGATGTTCTTCTTGCTGTAAATAGTCAAAAAAGAACCCTGTCCGGGAACAGGCACACAGCACCATATTCCCCATATCCTGCAGATGCCGAATATGAGGAACCAAAAAATTGTAAATCATCGAATCTGTCGTACACACGACCAATATCTTTTTTTGATGCATTCGCTCTTCCTACTTCCTTACCATCTTGGCATACTTCTGTCACCGATTCTGGCACATACTGTCGATCGTTCTACAATACATTTCCTTCAAATCGTACTGAGGTGCCCAGCCAAGACTGCGCAACTTGCAGGTGTCCAGATCCATGTACAACGTGGATGCATAACCCAGTCGGGCTGCATCGGCACTCAAGTCCAGCTCAACCGACACACCACCAATGCCTGCTACTAATTTTGCCATTTCCAATATGGAGCAGTAGGTCTGCTCGTTGGCAGCATTGTACGCTTCACCAGCCTTACCATTCAGCAGGACGGTTAAGATCGCGCAAACTGCGTCCACCGTATAGAGGTAGCAGCGCTCTGTATCACCAGCCGTTTTCAGCACAATATTCCGTTTCTCAATGGCGCACCGTGCAAACTCGGCAAATACACGCTTATCATTGTAATCCACATGATCCATATCAAGAGAAATCCTCTTATTTCTCTCAATAAGTTTCACTGCCTTTTGAATAACCGTAAGGGTACGAAGTCCCAGAAAGTCCATTTTCAGAAGCCCCAGTTCCTCTAAAGTCGTCATGGTAAACTGTGTAACAATAGAACCATCAGAAGCTCTGGCAAGGGGTACATACTCATCTACGGACTTCTGACTGATTACAACACCGGCAGCATGCATAGATGTATGACGGGGAAGTCCCTCTAAACGTCTGCTCATGTCAATAAGCTTCTTAACAGTTTCATCTGTAGTGTACAGATTTTTAAGCTCTGGGTTCATTTCTAATGCCTTATCTATGGTAATATTCAGCTCCTCAGGAATCATTTTTGCAATCATATCACACTGAGCATAAGGCAAATCCATAACCCTTCCCACATCTCGTATTACACCTCGCGCAGCCATTGTACCGAAAGTAACAATCTGCACGACCCTGTCTTTTCCATATTTTTTCACTACATAATCAATGACTTCCTGTCTTCTTTCAAAACAGAAATCCACGTCAATATCAGGCATAGAAACACGTTCCGGATTTAAGAAACGCTCAAACAGAAGATTGTATTTAATAGGATCCAGTTTGGTAATTCCCAAAGTATAGGAAACAAGACTTCCCGCCGCAGAACCTCGCCCCGGTCCTACCATAATGTCATGATCTCTGGCAAATCGAATGAAATCCCACACAATCAGGAAATAATCTACATATCCCATAGTTTTAATAACGCCCAGCTCATATTCCAGACGTTTTTCAAGCTCTGTCAAATCTCCACTGTACCGCTCCTTCAAGCCATCATAGCACAGCTTATTTAAGTATTCCCATGATGTATAAGGAGCCGGCACATCAAATTTCGGCAGCTTTGTTACACCAAATTCAATCTCTACCTCACACCGATCCGCAATTTTCTGGGTATTTTCCAATGCTTCAGGAATATAGGGAAATAATTCTGCCATTTCCTCCGGGGATTTTACATAATACTGTCCCCCTTCATAGCGCATACGGTTTTCATCACTTAACAGCTTTCTCGTCTGCACACACAGAAGAATATCGTGAGCTTCTGCATCTGTGCTGTATGTATAATGCACGTCATTGGTGGCAACCAGTGCAATTCCCGTTTCCTGACTCATTCTCAAAAGTTGCTGATTGACTCTCTGCTGCTGGGGGATTCCATGGTCTTGAAGCTCTAAAAAGAAGTTTCCCTTCCCGAAAATTTCTTCATACCGCAAAGCAGCACTTTTGGCTTCTTCGTACATACCTCTTGTAATATTTTTTGCAACTTCTCCTGCCAGACAGGCACTTAACGCAATAATTCCCTCGTGATATTCCTGCAAAAGCTCCATATCTACTCGCGGTTTATAATAAAAACCGTCTACAAATGCTTTTGACACAATCTTCATAAGGTTTTCATACCCATGGTTATTCTCAGCCAAAAGAACCAAATGATAATATCGATCCTCTGCCTGTCCCACTTCTCTGTCAAAGCGGGAACCGGGGGCAACATACACCTCGCATCCTAAAATCGGTTTAATTCCCGCCGCTTTTGCTGCCCTATAAAAGTCAATGCAGCCAAACATGACTCCATGGTCTGTTATGGCCGCACTATTCATTCCCAGTTCCTTTACTCTGGCTACATATTCATTTATCTTATTTGAACCGTCTAAAAGACTATACTCCGTATGTACATGTAAATGAGCAAAATTCACTGTATCTCTCCTTTATTCGTCTTCCTTTTCCTTGCGAAGCAGAACATTAAACCAACGATTGCTCTTGTCTGTTCTAACATCACTGGTTTTCCATATATCTAGCACCTTTATATTTGGGAAAAGATCCAAAAGGTTATTAAGAGCCTCTCTGTCATAATCATAGAAATATCTGCCTTTGTAGTTGCCGTTTCTGTCTCCCTTTTGAACAGAAAAATACAAAATTCCATCGTTCTTTAATGCCCGCAGGATTTTTGCCATAACATCTTTCACTTTATCCGGTGAAAAATGTCCTAAAATAGCACAGGCCCAAATCCCGTGAAAGACATCTTCAAACTCCATATCCTCCACTCTAAGGTGCAACACTTCTTTTCCTGTGTGAATGCTTGCCAGCTCACACATTTTCTCAGAACCATCTATAGCAGTAACGACACAACCTTCTTCTTCAAGGCATACCGTATCTCTACCCGATCCACAGCCTAAATCAAGAACATCTGCACTCTCAGGAAGCAATTCAACAAAGCGTTTGATTTGCTCCTCCATGCCAAACTCTACTGTTTCTTCATAATAAGGTATTGCGTACCGGTCATAATAATCTATCGAGTCCACTTATTTTCCTCCTTCTGGACATTTAAAATCATAATTTTTCAAGTTATTATACCACATGCACAGAAAAAAGAAGCTCCCACAGAGCATTTATTTTCAAGCCGTGGCTTGCCGGTATAATCCGGCACATATATGACGGCAAACTGATTTTATCAGCTTGGTTTACACATTGTGCAAATATTATACCATAATCTTTTCCACCGGAAAAGGCTTACCGTATAGAAATTTTACCATTTTTTATTTCTATTTTATTCTCTTTTAAAAGGTGTCCCACAGCACGTTTAAAAGCATTTTTGCTAAGTCCGAATTCCCGCTGGATAATCTTTGGATCTGCCTTGTCATCAAAAGGCAGTTCTCCTTCAAATTCCTGAATAATTTCGTAAACGCTTTCTGCATCTTCGTAAATCTGCATATACGCCTTTTTCTTAGCACTCAGTGTCAGCTTTCCGTCCTCACGCACAGCAGTCACACGACAAGTCAATTCATCCCCCGGCTTATAATTTCCCTGGGCTTCCTGTCTTGGTATCATAGCAGAGTATTTGTCATCTACTGCTACAAAAACTCCGAAATTATCACTGATTTCATAGACAACACCTGTTACAGTGTCTCCTTCTGCATAAGGGGAATCGGTTCTTAAATAATGATATACCTTCATGGTAGCACAAAGGCGACTACTCTTATCTATATATAACGCCACCAGAACTTCTTCGTTTTCATGAAGCTTCTTGGTCTGCTGTTTATATGGAAGGAAAAGGTCTTTTTCCAATCCCCAGTCCAAAAATGCCCCTATTCTTGTCACCTGCGCTACATGTAGAACGCCGATTTCTCCCAAAGTAATTTTCGGTTCTCTGACAGTGGCAATAAGACGGTCTGATGAGTCTTTATAAATAAATACAGAAAGCTTATCACCCTTCTTTGTTCCTTCCGGAACCTGCTTTTTCGGCAGAAGAACTGTTTCTTTCTCTCCTGCATTTTCTGTCTCACCTAAATAAACACCAAAATCCACCAGTTTTGCAACTGTCAGCTCCTGTTTTTTTCCTAATTCTATCATAAATTCTCCTCTGTTTTATCTCTAACTGATTACTGCGTCTCAAGCATATCATAGAACATTTCTTTTCACAATAAATTTATCTACTGAAACTCCACAATTGCATAAGTTTCTCCTGAAGGGCTGTCCAAACTTACAGTATAGACACCGTTTTCCTCCTGTACTTTCGGGATAATCACACTGTCTAAAACCGCCTGACTTTTGTATTCTGCCCGCATTTGTTTTACTGCAAAGTCCGTGGGAATATATTCCTGTGCCATAAGAACATACTGACCATTATTTACATGATGATTGCTATCTAAATGATGTGCCTTAACCTGAAACTCAGAAAATTCTTTATAATCCTTTGGCATTCTTATCTTTCTGGGGGCATATTCCATATCCAGCTTCTCTTCCAATACATAAGCCTTAATCTGGGCTTCATCTACATTTACCGGATGACCTGTATTTAAATCCAGAAGCGTCCATAAAGCATTGGCATACGCTATTTTATTGCCGTTTTCATCTTCCATAGCAAAATTTCTCTTTCCCAGAAAATGCTTAAACTCATAGGGCCATGTAGATATAGTAACTTTTTCGCAAAGCTTAGGATAGCGTTCCACTACAATCTGCCATGCGGAAAGCACCCACACCCGCTGCTTTTCTTCCAGAAACTTCATACCTACACCAATATCTTCTGACTGAAAGGTACTGCAATCCTGAAAATAATTAATAATTCCATTTAAAGTAAGGCATTTATTCTCCCCAATTTCACTGAAACGAATTCTGCTGTCAAAAGAATATTTCATGATAATTATCCCCCTATTCTTTCTGAATTTCTTATTGTAGAACAAATTCTCCGCCTGCAATGGGTGCTTCAGCAACATAATCCTGACCACCGCAGTGCGATCCTCGCGGAGCATTTTTTATTTCATAGAACGCAATTTCCTATAAAATAAAAAAATATCCCAGACAAGTTGTCTGGGATTTTAAAAGCTGGGCTACAAGGATTCGAACCTTGAAATGACGGAGTCAGAGTCCGTTGCCTTACCGTTTGGCGATAGCCCATTGTTTTGTGTTGTGCCTCACAACAAAATGTATTATATATCATTGTTTTCAAAAATGCAAGTACTTTTTAAAATTTTTTTTTATTTTTTTTAAATTAATAAATTTTCAAAGTAAATGTAACCCAGAAAAAGATAAATTATACGTTTACACTATTTTTTACTCATTATAAAAGCTGACCGTATAGGCCAGCCTTTCATATAAACTATTCAATTATTCCCTCTGCAATTAACATATAATACTTAAGGAAATATTTTCCCCACTAAAATGTATCTGCCATTTGTAGAATCAGAAGTACAGGTACTAAGTAATAACAACGATTCTCCTTCCTGAATCTCAATCTGCCTTACACAAGAAGCTGTTCTATAAATTCTCTGCAAATATTCCTCCTTCTCCTCTTTTTTCAACTCGGGGTTGTAAATTTTTCCATCATACGCATCTGCTTTCAAGAAAGCAAAAAACTCCACCTCATGATTTTTTCCTCCATAATACAAATTTCCCTTTGTGTGTGTATCCAGATATTCTTGTTTCTGAAATTGTTCCACATCTCCAAACATGGTTCTCTTAGCCATATGATGCCCGTAAAGAATAGAAACTTCATCAGAAAAATCATTTTTGTTGCGATAATCTAAAAAGATACTTCCAGCCAGAGAATATTTTCCTTCAATATCTGTATTCACATATTTATCATTATTATCTGTTTGAGCAAAAGGATAATCAATATGCGTATCATACACCGTAATCCAACCAAGCACCTCACTGTCTGTACTTACCAGTTCTTGAAAGGATTTCCCATCATCCTTTTCCGGATTATACACTTCATATCTTCGAAAATCTGCTTTCTCACAGACCTGAGCAGAATCCCATAACACATAGGCTCCATAACCAAAAAGTAACAGAAAAGTGGTAAGTATAATAATATTTACCATACTATCTAACAATCTTATAAGTATTTTCCATATGCACTCTTTCTTTTTCATTTTTGTTAATCAGCCATGTTACGTCTTTTCATAACAATATATCCGGCAAAACCTGTTGCTACTCCAACCATCAGAAGAATGTATGGAATATTATTCATCATCACACCTGTAACTGGTACATCTACATTATCAATGGTATTTGTAAATGTAACATAATTTTTATTCTCACCTGCTAAATTCAGCTTTCCATCGTTATGAATTGCTTTTGAGGATAAAGAATCTGCTTCATGAAATTTATCAAGTTTAACTTCTTTTACTTCTCCTCCATTTTCCTGTACTTTTACAGATGGTACATAATTATCTTTTGCACCTTTTTCAATAACTTCGTATGTTGTTCCAGCCAGAAGATTGTCGAAAACTTTTACTTCATCATCCTTAAGTGAAAAAGTATACTCTTGTCCATACTGATATACTTTGTTATCCGCTGAGTTTTTAAAAGAAGTAATACTTTCATCTACTGTAGGTGCTTTTGTAAAGCAAATAGTAAAATCAAACTTCTTTGTGCGATCTGCAAAGTCTCCATTTGTCTGCTTTTCTACTGTTAAGGAAGTTGTTTTTTCAAACTTATTATCAAACGCAATCTTTTCCTGCTTATTTCCATCACCAGCCTTTGTTGCTGTAATATTACTTACCTCCAATTTACCATCTTTAGTATTTTTTACATATATGCGAAGTGTCCATTCAGATGTATCGTAAGTCATAATTCCACCTTCAATGTTTACATCGCCTTTTTCCTCATTCAACGTATAAGTAAATTCCCCTGCATGAGGGAAAACTACGCCATTTAAAATGCTCTCCTTAATCTTTGTTGCTTTATTTTCAGATACGATATCATCCTTGCTATACTCAACTTTTTGTTCTGGAATTTCTGGAGCATCTTTTGTTACCTTCTTAAAATTGAAAATAAAACTTGTAGTTGGAACAGTAATACCTTCAGCTATATACAGATTTTTTTCAATATTTGTATTGGTTGTCCCCACCTGAGGCGGAAGCTGTTCTGTTGCTTTTACATTTATCCCCGTTCCTACACACAATACTGCCACAAGTACCAATGCTTTAATTTGTTTCATTTTCATAACCTAATATCCTCCTTCATTTTAATAAATTAAATAATCATTTTCTATATAAAGTACATCTGTCTGCACCCTATATTCCTCTATGACGAATAATCGTCATCACTTTCCCATAAGTGTCGGAAATCTTTACCGTTCCATAAATCCTGCTATCTGTACTATTTTCTCTTCCATCACCTAAAACAAAAATTTCATCTTCTTTCAATGTAATGGGAAATTCGATTCCCTGCGTATACCTTTGGGTTTTTTCATAAATTCCATTTTCCTGCTGCAAAGCTCCATTAATCAGTAAACCATTCTCATTTATATCAACTGTATCTCCTGCAACCGCAACCACTCGACGAACCTGTTTTTCACCTTTTTGTTTTAGCACCACTGCGTCTGTAGCAATATAGTTTTTATCATATCGGTAAAAAACTACTAAATCTCCATCCTTCATTGACGGAAACATTGCTCTGTCATTAACCCTTAAAATGCCAAAAACAAAAGCAAACATTCCACAAAATATACCTGCTGTCATTAGAATTTTCCACAGTAGACACATAATATCCACAGCCAATGGTGGTTTTAATGATTTTTTGTTTTTCTGCTTCATACTCTTTTCCTTCTTCTAATCAGAGAAAACACACCTCCACTGATACCAGATAAAAGCATTACTGACATAAGTGGCAAAATACCTTTTCTATTATCCACAACACCTGTAACCGGTACCTGATTGCAGGTGTTTATAACAGTTATCTTAACATCCTGATTTTCTAGCTTTCCTTGAGAATTTTCCTTATACGCCACCTCATACCCCTGCGAGTCCTTTTCCTCTTCTTCAAGTACATATTCTGTCCCAGAGGGAAGATTTTTAATGGTAATACTTTCTCTGTGGCTCAACGTAATTTCCACACTCCCTTCCTTTATCGAAAGACTTCCCGTTTCTACTTTTCCATTTTCCTTACTTTTTTCATACTCATAAGTACCTGTAAGAGGCTGTCCATTTTCTAATTTAAGAGAAAAATGAAAATTTTTTGTTTTGTCCCCCATATCACCTGTTACAATCTTTTCAATTAATAGCTTTTGCCTGATTTTTTGTTGCCTGTGCCGCCCGTTCATCATATCTACTAACTTCTCCTTCTGTGTCCCCCTTATTGTTGCAATAATAAGTAGGGGTACC
>RCNI01001199.1_pt1 | contig 14421 bp, 11 predicted proteins | sample 2041151 | NCBI WGS metagenome assembly RCNI01 (sample SAMN09708214, study PRJNA481090) | feces metagenome | isolation source: feces | place: Antarctica: Albino Rookery | reverse complement strand
TCTGCTATCAAGCAGAGAAGAAATCCGCTCTAAATTGCCACTTTTCCGGCTCAAGAGCCGTGTTTTTCAGCAATTAGATAAGATTTTCTTATTCCCACTCGATGGTGCCGGTGGGCTTAGGAGTGAGGTCAAAGAGGACACGGTTGACACCGGGGACCTCACTTGTGATACGCTGGGTAATATGCTGCAGCAGGGGGAAGGGGACATTTTCGACACTGGCGGTCATGGCATCAATGGTATTGACCGCACGGATGATAACGCACCATTCGTCTGCCCGCTTATTATCACGGACACCTACGCTCTTAATATCGGGAATGGCGGTAAAATACTGCCAGACCTTACCTGCCAGACCATTCTTGGCAAACTCCTCACGCAGGATAGCATCGGATTCCCGAACTGCTTCCAGACGATCCCGGGTGATTGCGCCCAGACAGCGGACACCCAGACCGGGGCCGGGGAAGGGCTGACGGAATACCATGGAGTGGGGAAGTCCCAAAGCCAGACCACAGGCACGGACCTCATCCTTAAAGAGCATCTTGAGAGGCTCTACCAGCGTGAACTGCAGGTCCTCGGGCAGTCCGCCCACATTGTGGTGAGACTTAACGGCTTTAACAGTCTTAGTGCCGGACTCGATAATGTCGGGGTAGATGGTACCCTGAGCCAGGAACTCGATTCCGCTCATTTTCCGGGCTTCTTCTTCAAATACACGGATAAACTCGGCGCCGATAATCTTACGCTTCTTTTCGGGCTCGGAGACACCGGCCAGCTTGTCCAGGAAACGATCGGTGGCATCCACATAGACGAGATTTGCGCCCATTTCTTCCCGGAACACTTGCACAACCTGCTCGGGCTCGCCTTTGCGGAGCAGACCGTGGTTCACATGAACACAGGTGAGCTGGGAGCCGATGGCTTTGATGAGCAAAGCGGCAACTACGGAAGAATCCACGCCGCCGGACAGAGCCAACAGCACTTTCTTGTCGCCGACAGTCTGACGGATCAGTTCCACCTGGTCGGAAATGAAGTTTTCCATATTCCAGTTGGGCTCTGCGCCGCAGGTGTCAAATACGAAGCTGCGCAGCTGACGGTCGCCCTCTTCGCCCTCGGCGAGGGGAGCACTGCCCTTATGGTCAAGGGCCAAAATCGGAAGACCGCAGTCATAGATATGCTTGCCGGCATCAATCTCCTGACCGTCTACGACACGATTGCGTCCGCCGTTCAGAATGATGCCCTTTACTCCGGGCAATGCGGAAAGCGTCTCTTGGGAAATGTCGTGGGGGTGGATCTCGGAATAAACGCCGAGGGATCGGATTTTCCGTGCCAGCGCAGGATTTTCCTCGCTGCCAAGGTCGAGAATAAGGATCATGTCTTGCTTCATAGATGTTCCTCACTTTCCGTGGTGTCAGAGTGTTTTAAGTTAGCAATACTATTATAAATGATGTTTTTAGGGAATGCAATAAAGGAAATGCATCGCTCAAAAATATTAGTATCTATGAGCGGAAAAATACAAAATACAGCGTTAAGAAATGGTAATTATCAACAAAGAGCCTGACGACATCTTTTCACAGGAAATGGCAATACAGGCGGTTGATTTTCAGCTGTTTTATATGTATAATAGCTGCAAAACAGATATTATACATATTTATCGCGTTTTTTCTCCTGCCTGACGGCGGGACCGGAAAAATTGGCTGTATTATACCGGTTTACTTTGTACTACGGTATAATACGCCTATCTGCAATTATAACGGAGGAATTAAGCTATGGGCATTGTTGTAATCGGCGCAGTATTTGTAGATATTAAAGGATACCCGGAAGGCGCTTTCATCCCTACGGGACGGAATGCGGGCAGAATTGAGCAGATCCACGGCGGCGTAGCCCGCAATGTAGTGGAGGATGTGGCAAACTGTGAGCTTCGCCCCACACTTGTCAGCTTGCTGGATGAGTCGGGCATCAGCGGAGATGTTCTGAGAAAGCTCAAAAGCCACAAGGTCAATACTGATTATATCCGTGTTACCCCCGACGGCATGGGAACATGGCTGGCGGTTTTCGGAAATGACGGAGATGTATATGCCTCGGTTTCCAAACGCCCGGATCTCAGCCCCATTGCGGATATTCTGGACGAAAAGGGCGACGAGATCTTTGCGGATGCCGACAGCGTCATCATAGAGATTGACTTGGAAAAAGAAATCGTGAAGCGTGTCTTCAAGCTGGCGGAAAAGTACCACAAGGATGTCTATGCTGTGGTTTCCAACATGAGCATCGCCTTGGAGCGCAGAGACTTTTTGCAGAGCGTTGCCTGCTTTGTATGTAACCAGCAGGAGGCGGGAATACTGTTTTCAAATGACTATTCCGATCTTTCTCCGGAGCAGATGCGGCAGGTGCTGGCTATGAAGGTACCCTATGCCCGGATTCCCCGGATGATTGTTACCATGGGAGCCCAGGGCGCAGTATATGCGGATATGAAGGGTGACAGCGGTTACTGTCCTGCAAGAAAGGTAGCTGTGAACGACACCACCGGTGCCGGAGATGCCTTCTGTGCCGGTGCGGCAATCGGCCTTACCTACGGTAAAAATTTGCAGCAGGCCTGTGAGATCGGGTCTCATCTGGCGGCATCTGTTGTGGCAACGGCGGAAAATGTCTGCCCCCGGTTCCTGCCGCGGGAGCTTGGCCTTGATATTGATGTCGTAGATTGATGGGTAATCGGGGAGATGCTTTCATCTCCCCGGTGCGTTTTACAGGGGAAACAGTATGGCTTATAAAAGAATTTTGACAATTCAGGATATTTCCTGCGTAGGGCAATGCTCTATGACCGTGGCTCTGCCGATTTTGTCCGTCTGCGGGCATGAGACCTGTATTCTGCCGTCGGCGGTGCTTTCCACCCATTCCGGTGGCTTTACCGGATATACTTTCCGGGATCTCACGCAGGAAATCCCCGGAATCTGCGGCCATTGGAAGCGAGAGGGCATTGCTTTCGACGGAATCTATACGGGGTATCTTGGCTCCAGAGAGCAGATCCGGCTGGCGGCGGAAATTTTTGATACTATGGCAAATCCCGGATGCGCCCGGATTGTGGACCCGGCCATGGCCGACAACGGAAAACTGTACAGCGGTTTTGACGATAGCTATGTGGCGGATATGCGGGAGCTTTGCGCCCATGGGGATGTGCTGATTCCGAATTTGACGGAGGCCTGCCTTCTGACGGGAGAAGCGTATCGGGAAGACTATCAGCCGGAAGAAATTAAGATGATTTTGGAAAAACTGAGCCGAATCTGCAATTTTATCGTGCTGACCGGTGTGGGCGGCAAGCCGGGGGAGACCGGCGTTACCGTTTATCGCAGCGGAAAGCTCTGGCAGTATTCGCATCCGAAGGTTGCCAGAAGTTACCACGGAACCGGGGATATTTTTGCTTCGGCATTTGTGGGAGCGTGGATGCAGGAGAAAACAGTGGAGGAAGCAGTAAAAATTGCCGCTGACTTTACGGCGCTTGCCATTCAAAATACATATGATAACCCTGCCCATTGGTACGGAGTGAAATTTGAGACAGCGCTTCCGGCGCTGGCAAAAATGCTGTTTGATCCAAAAGAAACTTCCTAATAATGATAAAAATCACTTTTAATTTCCCGAATGATGTATTATAATGGGCAGGAACATTAAATGGTTAATCCATAGGAAAAGAGGATTTACGAGTATGAGCGAGAAGCGTGCAAAAAAGCAGAATAATTTTCTGATAAATGTAATCATTGTCTGCGCTGTTGTTCTCACAATGCTGGTGATCGGCGCGCTCTTTGTGCCCCGTGTTAATATCGAGGCATCACTGAACGGCGATAAAACCATGATTGTGGAGTATGGCACAGAGTTTACCGACCCCGGTGCAAATGCTGTAAAGGACGGACAAGCGCTTGTCGTCGAGGCAGAGGGCACAGTCGATGTGAATAAGCTGGGAGAGTATACAATCACCTATTATGCGCAGGCAAATCGCCGCGTGGAGGTAGAAACCCGCACGGTCAAGGTGGTAGATACCACACAGCCTGTCATTACACTGCATACAACTCCCGGATATGTACTTCTGCCGGGAGAAACCTACCAGGAAGAAGGCTTTACTGCAACGGACAACTATGACGGCGACATCACCGACAAAGTCCAGCGCCAGGAAGAGGCCGAGCGTATCAGCTATACCGTGACGGATTCCTCCGGAAACACGGTAACTGTGTACCGTGACCTTGTCTACGGCGATGAGATAGCTCCTGTAATCACTTTGGAAGGGGAAACCGAAATCAAGCTCAAAGCAGGCCAGAGCTATCAGGAGCCGGGCTTCAAGGCAAATGACAACTGCGACGGCGATGTTACCGACAAGGTAACTGTGAGCGGCACTGTGGATACCACGAAGGGCGGCACCTATACCATTACCTACACTGTTACGGATGCCCATGGCAACAAGGCGGAAGTCACCAGAAAGGTAATTGTCGAGGGAGACAGCAAAGTTATTTATCTGACCTTTGACGACGGCCCCGGCATTCATACAGAAAGACTGCTGGAAGTGCTCAAAAAGTACAACGCAAAGGCAACCTTCTTCGTGGTGAACACGAAGCATATTGACCTGCTTCCCAAGATCGCGGCAGACGGCCATGCCATCGGTGTTCATACACTGACCCATAAATACGAAGAGGTCTACGCCAGCGATGAAGCATTCTTCAAGGATTTTGATGCCATGCGTCAGATTATCCACGACAAGACCGGCATCTGGACAACGCTTATGCGTTTCCCCGGCGGCAGTTCCAATGTTATCAGTAAGAGATACTGCCCCGGCATTATGACCCGTCTTACCAAGGCAGTTACTGAAAAGGGCTATCAGTACTTTGACTGGAATGCGGACAGCATGGACGCAGGCGGTGCCAAGACAGCAGACGATGTGTACCGTAATGCCATTAAGAGTATCGGCAATCACAAAACAGCAGTGCTGCTCCAGCACGACATTAAGGGCTTCAGCGTGGATGCTGTGGAGCGGATCATCATTTGGGGACAGGAACACGGATATACTTTCCAGGCTCTGACCCCCAACAGCCCCACCTGCCATCACGGAGTCAACAACTAAAAGAAAAGACCGCAGCGGCTGCTGCGGTCTTTTTGCGTATGCTTACTTGAGAACATCAATGGTAAAGCCCTTTGCGAGGAAGCCGTCAATGGCATCCGGAAGCAGGGTGGCGTTTGTGAGAGACTGTGCGTGGAGCAGATAGATAGCACCGGAATGTGCCTTGTCCAGCACTTTTTTCAGAGATTCCTGAATATCAGGCTGCTTTTCAGGGTCCCAGTCACGGTGGGCAAAGCTCCAATGGACGGTCTGGTAACCAAGACTTTGCGTCAGCGCCAAAGTGCGGGTAGAGAATGCGCCCTCCGGAGGACGGAACAGGTGCATCTTATAGCCGAAGTTTTCCAAAACATAGTTATGTACAGATGTAATTTCATAAACCATCTCGTCGATGGTGAGGGTGGGCATGGCTTTGTGATGATGGGTGTGATTACCGACGGTGTGGCCCTCGTTAATCATTCGTTTGACCAGCTGAGGACTGCTTTTGCAGAAGCCTAGGGTTACGAAGAAAGTACCCTTGACACCTTTTTCCTTCAGAACATCCAGAATCATTTCTGTAACGGATACGCCTTCGGGGGGCTTATAGTCATAGCCGCAGTCAAAGGTCAGATAGATCTTTCCGTTGTCCGGGGCAATGAAATGGGCATCGTATTTGCCGAAGCGCTTTTGTTCATCCAGTGCGTATTCGGGCCGGTTGTTGAATTGCGGACGGTTGGGGCCGGGGCCGTAGCCACGCTGCTCGTTTTCCATGGCTTCCAGCTGATTGCGTGTGTAGAGCTTGCCGATGCGTTCCTCTTCCGGCTCTGTGGGTGCTTCCGTCGGAGGTTCAGTCGGGGCTTCCGTGGGTTCAGTGGTAGCGTCCGCAGGTTCCACAGTAGGGGAGAACACTGGCTCTGTTTCCGGGGGCGCAGTTTCGGGAGATGCAGCGGCCGGTGTTGGTTCGGTGGGCGGCTGATGCGTACATCCGGATAGAATTGCCGTGCATAAAAGCAGTGCGGCCAGAAAAACGGTAAAGATTCTTCTTTTCATATTTGCTGCCTCCTTTTCTGTATTTTAAGTTAGGAAATTTGAAAATTCAAGCGAAATCACGAAGAAAACCGAATGCTTTTTCACAGCACGGAAAAATTCGGCGGAAAGTCAATAAGAATGAAAGAATTCCTTGCTTTTCTTTCACTTTTGGAGTAAAATAAAATGATTCTTTTTATACATTTTAGAATGAGGTTATACTGTGTATCTAAAATCATTGGAAGTGCAGGGCTTTAAGTCCTTCCCGGATAAGACACTCATCCGCTTTGGCGATGACATCACCGCCATTGTGGGACCGAATGGTTCCGGTAAATCGAATATTTCAGATGCCATCCTCTGGGTAATGGGCGAGCAGAGCAGCAAGACTCTCCGTGGCGCAAAAATGGAGGATGTCATCTTCGGCGGCACCCAAAAGCGCAGTCCGGTGGGATTTGCAGAGGCGACTTTGACACTGGACAATTCTGACCGGGCGCTTATGTACGATGCTGACGAAGTCATGGTCACCCGGCGTTACTATCGCTCCGGTGACAGCGAATACTATATCAACCGTCAGTCTGCAAGGCTCCGGGACATCAACGAGATGTTCATGGATACCGGCTTGGGTCACGAGGGCTACTCCAATATCGGACAGGGACGCATCGACGAGATCCTGTCTCTGAAGAGTGGAGACCGCCGGGAAATCTTTGAAGAGGCGGCGGGTATCTCCAAGTATCGTCACCGCAAAGAGGATACTGAGCGGAAACTGGCGCATACGGAAGATAACCTTCTTCGCATCGGTGATAAGGTTTCAGAGCTGGAAATGCAGCTGGAACCCCTGAAAGCGCAGTCGGAAAAGGCAAAACGCTATTTGGAGCTGAAAGAAGAACTCAAAGGCGTGGAAGTTGCCGTCTGGATGGAAACGCTCGATAAACTCTCTGCTGCTGCGCAAAAAGCAGAGGAGGACTACAATTCGGCATCCTTTGTATTGCAGCAGGCACACGATGAGCTGGATCGGCTCTACGCACAGGCGGAGGATCTGGGGGAGAGTCTGCGGCAGAAGGACGGCGAACTGGAAACAGCCCGGCAGAAAGTCAATATGCTGGAAGCGCTCCACCAGCAGCTGGACGGTCAGATGGCTGTTCTCAAAAGCAATGTGGAAAACAACAATGCCAATGTAGAGCGCATTGAAAACGAATTGCAGGGCGAGGCAGACCGCAGCGGCGGTGTTGTCAGCCAGATAGGGCAGGCTGAGGAACGTATACGCCAGATCGACGGTGAACTGACGGAGAAGAAGCAGATTCTGGACGGCTTGCAGCAGGAACTGACCGCTATGACCGCCAATGCCCAAGGCATGACCCGGCAGTTCCTGGAGCTGCGGGGAAAGGAAACTTCTCTGGCGGCGGAAATTGCCGGACGGGAAGCGGACACCAGCGGCCTGCAGGACAGCATGAAGCAAACCTCCCAGCGGATGGAGCAGCTTCAGTCTGACCTTGCGGCAGGTGCCGGCAGAAAGCAGCAGGCGGAGAATGATCTGAATGAATGCCGCAGCCGTCTGCACAAGGCGCAGGAGGATGTGGCAGCAGCAGGTAATACCATCAGCGGCTACACTCTGCGGCAGAATACCCGTATCGGGCGGCGCAATGAAATTGCCGAAAAGCTCAAGGCACTGAGCGGCAGACTGGACAGCGTTTCTGCTAAGGCACGGGTGTTCAGAGCTATGGAGCGGGATTTTGAAAGCTACAATAAATCCGTCCGTATGGTAATGCAGGAGGCCCAGCGGGGGAACCTGCGGAACATCCACGGGCCGGTTTCCCGGCTGATCCGCACAGAAAACAGCTATGCGGTGGCCATTGAGATTGCTTTGGGCGCTGCGATGCAGCAAATCATTGTGGGCAACGAGCAGGACGGCAAGGCAGCTATTTCCTACTTAAAACGCACCGGCGGCGGACGCGCCACCTTCCTGCCCCTTTCCAGCATTCAGGCAAAGAGCCTGAATGAAACAGGTCTGGAGCGGTTCCGGGGCTTTGTGGGTGTTGCGGCGGATCTTGTAAGCTGTGACGGACAGTATAAGGCGGTAATTTCCAATCTCTTAGGCAGAACGGTAATCGTGCAGGACATGGATGCCGCTATTGCCATGGCAAATCACTACCGCAACCGATTTAAGATTGTTACGCTGGACGGACAGGTTATGAACCCCGGCGGTTCCATGACCGGCGGCAGCGTCAACAGAGAAGCAGGTATCCTTTCCCGTGCCAATGAGCTGGAAAAGCTGACGGAAGAGGAAAAGGATCTGCAGCAGAAAAAACTAGTGATGGAGGCTGAGCTTCAGGAAGCCCAGCGCCTTGCGGATCAGGTGGAATTCCAGCTTGGCACCGCAAGAGATCAGCTCCGTGAGGCGGAAGATCAGGTGCTGCGCCTGCAGGGTCAGGAAAAACAGCATGAGATTCTGCTCAATGCCATATTGGAGGCGGAGGCCTCTGCGGGCAGAGAGCTGGAGACTCTTAACCGCCGGGATCAATCCGACCGGGAGCGCCTGGCGGCCAATCAGGCAAAGATTCAGGTTTACACCGCACAGCTGGCATCTACCCGGGAAAGCATTGCTTCTCTGGAAGGCAGCCAAAGCGAGACTGCGGCAGCTACCGGAAATCTGACGGACCGGATAACGGCACTGAAAACCGAAGCGGCGGCTCTGGAAGCAGAGAAGTCCACAGCACAGGCGCATATCGAAGACCTTAAAGGACTGCGCAGCGCTATGGAGGGCGACCGTGCCAATAAGCTGAATCTGATTGAGAATATCCGCTCCGAAACACAGCGTCTGGAAGCAGAAATCGAAGTCCTCCGCCAGCGGCAGCTGGAAAATGATGAACAGGCACAAAAGGAAAAGCAGGAATTGCAGACTGTGATGACCGGCCGTGCCGAGGCAGAAGCCTCCAAAACCAGATGCGAGCGGGACGGGCAGGAAAAGAACAAAGACATCCTCAACATGGAGCGTGCCTGCGCACTGCTGGAACAGAAGAAGATCACGACATCTCTGGAAGAGAAGCAGATCATAGACAAGCTGTGGGATTCCTACGGACTGACACCGGGAACCGCCGGAGAACATAAGGGCGAGATCGAATCCGTCACTGCCGGAAACCGCCGTGTGTCGGAACTGAAACGGAAGATCACCATGCTGGGCACTCCCAATCTGGGCGCCATCGAGGAATACGCCCGGGTCAACGAGCGATATACCTATCTGGCAGAGCAGCGAGACGATGTACTTACCTCCAAGCGGGAGCTTGAGAGCATCATCCGGGACATCACCAAGGAAATGACCACAATTTTTGTGGAGGAATTCCAGAAGATAAACCACCATTTCGGCCGTGTATTTGAAGAAATGTTCGGCGGCGGTAAGGGGCAGCTTATTTTGGAGGATCCGGAGGAGCCCCTCACCTGCGGCATTGAAATTCGTGTACAGCCCCCCGGAAAACAGGTCAAGACCATAACGCTGCTGTCCGGCGGCGAAAAGGCATTTGTTGCGATTGCACTCTATTTTGCAATTTTGATGGTAAGACCGACACCTTTCTGTATGCTGGACGAGATTGATGCGGCACTGGATGACCGAAATGTTGAGCGATTTGCAAACTACCTGCATAATCTCAGCGAAAAGACCCAGTTTATTGTTATTACCCACCGTAGAGGCACCATGGAAGCATCCGATGTGCTGTACGGTGTCACCATGCAGGAACAGGGCGTCAGCAAGCTGCTGCGACTGGACCTTAATCAGATGGAAGAATATCTCGGTATTGTAGAGTAAGGAGCAAATATGGGATTTTTTGAAAAGATCAAAGCCGGTCTTACCAAGACCAGAAATGCCCTCAGTGATTCTCTGGGCAGTGTGTTCAGCGGATTCAGCGAAATCAACGATGATTTCTATGATGAGCTGGAAGAAAGCCTGATCCTTGCGGATCTGGGCGTGGACACGGCGGTGAAAGCCTCCGAGCGGCTGCGCAGAACCGTAAAGGAACAGCATCTGAAGACTACGGAAGATGCAAAGCAGGCCCTCAAGGAGATCCTTGTGGATATGCTGAATGTGGGGGACACCCAACTCAAAATGGACACCGTGCCCAGCGTGGTTCTGGTGATCGGTGTTAACGGCGTGGGCAAGACCACAACCATCGGAAAGATCGCCACCCAGCTGGGAAAGCAGGGCAAGAAGGTGATGCTGGTGGCGGGAGATACCTTCCGGGCGGCTGCCGCCGATCAGCTGGAGATCTGGGCAGGCCGCAGCGGTGCGGATATTGTCCGCCAGCACGAGGGTGCAGACCCTGCGGCTGTGGTATTTGACGGTATTCAGGCCGCTAAGGCACGGCAGTCCGATGTGATTCTTATTGACACTGCCGGACGGCTCCACAACAAACAGAATCTGATGAACGAGCTGAATAAAATCAGCCGCATTGTGGAACGGGAACTGCCCGACAGTTCCAGAGAGGTTCTGCTGGTGCTGGACGGCACCACCGGTCAGAACGGACTCATTCAGGCAAAGCAGTTCAAGGAAATTGCCGGTGTTACCGCTGTGGCGCTCACCAAGCTGGACGGCACCGCCAAGGGCGGCATCGTAATCGCTGTTTCCGATGCTCTGCAGATTCCGGTGAAATTCATTGGTGTGGGTGAGCAGGCCGACGATCTGATGCCCTTCGTGGCCAGAGATTTCGTGGATGCACTTCTGTGAGGATAAGCAAATGAAAGTAGTTCTTGCAAGTAAAAATCAACACAAACTGGTGGAAATCAGCAAAATAACCGAACAATTTGGTATTGAGCTGGTGCTCCAGTCCCAGTTGGGTGTGGATATCGATGTGGAGGAAACCGGCACTACATTTGAGGAAAATTCTTTCATCAAGGCAGAGGCCGTTATGAAGGCCACGGGACTTCCTGCTTTGGCGGACGATTCCGGTATTGCGGTGGAGGCTCTCAACGGGGAGCCCGGGATTTATTCTGCCCGTTACGGCTTTGATGAAAGCCTTGACGATTTTGGCAGACTGAAGCTCCTCCTTAAAAATACGGAAAATGTGCCGGACGATCAGCGGCAGGCAAAATTTGTCTGTGTCATCACTATGGTGACCCCGGAAGGGGAGACCATTCAGGCCCGTGGCGAAGTCCACGGTATGCTCCTGCGTGAGCCGGTGGGGGAGAATGGCTTTGGGTATGATCCTATTTTCTACTACCCGCCTTTCAAAAAAGCCTTTGCCCAGCTGACAGCAGAGGAAAAGAACCAGGTTTCTCACCGTGCACAGGCGCTTAAACTATTCTATCAGAAACTCAAGGAGGCAGGTTATGCTGACAAGTAAGGAAAGAGCCCAGCTGCGGGCTCAGGCAAATACATTGGAAACCACTTTGATTGTGGGTAAGGGCGGCGTTACTGACGGCGTCATTGCTGAGGCAGAAAATATTCTCACCGCCCGGGAGCTGGTGAAGGGCAAGGTGCTGGAAGGCGCCATGATGACCCCCAGAGAGGTCAGCGATGCCATCTGTGAAGCCACCGGCGCCGAAGGCGTTGCGGTGATCGGTACCAAATTCGTTATCTACCGTTTCAGCGAAAAGTGCCAGCAGGAGCGCAATCAGTCCGGCAGAGCAAAGCGGAAGACTGTGTCTGTTGCCAAAGCAGACCCCGTCCGTAAGGGCATCCGTGCTCGCCGTCAGGCTGCAAAAACGCAGCGTGAGGAAAGAAATCAGTATTTCCGCCAGCAGGCTATTGAAAAGGCCATTGAGCGCAGCCGGGAAAAGCAGCTGCGGGGCGAAGACTGATTATTCTATAAGTCAAAAAGGTTATTTGCAGAAATTTGATAGGGGGAGAAATTGTCAATGGAACGAATCGGCATCTATTGCAGCAGCTTTCAGCCGCCCCGTGTGGATCGGCTGGCAAAGGCATCTGAGGCGGCAAAGCGCCTTGGGCTGAATCGACTGATACTACTGCCCCTTCCCGGGCGGAAAGATCCGGGAGCACCTGAATTTTGCCAACAGATGGAAATGCTCCGCATGGCGGCAAAGACTGTGGACAGCTGCACTGTCACAACGGAAGAAGCAGGCCTTGCCGAAGCTGCTGAACGCATAGAAACGGAGTGCCCCGGCGGAAAATTATTCCTGCTGACGGAGCCGTGGGACGAAGACAAAATCGAACCGCTGAGTGCTCACTGGCACCGGCAGGTGCTGCCGCAGGATGAAGAAGTTCCGCAGGAACAGCTGCGCCGATTGGCGGCATTCCGCTGCGCGCGTCCGTTATTGCCGGGAGCAATAGCGGATTATATCGAAGAAAACCGTCTCTACGGATTTTCGAAGGAATATCAGCACCTTCCCGTGGAGCGCTTGGAGCAGGTGGTGGTTTCTCTGCTGAAACCCAACCGAGTGGCCCATGTGCTGGGATGCCGGGATACTGCGGTGAAGCTCGCAAAGCGGTGGGGAGCGGATGAAGTGGATGCTTCCCGTGCCGGAATTCTGCATGATATCACCAAAGCGTTGGACGGTCCGCTACAATTGACTTTGTGCCGTGGATATGGTATATTACTGGATGCATTTTCCACACAAAATCCGAAAACACTCCACGCCCTCACCGGCAGTTTGGTGGCGGATCGTGTTTTCGGTGAAAATCCTGCGGTGGTGGAGGCGATTCGGCATCACACCACCGGCAAGGCCGATATGAACCTGCTGGAAAAGATTATCTATGTGGCAGATTATATGGAGCCAAACCGGGATTTCCCCGGTGTTGAGAAGCTGCGGCAGCTGGCTTTCGAGGATATTGATGAAGCCCTCAAGCTGGGCCTTACCATGACCATGGATCTGCTGCACCGGCAAAACAGACAGATTTCCAATGAATCGCTGGAAGCCCTTGCCTGGCTGGAGCGAAGCAAATGACCCTTCATATCAGAAAGGAACGATTAACGATATGCTAACTGCAAAAGAAGTAGCTTACGAGGTTACCAAAACTCTGGATGCCAAAAAGGGCATGGATATCAAGCTGCTGAAACTCGACAAGGTATCGAGCCTTGCGGACTACTTTATTATCTGCACCGGTACCTCCAACACTCATGTAAAGACCCTTTGTGACTATGCCGAGTACACTCTGGATCAGCTGGGTGAGACTATGCTGAGCCGTGAGGGACATCGTGGCAACTCCTGGGAGCTGCTGGACTTCGGTTCCGTCGTTGTCCATGTCTTTACGGAGGAAGCACGGAAATTCTACGATCTGGAGCGCCTGTGGGCAGATGCAGAGCAGATCAATATTCAGGATATCATTACAGAATAATTTACGCTTGAGAGAGGTGCGTTTCCATGAAATATGATTTTACAGCCATCGAGGCCAAATGGCAGAAAATCTGGGAAGAGAAAAATCTCTATGCCGCAGTCAACGGCAGCGAAAAGGAAAAATTCTACGCATTGGTAGAGTTCCCTTATCCTTCTGCAGCCGGTTTGCATGTGGGCCATCCCAGACCCTACACTGCCATGGACATTATTGCCCGTAAGAAGAGAATGGATGGAAAGAATGTGCTGTTTCCTATGGGATATGACGCTTTCGGACTGCCCACGGAAAACTTTGCTATCAAAAATCATATTCATCCCCGGATCGTTACGGAGAACAATATCAAAAACTTCCGCCGTCAGCTGAAGGCACTGGGTTACAGCTTCGACTGGGATCGGGAGATCAATACCACGGATCCCAAGTATTTTAAGTGGACCCAGTGGATCTTCCTGCAGCTTTACAAGAACGGCCTTGCCTACAAGGCAAAAATGCCCGTGAACTGGTGCACCAGCTGCAAGTGTGTCCTTGCCAACGAAGAAGTGGTAGAGGGCGTATGTGAGCGCTGCGGCGCACCGGTCATCCGCAAGGAAAAGAGCCAGTGGATGCTCCGCATCACTAAATACGCAGACCGCCTGATTGACGATCTGGAGGATGTGGACTTTATTGACCGGGTGAAGGCTCAGCAGACCAACTGGATTGGCCGCAGCCACGGCGCTGAGGTGAAGTTCCAGTCCACTCTGGGCGACGAGATCCTTGTCTACACCACCCGTCCCGATACGCTTTTCGGTGCAACCTATATGGTCCTGTCTCCGGAACACGCACTCATCGAAAAGTGGATGGATAAGCTGGGCAATGTTGACGAAATCAAGGCTTATCAGGCTTTGGCTGCTTCCAAGTCCGATTTGGAGCGGACAGAGCTCAACAAGGAAAAGACCGGCGTGAAGCTGGACGGTGTTATGGGCATCAACCCCGTAAACGGCAAGGAAATTCCCATTTTCATTTCCGACTATGTGCTTTCCACCTATGGCACCGGTGCTATTATGGCAGTTCCTGCCCACGA
>RCNI01003206.1_pt1 | contig 14426 bp, 10 predicted proteins | sample 2041151 | NCBI WGS metagenome assembly RCNI01 (sample SAMN09708214, study PRJNA481090) | feces metagenome | isolation source: feces | place: Antarctica: Albino Rookery | reverse complement strand
TGGCGTAAAAGTAGTTGTCTGTCGAGATGAAGAATTAGAAGAAACTCTGGCAGAGATGAAAAAAATAGATCTTGTAATTACGGACTCTAAGGTATTTGAAAAAGTAGGAAAAATTGTACCCAAAGATATAAAAATTACGAGTTTTTCTATACTTTTTGCAAGAGAAAAAGGGGATATAGAAGAATTTTTAGAGGGGGCTAAAAAGCTTGAAAAATTAAATGATGGAGACAAGATATTAGTAGCTGAATCTTGTAGCCATACTCTTTCACATGAAGATATAGGTCAAGTAGTAATACCGAATTTAATTAGAAAAAAGACGAAAAAAGACCTTGAATTTATACACTCTTATGGAAAAAGTCTGCCTGAGGATTTAAGTCAGTTTGCTTTAATAATTCAATGTGGTGGCTGTATGATGACTAGAAATAATATGATGAATAGAATTTATAAGGCTAGAGAGGCAAAAATTCCTATTACAAATTATGGTATAACATTGGCATATTTGAAGGGGGTATTTGAAAGGGCAGTATACTAAGGATAGGGCCTTTTAATAGATAAAAAGTTAGATTAAGTAAGAAAGTCTAGAAGAAATTTTTTAGATAGATTATAAAAAATTATTAAAAGTACTTGCTATTGAAAAAATATTAAAATAGAAATAATTTCAACTGGAAAGTTAAGAAAAAATCATCGAATTGCTGGAGGTAATATGAAAATAGAAGAAAAAGAAAATAAAATTATAATCAATGATTTAGCGGATTTTGAGCCTAAACATATATTTGAATGTGGTCAGTGTTTTAGATGGATAAAAGAAGAAGATAATTCATATACAGGAGTGGCTAAAGGCAGGATAATAAATGTAAAAAAAGAAGATGGAAGGGTTGTAATTGATAATTGTAGTAGGGATGATTTTGAAAATATCTGGTATGATTACTTTGATTTGGGAAGAGACTATTCATCTTTAAAAAAAGAACTTGCTAAGCATGATGAAAATTTGGCCAAGGCAGTTGAATTTGGTTGGGGCATAAGAATACTACAGCAAGATGGTTGGGAGATGTTAATTTCCTTTATAATATCTTCAAACAATAGAATTCCTATGATACAAAGGGCAATAAATAATATATCTGAAAAATATGGAAAAGAAATAGGTGAATATAGGGGTAAAAAATACTACGCATTTCCAAGTCCACAAGAACTTTCTAAGGCATCAATAGAAGAGTTAAGAGAGTGTAAGACAGGATTTAGAGACAAGTATATCTATCATACAAGTCAAGCCCTAGTAGATGAAGGAATTAATATAGAGGATTTTGAACAAATGGACTCAGAAATGTGTCACAAGGAATTGATGAAATTTAAGGGGGTAGGTGCTAAGGTAGCTGACTGTATAGCCTTATTTGGTATGAGAAAGTACAATTCTTTTCCAGTAGATGTTTGGGTAAAAAGAGTAATGCAAAAATTTTATGGGGCAGAAGATATGACTTTACCTAAAATGAGAAAGTATGGAATGGAGCTTTTTGGAGATAATGCGGGATTTGCCCAGCAATACTTATTTTATTATGTAAGAGAGTTAGAGATAGGCAAATAGAAAAAGGGGGAATAGATGTCTCAATATTATTTATTTTGGATTCTGGGATCAATAGTTGCAACTTCATATTTGATAGGGCTTATTTTAAGTATGAATATATTATTAGAAAATAGAGATCCTGCAAAGACCCTATCTTGGTTGATGATGTTTCTTATATTTCCTGGTGTAGGAATAATAGTATATATATTTTCTGGAAGAAATATTAGAAAGCAGAAACTTTTTAAAGCAAAAAAGAAAACGAAAAATTTAAATGAAAGAAAACTTTCAAGCCATCTTGAATATTTAAAAAGCATAGTAAAGACTCAGCAAGCTCTATTAGAAAAAAATGATTTGTTGCTAGGAGAAGATAAAAATATAAAAGAAAGAGTGATTAATTTGTTGTTAAGAATAGGAAGCTTTCCTTATACAACAAATAATCAATTAGAAATATATAAAAACGGTCCAGAAAAATTTTCAAGACTAATGGAAGATATTCAAAATGCAAAAGACCATATCCACTTGGAATACTTTATAATTAAAGATAGTAAGATAGCTAGAAAACTTCAAAAGCTTCTAATAAAAAAGGCAAAAGAAGGGCTAGAGGTTAGGATTTTATATGATGATCTTGCTTGCTGGAGATTTAAAATTAAAAGGAGTTTTCTTGATGAATTAAAAGAGGCAGGTGTAAAATGTGCAGCCTTTCTTCCAACCAAGTTACCCCTTTTAGGTGGACAGGTAAACTATAGAAATCATAGAAAAATAGCTGTAATAGATGGAAAAATAGGTTATACGGGTGGTCTAAATATAGGTGATGAGTATATGGGCTTGGATAAAAATTTTGGATATTGGAGAGATTCACATGTAAGAATTTATGGTGCAGGGGTTCATATGCTTCAAATGATTTTTTTAATAGATTGGTATTTGACAACTAATGAAATTCTTTCTGAAAGTGAACATATGCCACAATTACCTCACTGTGGAGATGTAGCCTTACAGGTGGTAGGAACAGGACCAGATAGTCAGTGGGAAGATATACACTATGCTTTCTTTGCAGCTATTAGTCAAGCAAAAGAAAGAGTATATATCGAAACACCATATTTTATACCTGATGAAAGCATGCTTAAGGCCATAAAAACAGCTGCCTTGAGTGGAGTCGATGTTAGGATAATTTTTCCATATAAAATAGACCATTATATAGTAAATATAGCATCTTATTCATATTTTGAAGAAGTACTAGATGCAGGTGCAAAAGTATTTCTCTACAAGAAAGGTTTCATTCATTCTAAAGTAGTGATAGTAGATAAGCAAGTAGCATCTATAGGTTCATCTAATATGGATTTAAGAAGTTTCATGTTAAATTTTGAAGTAAATAGCTTTATATATGACGAAAATGAAATTGAAAAAATAGCAGTACAATTTAGAGAAGATGAAGAAAATTCAACAGAATTACTAAAAGATAATTTTAGAACGAGGAATATTTTTGTAAGATTACTAGAATCTATAGCAAGACTATTTTCTCCCTTATTATAGTCTTTAGAGTAAAAGAGGCGAATAAATTTAAGTTTTTTTAAAGGTTGAAGAACTATAATTTTAGCAATCGAGTTAAGAGAGTGCTAATATCAAACTAGGCTAAATGTAGTCGAGTCTGTTCAAAGAGTAGATTTAAATAATAAAAAATAATGATAAAAGAATTATAGATATTGGAGGGATAAAAATGAAAATAAGACCTTTAGGAGATAGGGTTGTTTTGAAGGCGGCAGTGGCCGAAGAAAAAACAGCGAGTGGAATAATATTAACGGGGAGTGCAAAAGAAAAACCTCAATTTGCACAAGTAATAGCAGTAGGAACTGGAATAGTAGATGGAAAAGAAGTAAAGATGGAGATTTCAGTAGGAGATAAGGTAATTTATAGTAAGTATGCTGCAACTGAAGTAAAATTAGAAAATGAGGAATATATAGTAATAAAGCAAGAAGATATATTAGGAGTTTTAGAGGACTAAAAACCCACGACTTTGCTTGTTGGGAATATCAAAAAGAGAAAGGGTGGTAAGTTATGGCAAAAGATTTAAAATTTTCAAAAGATGCGAGAGCAGCATTAGAAGCAGGGGTAAATAAATTAGCAGATACAGTAAAGGTGACACTTGGACCAAAGGGTAGAAATGTAATATTAGATAGAAAATTTGGTGCACCACTGATAACAAATGATGGGGTTACTATAGCTAGAGAAATAGAATTAGAAGATAAATTTGAAAATATGGGAGCTCAATTAGTAAAAGAAGTAGCGACAAATACTAATGATGTAGCAGGAGATGGAACTACAACAGCTACGGTTTTGGCACAGGCAATAATTAGAGAAGGTCTAAAAAATGTAACAGCAGGAGCTAATCCAATACCTCTTAGAAAGGGGATAAATAAGGCAGTAGATCTTGCAGTAGAAGAACTTCAAAAGATTTCAAAAAAAATCAGTACAGAAGAAGAAATAGCACAAGTTGGATCAATTTCAGCTGGTGACGAAGAAGTAGGTAAGTTGATAGCTGAGGCTATGGAAATAGTAGGAAAAAATGGCGTAATAACTATAGAAGAGTCTAAATCAATGGTTACAGAGTTAGAAGCGGTAGAAGGTATGCAGTTTGATAGAGGATTTTTATCTGCCTATATGGTAACTGATGTAGAAAAAATGGAATCAGTACTTGAAAATCCATATATCTTGATAACAGATAAGAAAATTTCAAATATACAGGAATTACTTCCAATACTAGAACAGTTGGTACAAAGTGGTGAAAAACTGTTGATAATAGCAGATGATCTTGAGGGAGAAGCCCTGTCTACCTTAGTTGTAAATAAGTTGAGAGGGACATTTGATGTAGTGGCAGTGAAGGCACCAGGATTTGGCGATAGAAGAAAAGAAATGTTGGAAGATATAGCTATCCTTACAGGGGGTAAATTTATTTCTAGTGAATTAGGATTTGACCTAAAGGAAATGGAACTTCCAATGTTAGGTAGAGCCCAAACAGTTAAGGTAAATAAGGAAACTACAACTATAGTGGGTGGAGTTGGTGAAAAATCTATGATTGAAAATAGAGTGAATCAAATTAAGCATCAAATAGAAGAAACTAGTTCGGACTTTGATAGAGAAAAATTATCAGAAAGATTAGCAAAACTATCTGGTGGTGTAGCTGTAGTAAAGGTAGGAGCTGCCACAGAAGTAGAGATGAAGGAAAGAAAGTTAAGAATAGAAGATGCTCTAAATGCAACAAAAGCAGCTGTACAAGAAGGTATAGTAGCAGGTGGAGGAACAGCATTTGTAAATATAATTCCAGCTTTAGAAAAATTAATAGAAGGTCTTGACGGAGAAGAAGAGTTGGGAGCTAAGATAATAAGAAAGGCCCTAGAAGAACCTCTAAGACAGATTGCATATAATGCAGGACTAGAAGGATCTGTAATTATACAGAATGTAATAAATTCAGGCCCAGAGATGGGATTTGATGCTGCTAATGAAGAATATGTAAATATGATCCAAAGCGGTATAGTTGATCCAACTAAGGTAAGTAGAAGCGCCCTTCAAAATGCTGCATCAATAGCTAGTGTATTTTTGACTACAGAAGCAGCAGTAGCAGATTTACCATCAGAAGACGACAAAATGCCTATGCCAGCTGGTATGCCAGGAATGATGTAGAGAACTATTAAAAATAAATTGTTAAGAAATCAAAAAAAATACCAACATTTATTTTAAATATGTTATAATAGTTGGTATGTAGAATGCGAACATTAAAATTAACTTTGAAAGGGGCAAACCATGAAACATGAGATAGTTCTAGTCATCGACTTCGGTGGACAGTACAATCAGCTAATAGCTAGAAGAATAAGAGAGAATAACGTATATTGTGAAATACTTCCATATACTACGGACATTGAAAAAATAAAGGAAAAAAATCCTAAGGGGATAATATTTACAGGTGGACCAAATAGTGCCTACTTGGAAGAATCTCCAAAGATTTCAAAAGAAATATTTGAAATAGGAGTACCTATACTTGGAATATGCTATGGAGACCAGTTGATGGCCCATCTTTTAGGTGGAAAAGTAGCCAAGGGAGATAACCAGACAAGAGAATATGGTAAAACTATAATAGAATACAAAGAATCACCAATATTCGGGGGAATAACTACAAATCAGGTATGGATGAGTCATACAGATTATATAGAAGAAGCTCCTGAAGGATTTGAAATAACAGCAACTACATCTAATTGTCCAATTGCGGCAATGCAAAATGTAGAGAAAAATCTTTATGGTGTTCAGTTCCACCCAGAAGTAGAACATAGTTTAGATGGAGATAAAATACTTAGAAACTTCTTATATGAAATATGTAAGGTAAGTGGAGATTGGACAACAAGTTCATTTATAGAAGACAAAATAGCAGAAATTAAAGCAAAGGTAGGAGACAAGAAGGCCCTATGCGCACTTAGTGGTGGAGTAGATTCATCAGTAGCGGCAGTATTAATGCACAGAGCAATAGGAGATAATTTAACTTGTATCTTTGTTGATCATGGTCTTTTAAGAAAGAACGAAGGAAGAGATGTAGAAAGAATATTTAGAGAAAAATTCAGCATGAACCTAATAAAGGTAGATGCAGAAGATAGATTCCTTGGAAAATTAAAGGGCGTAACAGAGCCAGAAGCAAAGAGAAAGATAATAGGAGAAGAATTCATTAGAGTATTTGAAGAAGAATCTCACAAACTTGGAAAGATGGACTTCTTGGTACAGGGTACAATATATCCAGACGTAGTAGAAAGTGGATTGGGAGATTCAGCTACTATCAAGTCTCACCATAATGTTGGAGGACTACCTGAAGATGTTGATTTCCAAGAAATAATAGAACCATTAAGAGAATTATTCAAAGATGAAGTAAGAAAGATAGGTTTAGAATTAGGAATAGATGAAGGCTTGATATTTAGACATCCATTCCCAGGACCAGGTCTTGGAATAAGAGTAATCGGTGAAGTAACAAAAGAAAAATGTGATATTTTAAGAGAAGCCGATGCAGTATATATGGATGAATTGAGAAAAGCTGGACTATATAGAGAAATATGGCAGGCATTTGCAACACTTCCAGATGTAAAGACTGTTGGTGTAATGGGTGATGAAAGAACTTATGCCTATCTAGTAGGATTGAGAGCTGTTGCTTCTAGCGACGGAATGACATCTGACTGGTATAAGATTCCTTATGAAGTCTTAGAAAGAGAAAGAATTTCTAATAGAATAATAAATGAATGTGAAGGAGTAAATAGAGTAGTGTATGACATTACATCAAAACCTCCTGGAACAATTGAATGGGAATAATTAAAATTATAGTGTACCTCTTGTATTGCAAGGGGTGCATTTTTTTATTTTGGCTATGGCGTAAAATTGGCGTAATTTAAAGAAAATATAGGAAAACAAGATTATTTTTTAGTAGAAATAAATACCCCTTATTTAATTAATATAAATAAGGGGTATTATAGATATTAACTAGTTAGTTTGTCAGTAAGAATATGTTAGAGGAGGAATAAAGATGGTTAATAAATCAAATGTATTTCTATCTATATTGCAAATAGTAGCAGGAATACTTGCTGCTGTGGTCTTTGTTAAAACTATTATTAATAAGTTTTAAGTAGCTTATATTTATTTAAAGTGGAATTAATAAAGTTGAAAAAAGAAATACTATACTTTAGGATGATATAATAAGAAGAAAAAATAGATAATACACAGTTGGAAGTTTGGAGGGAGAATTTAATTATGTCATATAAATTAATATGTATAGATATGGATGGAACATTATTAAATAATAAACATGAAATTAGTGAAAGAAATAAAGAGGCTATAAGAAAAGCTACAGAGATAGGCGTAAAGGTAGCTGTGACAACAGGGAGATTATTTGCATCAGCTAAATATTATGCAGGACTTTTAGGAGTTAAAACACCTATAATATCATGTAATGGTGCTTTTATAAGAGAAAAGGATGAAGATAAAATAATATATGAATCTGTTTTAAATGAGGCTCAACTAGATAGAATATATAATGTCATAAAAAAATATGATATTAATATGGCCTATTTTAATACACAAAACACCGTAATCTCTGAAAAGATTGTTCCAGAAGAGCATGGCTATAAGGTTATGAATATAATGATGGGAGAATCAAAGGAAAAGGTAATGTTCTCAGAAGGAATAGATTTTAGAGAAGCTTTTAAAACTTATGGAAAACATATACTTAAGGCTATTTGTATAGAAAATGATAGTAATAAACTTGATGATTTATTTAAGGCAAAAGAAGAGTTGAAAAAATATGAGGATTTAGAAGTTGTAAGTTCTTCACCGAGTAACTTTGAAGTAATGAATAAAGGTACTTCAAAAGGAGGAGCCGTAAAAGTTTTAGCTGATATATTAAATATAAATAGGGAAGAGATTATGTGTTTAGGAGATAGTGAAAATGATCTTAGTATGATAGAATTTGCTGGACTTGGAATAGCTATGGGAAATGCAGAAGAATTTTTAAAAGAAAAAGCTGATTACATAACAGATACAAATGAAAATGATGGAGTAGCTAAGGCTATAGAAAAGTTTGTATTAGATTAATTTGACCATATTTTTTATAATATAGAAGACACTAATTTTATATAAGATTAAGTGAAAAGTTAAGTTTTTTTATTTAGTATTTTAAAAATATTTTCTTAAATAAAGAGAGACTAAAATCGTAAAATTTACGATTTTAGTCTCTTTATTTTCATAAAATCATGAAAATTCATTTTACATAGTAGAAGCTTTCTATAAATTTCTCTATATTATTTATTTTATTCCTTGGTTGTGGTTGTTTTGGATTCTTTTTTTGTTATCGTAGAAGAACCTTTTTTAGTTGTAGTGGTAGTTGTAGTAGTGGTTGTCACCACTGTTGTAACAATAGTAGTGGAATCATCTAAATTTTTATCCTCTTTTGATAAGGCTGGTTTAAATGGCCACCAATTTGCCTTTCCAAATATTTTTACCATTGCTGGAATAAATAGAGGAAGAACAAATACAACATATAAAAGTATGCCTGTTAGAACTACCATGGAAATTTCAATTAAGGATAATACTCCAGATGGAAGCAAGGCTGCAAAGGTACCACTAAGGATTATTACGGCAGATATTATTACACCACCCATGCTTTTCATTGTTCTTATTATACGCTCCTTTATGGAACCATTAAGATCTTGGTTAAATCTTGTCATTATAAATATAGAGTAATCTATACCTAAAGCCATTAAAACTACAAAACCAAAGAATGATGTTATCCATGATATACCTGGATATCCCATGATTTTAGTGACAACAAATTGTATTACGCTTATTGAAGTAAAATAAGTTAGTAATAAAGAAATCATTAAGTAAATTGGCATTGTTAAAGATCTCAATATAATAATTAAGGTAATAAATACTCCAACTATTACAAATATTAAAGCTTTATCATAATCAGAGTCAGCCATCCTTTTAGTTTCATAGGTTGTACTAGCCATTCCACCAATACCTATATTAGCATTTTCTAACTTAGTTCCTTTAACTCCATCTTTAACGAGGGATTTAAGATTAGGAATTTCATTAACTGCTTCATTGGAATAAGGATTTTTTGTAGTAATTACATTTATTACTGCTAATTTACCATCTGAGCTCATATATTGATTTAGGGATTTTTTAAATTCATCATTACTAAATACCTCAATTGGTACACAAATTCCTGAAAGATTATAAGATAGATTTGACCAATCATTTATAAATCCGTTAGCATACTTAAGACCATTTTGAATTTCAGTTAGTCCATTAGAACCAGCCTCAAGTCCATTAGATAATTCATTTATTTGGCTAGAAAATTCTTTGAAACCATCTTGGATTTTAGATTGACCATTAGCTATTTGGTTTAAGGCATTTGAAATTTCAGGAACTTTAGATGAAATTTCTTCTCCACCTGCTAAGGATTTGCCAAGACCACTATCTAAGGCCTTTAATCCATTTTCAATTTCAGAAATTCCAGAATTAAATTTATCTAAATCATTTATTACAGTATCTTTTTTAGTATTTAAGGTATTTATTAAAACTTTTAATGCGCCTATGCTTTCGTTAATTGCTTTAATCTCTGGAGTATTATTAAAAGTCCCTTGTAAATTATTAGAGTTATTATTTAAATTATTAATATCCTCAGAGAATTTTTTAAATTTTTCATCATTTAAAACCTCTGGATGTGATTTTGAATATTCACTTAAATGAGAGTTTAATGATGAAAGAGATTCTTTAAGTTTACTAGTATCTACATTAACTGAATTTGGATTACCTGTTAAGGAATCAATTTTGTTTAAATTATCAAGAACATCATTAGCAGAATTAACTATGGCACTATAATCTTCTTCAAGTTGAGATTTACTTAGTTTTAAAGAATTAACTTTATCTAAAGCTCCATCTATGGAATCTTTTAATTCTGTAGCTCCATTATGTTCTTCACGAATACTTTCCACAAGTTCATTAAGAGCACTTTGAAGTTCAGAAACTCCATTTTCAGTTTTTTTAGTACCTTCTTGAAGCTTAGCTGTACCTTCTTCAGCCCCCTTTAACTTGCTCTTTGATGAATCTATTTTTTTACTAGCATCACTTAATCCATCATTTATTTTGTTTAATCCATTATTTGCCTTATCTATACCTTGTGAAACTTGACCAGCTTGGTCATTTACATAGATTTCATCAAGACGAACTCCTGTTGGCCTAGTAACACTTAATACTGATTTTATATCATTACTAGAGTTTTGTAGATTATTAGAAAGTTTTTCTATTAAGGCTACATATTCAGGCTTTCTCATATCATCATCATTTTCTATGTATATTGAAACAGGAGACGCTTGTCCTATACCAAAGTCATCTGCTATTACATTAAATCCTTCCTTAGCAGAGTAAGTATCCCCAATTTCATTTAAATTGTTAAATGATTGATGAAAGTTATTAAATAAAATAGGAAGTAAAAGTATGGTGAATATAGCTCCTAGTATAGGAATTGGTTTACTAAATGCTTTATTAGCTAACTTAGCCCAAAGTCTATTTTCTTCTGCTTTAAAGGTTCCTTTAACAGGCCAGAAAATATTCTTTCCTAATATAATCATCACAGCTGGGAAAATTGTAAATAAGGCTGCAATTAAAAATAATATACCAATTGCTACAGCTACGGCACTTCTATATAAATTAAATCCAATAAAATTTAAGGATGCAAAAACAACAAACACTGGAGTAGCACTAGATAAAACTGTTTTACCAGCAGTTTTAAAGGTTGTTTTTACAGAATCAAGTCTATTATTTCCATTAGCTAATTCCTCTTTAAATCTATTAAGTAGCAAAATAGAGTAATCAGTTCCAATACCGAACATTATACAAATCATAAATATTTGAGTGTAGTTTGAAAGAGGAAAATTAAACTTATCTGCTAAAATCCCAACAACAGATTGAGCTCCTAAATAACTTATTCCTACAGTAAGTAACGGAATAAATGGAGTAACCACTGATTTAAACAATAATATAAGGACTATGAATATAAATATTACAGTTATTGTTTGAGTTTTATTTAATCCTTTTTGTGCAGCCACATTAACATCATTCTCTATAAGACTTTGTCCTGTAACATAGGTTTCAACCCCTGGAGTTTTTAATTCATCATTTAAAGTTTTTTCTATTGTACTTACAGAGGAATCCTTTGGATTTATTGTCATTAAGGCTATAATAGTTTTACCATTTTCAGAGTTAAGTTGATTTTTTAGCTGAGGAGTATCAAAACTATCATTTATACTTTGAATATAATCACTATTTTCTTTTGATTTTAATCTATCAATAGTATCCTTTATATTTTTTAGATTTTCATCTGTTAATTTATTACTTGAGTGAAAAACAGCTATATAGCTATCTTTGCTATTAAATTTATTATCTGATTGGAGTATTTCTGAAATTTTAGAAGAATAATCATCTGGTAATTGTATTCCTCCTTTTTCACTAACTAGCTTTGATAGGGAAGGTGCAGTTAAAAATAAAAATGCTACAACTGCACACCATATTATTAAAATAAAAAAGCTAAGTGGTTTATTAAGTTTAATCTTTTTCAATATATTATCTTTCATATATTCCCTTCTTTCTTTTACCACTTTAATTAACTTAGTTAATAAAAAATTAATAATTCCATTAAGTTTTTTAGATTTGTTTTAAATTAAATTTCACTTAAGATATTATTTAATTTAAAGTAATGTTACTATAAATTTATCATAGCACATATTTGGTTCAAATATGAACTAAGTGTTAACTTGTTAAATGCAAAAAACACATGATTCTTTAAGAGTTTTCTTAAAATCATGTGTTTTCTTTAAAATAATGTATTAGTCGTTAGATTTACCAACACCTGAAAGTATTATTCCAGGGTTGTGATCTATAGCCCATGAAATACCCCAGTCATTTTGGAATATAAGTAGATTTCTATCTTTAAAGTCTTTAACTTTCTTTGTATCAGAAGTTAAGTTTAGTGAATCTACATCTATATTATCATTTTCAATCCATCTAACATATCTAAATGGAAGTCTTTCCATTTTTATATCAACATTGTATTCATTTTTTAATCTATATTCTAAAACTTCAAATTGAAGAACACCAACAACACCAACTATGATTTCTTCCATACCGATGTGTAATTCTTTAAATACCTGAATAGCACCTTCTTGAGCTATTTGAGTAACACCTTTTATGAATTGTTTTCTTTTCATAGTATCTACAGGTTTAACTCTAGCAAAGTGCTCAGGAGCAAATGTAGGAATACCTTCAAATTTGAATTTCTTAGGATTTAAGCATAAAGTATCTCCTATTGAGAATATACCTGGATCAAATACCCCTATGATATCTCCAGCGTAAGCTTCTTCAACAACCTCTCTATCTTGAGCTAAGAATTGTTGAGGTTGAGCAAGTTTAACCTTCTTACCACCTTGAACGTGGAAAACATCTTTTCCTTTTTCAAATTTACCAGAACATATTCTCATGAAAGCAAGTCTATCTCTATGTGCTTTATTCATGTTAGCTTGTATTTTGAATACGAAAGCTGAGAATGGTTCAGTCATAGGATCTATTTCACCTATTGATGAATTTCTTGGAAGTGGAGAAGTAGTTAGTTTTAAGAAGTCATTTAAAAATGGCTCAACTCCAAAGTTTGTAAGAGCTGATCCAAAGAATACAGGAGTTAATTCTCCTTTTCTAACTTTCTCTAAATCAAATTCGTCACCAGCTATATCTAATAGTTCAACATCTTCCATTAACTTATTATGTAAATCTTCACCTAGAAGTTCTTTAAATTTAGGATCTTCTAAGTCACCAGTTATAGTTGAAACCTCACTTTGTCCATGGTTTCCACCATCAAATAAGTGTATTGTGTTTGTAGCTCTATCATAAACACCTTTAAAGTGACTTCCACAACCTATTGGCCAATTCATTGGGTAAGATTTTATTCCAAGTTCACTTTCAATATCTTCTAGAAGTTGGAATGGATCTCTAGTTTCTCTATCCATTTTGTTTACAAAAGTAAATATAGGAATTTCTCTTAATGAAGCAACTTGGAATAATTTTCTTGTTTGATCCTCAACCCCTTTAGCTCCATCTATAACCATAACAGCTGAGTCGGCAGCCATAAGTGTTCTATATGTATCTTCTGAGAAGTCTTGGTGACCAGGAGTATCTAGTATATTTATACAATATCCACCATAGTTAAATTGCATAACAGATGAAGTAACAGAGATACCTCTTTGCTTTTCTATTTCCATCCAGTCAGAAACTGCGTGTGTAGCAGCTTTTCTAGCCTTTACAGAACCAGCCATTCTAATAGCTCCTCCATAAAGTAAGAATTTTTCAGTAAGAGTAGTTTTACCAGCATCAGGGTGAGATATGATGGCAAAGGTTCTTCTTTTCTCTATTTCCTTAATTAAATCGCTCAATCTAATTTCCTCCTTAATTTTTTTATGTATATTAAAATATTAACTATTTTCCTTCATTCATATATATAAATATGAAAGATTAAGAAAATAATTGTTTTATCTCTTAAATAGCCTAGACTATTATATCATAAAATAACTATCAAATTAATAAATACTTTTAAGTAAAAAAATAGGTCATATTCTTAACCTTTAATATGACCTATTTTATATATTTTATTTTGAATTTTTCTTTTTAAGTTCTCTCATAGCAGGCAATACATCTTTATTATCTAATCCAACAATAGATAGTATTTGTTTAGCTCTATCTTTAGTTGAACCTTCTATAGTTGTATATTTAACATTTTCACTATCTAAGAATTGCTTTAATGCATTATCAACGGCAGAGGCAGTTGATTCATCTTGCCATCTAACACCATCTTGAGTATAACCAAATTCTCTAGGAACAAAGAATATATAATCATACTTTTGAAGATCTTTAAGAGCTAAATGGTAAAGATCTTTTAGTATTTCAATTTCTTTTTCAGTTCTCTTTTTATCTCCTAGCATAAATCTTCCATATATATATGGTACAAAAGTTGCATAATCTGTTAAAGCATAATCAAATTGATTTAATGATTCTTCTAAACGAAGTTGTCCTAAATAAATACCGTATTGTTCAGAAATAGTTTCTATCATACCTTTTTCTTTAAGATATTCTGTACTATATTCAGTTGCGGCTCCAACATCTAAGCCCCTGATTTTAAACTCAACATAAAGTTGTTGTATTAAAGTAGTTTTTCCACATCTTGGACCACCAAGTATTGCAATTCTAACTGGCATATTGACCCCCCATTAAATTATGTATTTACAGTAAGTTGAAAATA
>RCNI01001246.1_pt1 | contig 14430 bp, 14 predicted proteins | sample 2041151 | NCBI WGS metagenome assembly RCNI01 (sample SAMN09708214, study PRJNA481090) | feces metagenome | isolation source: feces | place: Antarctica: Albino Rookery | reverse complement strand
AAAATGACTGCCAAGGAACACGAAAACAAAATCAAGGAATTAGAGGAGAAGAACCTCCGCTTGACAATCGAAAACGAATATTTAAAAAAAGTTGGATGCCTTAGTTGCAGAACGAAAGAATGAAATGTTTTATAGATTTGAAAATACATTCGAATCCTTAGAAGAATTGAAACAAGCTATGGTAGATTATATCGAATACCATAATAATTCTAGAATTACAGTAAAAGGAAAAGGCTTAGCTCCTGTACAAATTAGGAAACAAGCCTTACAATCAATTTAATTTATTTTTTTTGTACAACAAAGTCGGTTCACTATATTATCCACTTTTATTTTTTTATTATGAAATCTGTAATTTCAACCACATATACATAATGGTAGTCTTTTTCTGGATAATTTTGTTTTGCAAGCATAGGGTCACAAAACAAGGATTCTTGTAATTGTTGACAATATAATTTTTTTCCAAATAGTACCATGTTTGCTTCGATAAAATAAGGAATTGAATGATAAAAAGCAGGATGAAGATTGCTTTTTTTTATTTTGTCCTCGTCTTTTCCAGAGACTCTTCCTAAATAGGTAAGGGTTGGATGATATTGTTCGTCATAGAAAGATAAAGATAATTCATCAGATGCATCAATGAATTGCTTTGTATAACGTTGGGGACGAACGAATATAAAGGCAACATTTTTATTCCATAAGTAACCAAATCCACCCCAGGCAGCAGTCATAGTATTAATTTGATCATTCTTTTTTGCCGTTATGAGCATCCATTGTTTACTAAGTTTTGTAAATGGATTCATATTTAATTGATTTAATTGATTGGAATCTAACATCATAAAACCTCCTTAATATACTATACGTATATTAAAGTATTTTTATGTTAAAGATGCAAGGTATGGGTATAGTAAAAAATTAAAAAAATTTTAATTTTAAGGCAGAAAATAAAAAAAATACTAGATTAATTTTGGTATTTATGTAAAAATAGATTCTATTGTCATTATCTTTTATGAAAATAATGACAAATAGTAAAAAAGTATTACAAATTAGTAAAAATATGCTAAAATATAGTCAATGATAGCACTTACATATAAGAAAGGAGCTATGGATTGATCATGACTTTAGAAAATTTAAGCAAGCAAATAATAGAGGAAAAGAAAAAAAGAAAAAAGTTTCTTGCAAAAGATTTATATGAAATCATACAAGAGTTTATAAAAGAACAAATAAAGAAAACTCCCGTTTCTAAGGGAAATCGAAAGTTATATTATATTTCTGCGGAATTTTTATTAGGAAAAATGTTAACAAGTAATGCAGTGAATTTAGGAATATTAGATGAATTGAAGTTACTGGTTGAAAAAGAAGGATTTACATGGAAACAGATACAAGACGAAGAAAATGAGCCTTCATTAGGAAATGGAGGATTAGGTAGACTTGCGGCGTGTTTCCTTGATTCTATTGCAGGTTTAAAACTACCTGGAGATGGAATAGGTTTATACTATCATTTTGGATTGTTTGAACAAAAGTTTAAAAAATATAAGCAAATAGAAGAACCAAATCGATGGATTGATCGTACTACGTGGTTTACAAGAAAAGATGTTAACTTTAAAGTTCCATATAAAGATGGGTATTTATATCCAGTATTATATGATATGGAAATTATTGGAGAAAAACAGACACATAATGTTTTGCATTTATTTGATTTAAAAAGTGTAGATGAAGGTTTAGTAAAAGAAGGAATCGAATTTGATAAAGAAGCAGTTGATAAAAATTTAACCTTATTTTTATATCCAGATGACTCGGATAAGGCTGGAAGAAAATTACGAATTTATCAACAATATTTTATGGTATCCTGTGCTGCACAAATGATTTTACAAGAAGCAAGTGATAAAGGATGGAAATTAGATGAATTAGATCAACATGTTATTGTTCAAATTAATGACACACATCCTACAATGGTAATATTAGAATTTATTCGTTTATTGCGTGAACGTGGCTTTTTGTTAGCAAAGGCAATTGATATTGTTTCTAACATGTGTGCATATACAAATCATACAATCCTTGCAGAAGCGTTAGAAACGTGGCCATATGCATATTTGAAAGAAGTTGTTCCACAGTTAATAGATATTATCGAAGCGCTAGATGCAATTATGAAAGAGCGAAATTCTAATTCTAAAGTTGCGATTATTGATGAAAACAAAAATGTACATATGGCACATATTGATATACATATGTCAAAAAGTGTAAATGGAGTTGCAGAGATTCATACAAATATATTGAAAGAGACAGAGTTAAAAGATTTTTATGAGATGTATCCAGAAAAATTCAATAATAAAACAAATGGAATTACATTCCGTCGTTGGTTAAGCGCATGCAATCCAGAATTACATGCATATTTAAAACAATTATTGAAATTAGATCCATCTTCTCATCCAGAAGTGTTGAAAGAATTAATGAAGTATATCAATGATGAAAAAGTAATTGGAACAATCCAAACTATTAAACAAAATAAAAAGCAGCAATGGATTGAACATATGAAAAAGAAACAAGGAATAGATTTAAATCCAAATGCTATTTTTGATACACAAGTAAAGCGACTACATGAATATAAACGTCAACAAATGAATGCTTTATATATCATATATAAATTGTTAGAAATCCGTAAAGGAAATATGCCAGCAAGACCAATTCAAGTGATTTTCGGTGCTAAGGCTGCACCCGCATATACTATTGCAAAAGATATTATTCATGTAATATTATGCCTAGAAGAAATTATTAGAAATGATTCCAAAGTATCACCTTATTTACAAGTATGCTTTATAGAAAATTACAATGTTAGTGAAGCTGAATTAATAATTCCGGCAAGTGATATTTCTGAACAAATTTCATTGGCTTCAAAAGAAGCTAGTGGAACAGGAAATATGAAATTTATGTTAAATGGAGCAATTACATTAGGTACTAATGATGGTGCAAACGTAGAAATTGCAGAGCTTGTTGGAAAAGAGAATATTTATACATTTGGAAAGGATAGTGATACAGTAATACAGCATTATAAGAATCATGATTATAAATCTAAAGAACTATATGAACAAAATCCTAAGATTAAGGAATTGGTTGATTTTATAATTAGCGATGAAATGTTAGGAATTGGTGATGAAGTATGCTTGACTAGACTATATAATGAACTTTTAAATAAAGACTGGTTTATGACATTATTAGATGTTGAAGAATACATTGTATGTAAGGAACAAATGTTTGCAGATTATGAGGATAGAACAAAATGGGGAAAAATGATGTTAGTCAATATTGCTCAAAGTGGCTTTTTCTCTAGTGATCGTACAATTAATGAATATAATAGGGATATTTGGAAATTATAGATAGATAGGAGGGATTCAATGGAAAGAACAACAGGGATTTTACTCCCTATTTTCTCTCTTCCATCAAATCAAGGAATAGGGGATTTTGGGAAGCATACCTATCGGTTGATCGATGCATTAGCAACACAACATATTCGTATTTGGCAAATTTTGCCGTTAAATCCAACAGGCTTTGGTAATTCTCCATATCAACCATTTTCATCATTTGCAGGAGATGAAATATATATTGGTGTTGATAAATTAGCGGAATATGGATTACTAAAACAAAGTTCGATTCGTAATTTTAATAAATTTAGTGAACAGGTTGATTATCAGGGAACAAGAGAATTTAAGGAACCTTATTTTCGTAAGGCATTTAAAAATTTTATAAAGAATTTTCATGAATTTGAAAAAGAATATCAAATGTTTGTGAGTCAATCAGAATGGCTATATCCATATGCAGTTTTTATTACATTAAAAAAGAAAAATGATGGGAAGCCATGGCAAGAGTGGCCAAAAGAACAGAAAAATTGGATTAAAGACCGTAAGTATTCTTTAAAAGAATTGGAAACAGATATTCAATATGAAGAATTTTTACAATTTATATTCTATAAACAGTGGAAAGAAATTAAAACATACGCAAGCTCTAAAAATGTAGAGATTATGGGAGACATTTCTTTCTATGTAGGCTTAGATAGTGTTGATGTTTGGCAACATCAAGATGAATTTTTACTTGATTCTGATGGCTATCCTAGTTTTGTTGCAGGTGTGCCTCCTGATTATTTTAGTGAAAATGGACAAAGATGGGGGAATCCGATCTATAATTGGAAAAAAATGAAGAAACAACGTTATGATTTTTGGATGAAAAGAATTTCTTGGAATGCAGAAAATTATGATATTATCCGTATTGACCATTTTAGAGCTTTTGATACTTACTGGAAAATTCCTGCGGAGTGTCCAAATGCAAAAACTGGTGAATGGGTAACAGGGCCATCGTATGATTTTTTCGATGAATTATACAAACAAATACCGGATGTAAAGATTGTGGTAGAAGATTTAGGAGATTTAAGGAAACAAGTATTAAAATTGAGAGATTCATATCATCTATCAGGAATGAATGTACTACAATTTGAGTTGGTACCAAAATTGTTAAAGAAACCACGAAAAGAGAATGTTGTTTTATATACTGGTACTCATGATAATGATACGATTAAAGGATATTATCAAGATTTACCTCAAAATAAAAAAATTGCATTACGTAGATTCTTCCATAATCGTGGATATGATAATCGTGACTTTAATGAATTAGTGATTCGCTATTGTTTAGATAGTAATGCACAAGTTGTGATTATTCCAGTTCAGGATGTTCTTGGATTAGGTAAAGAAGGAAGAATAAATACTCCAAGTACGATTGGTGGCTCAAATTGGAAATGGAAATTGAAAAACTTAAATCGTTTTTATGAATCACTTCCACAGCTTGGTACATGGATTCAAGAAGCAAATAGGGGTAGTGAATAAAGATACTTATAATAGAAAAATCTCAATTTGAGATTTTTCAGCTTGTTGATAAATTACCTTATTTAAAAAACAAATAAATTAATTTAGAAAAAGTGGTGGAAAGCTACTAAATTACAGATGATTTTAGGTTAAAAATACCTTGAAATCATCTTTTTTATATTATAGTAGAGATTAAAAAAGACCGAATGACAAAGTCTGCTCAATGAGCGACTTTGCCAACGGTCTGAAAGATCTCAATTGGAGATTTTTTTATATAGACAATTATTTATTTTCTTGGGTTGCTTGTCCTAATACTACTTTTATATCTTTTGTATCATTTTCACGTAATACTTTTAAAGTTATAGTATCACCAGATTTATGATTATTAATTACAGTTTTAATATCGGAAATATCTGTTACTTTTTTATTTTCAATTTTTAATATTTGATCTCCAACTTTTAGTCCAGCTTTATCAGCTGCTTTTCCTTTTTCAACATCAATAATAAATACAGCAGATGTGTTTGGGTTCATTGGGTTATTTGCGACGCTAAGCATTACTCCTAAAGAAGCTCTATCTTTTACAAATCCGTTTTTAATTAAGCTTTCAATAATTGGTTTCGCATGGTCGATTGGAATAGCAAATCCTAAACCCTCAATATTTTCACCGCTTGATTTTGCATTTACAATACCAATTAATTCTCCACGATCATTAAATAATCCACCACCAGAGTTTCCAGGATTGATTGCTGCATTTGTTTGTAATAATTGCATTTGTTGATTGTCGATTGTGATTTCGCGATCAGTGGCAGAAATAATTCCAGATGTAACAGTTCCACCTAATTCGCCTAAAGGGTTACCGATTGCAATTGCTGTATTACCAACTTCTAATGATTTGCTTGAACCTAAAATTGCTGGAATTAAATTGTCTGCTTCGATTTTAACTACAGCTAAATCCGTTGATGAATCATAACCAATTAATTTAGCATTATAAGATTTATGATCGTGTGTAGTTACACGGATTTTGTCAGCACCATCGATAACGTGATGATTTGTAACAATATAACCATCTTTTGATAAAATTACGCCACTACCAGCTCCAGAAGTAACTGCTTGTGGAAAGAAACTATTTGTAGAAACTGCTTCTGTTTGTATTTCTACAACACTTTGAATTGTTTTTTTACTTATTTCAGTAATGCTATTTGCATTTTTATTTGAATTTTTATCTGTAGTTACTGATTGATAAAATACAGGTTGCTTTGATGAACGAAAATGTGTTGCAAGAGTGTTTCCTAAAAATCCACCTAAAATAGAAACTGCGAAAAGACATATTAATAAAATTGATTTTTGATGTTTATGAAAAAAATTTTTTTCTGTCTTTTTTTGATTATCTAAATCATTGTTTAATTGATCATCATTAATATGATCGTTATTTGTATCAATATTATCTGTCATGTAAATACCTCCTAAAATTGATAGCAATACTATATAATATAAATATCTTAAAATAATTTCAAAATTATGTGAAAATCTGTTTTTTTACTTAATTTATTAAAATATATCTTTTTAAGATTAAAAATAATTGTATCTATATTTCATAGGAATCCCTTAAATACGACAAATATCTATGCTATAATAAGAATGGTATATGTAGGGACATATATTTATTTTTCGACTGTTTGATTCGTATGATTATGAAAATTAATATGTGGGAGGGAATAACACATGGTAAAAATTAACAAAAAGAAAATGACTGCAGTCGCTAAAAAAAGTGCTACTGCTAAACAAGAAACAAAAGAAGAAGTTAAGAAAATTCAAACTGCAAAAGAACCTGAAAAAATTACAACTGCAAAAGAACCTGAAAAAATTTCTGTAAAAGAAGAAAAGGTAAAAAAAGAAATAGATGTGAAATCAGAAGAAAAAGCGAAAAAAGTAGAAGCTGTAAAAGAAAAAACTGCTAAAAAAGCAACTACAAAAAAAGCAACAAAGAAATCTGAAACGAAAGTTGAATCAAAAGCTACAACTAAAAAAGCAACTAAAGCTAGTGAAAAGAAAGTAGAAGAGAAAAAAGCTAAAAAAACTACAGCAAAGAAAGTTACTAAGAAAACTACTAAAAAAGATAAATTGGCTGCATATAATGCATTATCTTTAGATGAATGTATATCTCGTATGCATGCTATGGGTGTTCATCATGATTATAATGCATATTCTAAATTTTTATTAGATGAAGCAAATTTAAAAACATTAGAGAAAAATATTATCGAAGGAAATAAATTAGATGAAAAAACGTTTGATTTCGATAAAGATGGTTTTGATTTAGATTTAATTTCAGTTACTTTAGAAAAAGTAGCAGAGACTATGGATATTAAGGCTATGGATTTTAAAACAATAAAGAAAGATATGAATGCAGCAATGAAAGTGAAATTCAGTAGCGATGCTGAAGAAAATGCTGCTGAGTATTTAAAAGAATTTAAAATTTGTGAAAAATTATTAATGATTGGACAACGTAAAAACATTGGTGATTCAACAGTTGTTAGTGAATTAGTAGGTGCAGATGTTGATGCATTTATGGATCACTTCTTTGCTTTTGCATATGATATTTTACCAACATGGCAATATAGTGATGTTCAATTCTATGAAGATTTTGCTTTTGCAGTATTATCTCAATATTATGATCTATTTACAAAATATCAATTACGTATTTTATTAGATGTTGCAGATTTATACATTAAACATGGGGATTATCAACATGGAGATGAATGCTACGGTTATATTTTACGTGATAATCAAATTAAAGATTATATTTACTATCGTTTTGTTTCTGTTTATGAACCAATTGATTTTAATAAAGCAAAATCATTGGCATATGAATCTCTACAATATGTTGACGGACGTTATACATATTATCAAAATATTATGGATGTTATTAATAAATAATAAATTTAAGCAGTTATTCAATATGGATATAACTGCTTTTTTATTATAAAAATGATAATTTTATAAATTGTAATTTAAATCTTATAAAAATAAAAAAACAGATTCAATAGAACCTGTTATTTATTTATTGGTGACGCGTACGGGATTCGAACCCGTGAATGCTTGCGTGAAAGGCAAGTGAGTTAACCGTTTCTCCAACGCGCCATCTGCTCCATTATTATAGCATATTAATCATATTCGTCAATACTTTTTTTAAAAAAATAAAAAAAATTTTATTTATTGAAATATAATATTATACGTCATATAATATTAGTGGAAAGGTGATAGTATGACATTTCAATTAGGATCTTCATTATTAGATGCATGTGTTTTAGCAAATCTTTATAAAGCAGATATGTATGGATATCAGCTTACTCAGGAAGTAAAGGATATTATGCAGGTAAGTGAATCGACTTTATATCCAGTTTTACGTAGACTAAAAAAAGAAGGATATTTAGATACGTATGATCAGCAACATATGGGAAGAAATCGACGTTATTATCGATTGACTGAAGCAGGAAAGAATCAATATATAAAATATGTTGAAGAATGGAAGGATTTTTCTAATAAAGTAACGGCAATATTAGAAGGAGGAGAATAATATGACAAAACAACAATATATTGATGAATTAAGGGTTAGATTGAAGGGATTAACACAAGAAGAAATTGATGATGCTATTATGTATTGTGAAGAATATTTTGATGAGGCAGGAGTTGGAAATGAACAACAAGTAATCGATAGTTTAGGCTCTCCTTTTAAATTCGCTGCTCAAATTAAGGCTGATGCAGAGGTTAAAAAGCAAGATCATTCAATGGAAAGGAAAAATAAATCATCATTAAAAGGGATAGTAGCGATTATTATTGGTATTTGTGCTTTACCAATCGCATTTCCAGTATTCTTTGTTTTGTTGGCAATTTTGTTTGCGTTTATCGTTTCGGTTGGTGCATTAATTTTTGCAGGTATTATTTCGATTATTGCAATAGCAGGATCAGGTATTCCATTAATATGGAATGGATTATTTCATATGGAGATGATAAATAATTCGTTAATTTCGATTGGTAGTGGATTATTATGTATAGGTTTTGCAATATTAGTATGTATTTGTATTGTTTGGATTTTTAAAAAATTATTACCTATATTTAGTAAAATGATAACTTCTATTTATCATAAAGCTAAGGAGGGAATCTCTCATGAAAAATAATATGTTTAAAAAGTTATTGATTTTATCTATTGTATTGATTTTGATTGGATTTTTATTACTAGGTATAGGAATTTTAAAAAAAGGAGATGTATCTGAGATAAATTATTATCATTGGCCATTTCATAATCATTTTGATGTGGAACATTTTGAAGATCATAATTTAAAAACAGATTCTGAATTTAGTGAAACTTTTAAATTAAAAGACCAGGTTGATTTAGAAGTTGATGCAGTAGATGTAGATGTTGTACTTGGGAATGAAAATAAAATCGAGTTAAAAAATGTTAACCAAAAAGATGTTTGTATTAATTATGAAGAAAATAAGACAAACATTAAAATAAAAAATCGTAGTCATAAAAGAAGTTATGCACGTGTAGTTTTAAATTCTAAGCAAAAGATAAATGAATTAGAACTTGATGTAGATGCAGGTAGTGCTAACATAGAATCCATGGTATTAAATAAATTAGATTTGAGTTGCGATGCTGGTGAAATTAATGTGAAAGATCTTCAATGCAATGCTGGTAAGTTTGATGTTGATGCAGGATCTATTTCGATTGATGGAATATTGAAGAATTTTGTACAGATTGATTGTAATGCAGGAGATATAAAAGTAAATATGTTAAAGCCAAAGAACTCGTTTAGTTATCGAATTGAAGGCAACATAAGCGATATTACATTAGATAAGCAATCGTTTACTGGAGTTTCAGTTGATAAAGATGTTCAATTAGGTACACCATATTTATTTGATATTCAGTGTAATGCAGGTAGTGTTGAAATTAATTTTAAATAAAGAAAAAACGATGTTCACATTACTTCAGACCGTTGAGAAAGTCGCTCGTTGAGCAGACTTTGTCATTCGGTCTTTTTTTGATCCCCACTTTGATATAAAAAAAGATGATTTCAAGGTATTTTCAACCTAAAATCATCTGTAATTTAGTAGCTTTCCACCACTTTTTCTAAATTAAATTTATTTGTTTTTAAAATAAGGTAGTTTGTCAACAAGCTGAAGCGATGTTCACATCGCTTTTTTAAGGTTTTATATATGTGAAACGAGGAATCTTCTTACCATCAACTTCAATCTTTTCTAAAAACATGGATAATGGGCGAATCCAAATTTTACCATCTCCATATAATTGACGATATACTACATAATCTTCTAGAGTTTCTGAATGTTTTGCTGTATAAAGAACACAATAGTGCTTACCTTTATAATGCTCATAGACTCCTAATGGTAATAAAGGTTGATTATCAGGAATGTCATTAGATGGATTATTTTCGGTTGAAGCAGGAGAAGAGGAATCTATATTACATTTTACTATATCTTCTTTTTCAACTAATAATAATGAACTTTTTGCAGGTATAGATAATGTTATATGATGGTCTGAACAAGTATATGTTTTATCGCTTAAAAGATCATATAGTTGATTGGAAGAAACTGAAAAATCAACATTTGCATCATTTTCATCAACATTAAATATTGCATAAATACATTGTTCGGTTGATTTACGAAGAAATACATATTGTTGGTTGCGTAAAACTATTTGTTCATAGTTTCCGTGTTTTAAAGCAGGAGAATGGGTATAAATAGTACCTAGTTTTACGATATGATGATAAAGTTTAGTATTACAATTTTCTAATTGTTCTAAATATAGACATGGTCTAAGTTCAGCATCACTTCCGTTTTGTTTGATCCCTTTTATACCATATTCACTTCCATAATATATCGAAGGAATTCCTGGTATCGCATATAACATTGTATAAATATTATATAAATCACGCTCATCTCGTACAGTACTTGCCAAGCGGTTTATATCGTGATTATCTACAAAGTTATATAATAATAATGAAGAATAGATACCATTATTACCAAATTGTCTATTTAAGGAGTAACCAATTTCAAAATAGTTTTTTTCGTTGTGAGAAGAATATAAGCCTTTATAACACTCATAGTTTGTAACTGAATTTAGCATAGAAGGGTTTGCCCAACGATTATAATCTCCATGAATAATTTCACCCATTAACCAAAAATTTGGATTTTTTTGTGTACAAAAATGTTTTAGCTTTTTAAAAAATACTGGATCTATACAATCAGCTGCATCTAAACGTAATCCATCAATATGAAACTCATCCATCCACATTGCAACACTTTCAAGTAAATATTGAACTACGTCTTCATTGTTTAGGTTTAATTTAATTAAATTATAATGTCCTTCCCAAGTATCATACGTAAATCCATCATTCATAGGATTATTTGATGAGAAATTTAGGTTTTGAAACCAACTGCAAAAAGAAGATTTTTCTTTATGCTCTTTAACATCAAGAAAGGCCCAAAAATTTCTACCTACATGATTAAAGACACCATCTAATACAATATGAATACCAGCATTGTGTAGAGCTGTACATACTTCTTTGAAATCATCATTAGAACCAAGACGATGATCGATTTTTCGATAATCACTTGTATCATATCCATGCTCAAAACTTTCAAATATAGGTCCTAAGTATAAAGCATTAATATTCATTTCAAGTAAATGGGGAATCCACTCCTTGATTTTAAGGATGCGATGTGATTGAATTTCTTGATGATATTGTTCACATCCACAAAAACCAAGAGGATAAATTTGATAAAAAATTGCATTTTCAGTCCATTGATTCATAAAAGTCACCTCATAGTATTAGTATATCATATTTGTAAAATTCCAATAAAAAAATACCAACCTTCCGAAAATGGGAGGTCGGTATAGTATATGTTATTTATTAATCAATAGGAATGAATCGTTTTTCTTCAATTTTCTTTGGAGCTTCTTTTGGTAAGATAATATGCAATTCTCCATTTTCAAATGTGGCTTTAATATCTTCTTGAGTTAATGAATCACCTATATAGAAGCTTCTTGAACATGAACCTGAGAAACGTTCTTGACGAATGATATTTCCTTTTTCATCTTTTTCTTCATTTGTCGTGTTTCTTGAAGCATGAATTGTTAAATATCCATCTTTTAATTCCATTTGTATATTTTCTTTTTTATATCCTGGAAGTTCCATATCTAAAATATAATTTTCATCTTTTGTTCGAATATCTGTTTTCATATTTGAACGATCATAAAACATATCATCAAAAGCATCACTAAATAATCCTGGTAATAATTTCATCATATAAAACACCTTCCTTAATATTTATATTACAATTTACAATTAGTCAATTACGATTATTCGATAGGGATAAATCTAGATTCTTGTATACGTTTTTCAGCTTCTTTAGGGAATGAAACAATCAATTCGCCATTAGCTAGACTTGCGTGAATATCGGCTTCTTCAATATATTCACCAATATAGAAACTACGTTTACAAGTACCTTGAAAACGTTCTTGACGAACGATATTTCCGTTTTCGTCTTGCTTATCGTTTGTTTCATCTTTTACGGCTTCAATAGTTAAATATCCTTTTTGTAAACCTAAGTGTATATTTTCTTTTTTGAATCCAGGTAATTCCATACTTAAGATATACATGTTGTCTTTTTCATGAATATCCGTTTTCATTTCGTCTTTGCTATTTACAAAGAAAGTATTGTTAAATACATCATCAAATGAATCATTTAATAAATCTGGCAGTAGTTTCATAGTAATCGCCTCTTTTTCTATCTGTATAGTATTTATGAAAACACTACCTGATAAGTTATCACCTTATCTTCGCCTACATTATAGCACTAATTTTAGCACTGTCAACATTAGAGTGCTAAAATATTTTAAGAATTATTTTTGTAAATGTTGACTAGTGAGATGATGGTACATATGTTACTATATAAATATATGGAGGTATGAAATATGTCTAAATTATTAATAAAGCACATGAATAAAATATACGATCATAACATACAAGCAGTTCATGACTTTAATTTAGATATTGAAGAAGGAGAATTTATTGTTTTAGTAGGTCCATCTGGTTGTGGCAAAACAACGATTTTAAGAATGATTGCAGGATTAGAGCATATAACCAAAGGAGAATTATATATTGATGATCAATTAATGAATAATATTGAACCTAAAAATCGAAATATTTCAATGGTTTTTCAATCATATGCTTTATATCCATATATGAGTGTATACGATAATATTGCATTTGGTTTAAAGTACAAGAAAGTTTCCCAAGATGAGATTAAAGAACGAGTTCATAATATTGCACAGATGTTAGATATTAAAGATATATTAAATAGAAAAGCAGGTCTTTTATCAGGAGGACAACAACAAAGAGTTTCAATAGGTCGAGCAATTATTAGAGATACAGATGTATTTTTGATGGATGAACCACTATCGAATTTAGATGCAAAATTACGTTTTCAGATGCGTGCAGAAATAAAAAAAATACATCAAAAGATGAAAAAGACAACAATATACGTAACGCATGATCAAATAGAAGCAATGTCTATGGCAGATCGAGTAGTTGTTATGAATCAAGGAAAAATTCAACAAATAGGAACTCCAATACAAATTTATAAATATCCTGAAAATATGTTTGTGGCAAGTTTTTTAGGCATACCATCGATTAATTTTATAAAGGGATCTATAAAAAATGGGAATTTTATACATAATCAAAAAAAATTAGAACTTAACAGTAAATATAAAGCAGATTTGATAAATTATGAAGGAAAAGAAATTGTTTTAGGAATTCGACCAGAAGATTTTTGTATAGAAAATGGAAATAATGATCATGATGCAAAATCATTTGTTATGGAGCTATCTATAGATTATAAAGAGTACTTAGGAAATGAAGTGATTATCACTGGACATTGGGGAGAAGAATTATTAAAAATAAAAGTTGATTCAAATATAAATTTAGAAAGTAACAAAATGGTTCATTTACAAATAAATAAAAAAAATATTCTTTTTTTTGATAGTGTAACAAAAAAAAGAATTAAGTTAGAAAATGATTAACATTCCAAATATAAACCGATTATTCCAAAAGTATATAAAATATGTTAAAGACTATGTATATTATAGATGTACAAAGAAAGGTGCACAAAAAGCTTATGACAGGGATGTACATGGTAGAAACAAAAGTATGACAATACTAATTGAGAGTGTTCATATAAAAGGTTTCTAAGAATGTCTTCCTGTAAAAGCCAAGGGAAGCTTGAATTGATGAAACTAATGATACTATATATAATGAGAAATAGGAAATTAGGATAGAAAATAATCAAGAATAGCATAATTTGAAAAGTGTATAAGCAACTGAAAAAGAAGGTAAAGAAAAATAATAGTGCAACACGAAGTAGAAGAAAAAATACCTTGGAGTCATGCCGATGAAAAATAAGTCTTGGCATGATTATACAAAAGAGGTTATAACAGTTGAATGATTTTTAATCGTTCGGGTCTGTTAGACCTCTTTTTTTCATATTCCTTAAACTTTAATAATAAAAA
>RCNI01001251.1_pt1 | contig 14450 bp, 13 predicted proteins | sample 2041151 | NCBI WGS metagenome assembly RCNI01 (sample SAMN09708214, study PRJNA481090) | feces metagenome | isolation source: feces | place: Antarctica: Albino Rookery | reverse complement strand
CTTGCATATATACAATAGCTATTATAAATATTAATACTATTATACAACTTTTTTTCATATGTTTTTTAAATATATTATTATATAAATTTTCAAATTCCTCTTTAATCTTTCCCATTTAAATTACCTCTTTCTAAACTATTTCAAAATCTATTTGTTTAGTTTCTGGATTTGCTCTTACAACTTTTATTTTTACTTTATCTCCTAATTTATATTGCTTTCCAGTATGTAGCCCAACAAGCATAAATTTTTCGTCTAAATAATTATAATAATCATCTTTTAATGATGCTATTTGTACTAATCCTTCTACTGTATTTTCAAGTTCTACAAAAAATCCAAATGATGTTACACTTGATATAACCCCTTCAAATTCTTCTCCTACTTTATTCTTCATATATTTAGCTTTATACATATCATCTGCAAGTCTTTCAAGTTCTGTTGCTCTTTTTTCTAAATCTGATGATATTTTAGCAGCTGCTACTGCCTTTTCATATAATTTATTTAATTTATGATCTGCAATAACATAATTATTTTCAATAAACTTGCTTATTACACGATGTATAAATAAATCTGGATATCTTCTAATTGGTGAAGTAAAATGACAATAAAATTCAGCTGAAAGTCCAAAATGTCCTAAATTTTCATGGCTATATTTAGCCATTTTTAAACTTCTAAGCATTAATGTAGATATTATTCTATATTCTTTTTCATCAGTTATAGTATCTAATATTTTTTGCATTTCCTTTGGATGGATATTTTGTATTCCTTTTAATCTTTTATTAAATAAATTTAACGCTGCATTTAGTTTTGTTAATTTTTCTTCATCTGGTATTTCATGAACTCTATATACAAAAGGTGCTTCAAAATAAAACATTTTTTCAGCTACAGTCATATTTGCAGATAGCATAAATTGTTCTATCATTCTATTTGCTATTGTTATTTCGTATGGTTTTATATCTATAACATCGCCTTTATCATCTAATATAATTTTAGATTCTTCCATATTAAAATCTATAGCACCTTCATCATGTCTTCTCTTAATTAATATTTCTGCAAGTTCTTTCATTACTAAAATTTCATTATATACATCATTATATTTTTTTATTAATTCTTTATCTTCATTTATAATTTTATATACTTCTGTATAACTCATTCTATGTTTTACTTTTATAATAGATTTGTATATATCACTATCATAAATATTTCCTTCATTATCTATATACATATCTACAGATAACGCACATCTTTCTACATTTTCATTTAAACTACAAATACCATTAGAAAGTTTTTTAGGAAGCATTGGAATTACTTTATTTGGCACATAAATACTTGTTGCTCTTTTTAATGCTTCTTTATCAAGAGCACTGCCTTCTTTTACATAGTGAGATACATCTGCTATATGTACACTTAATAAATAATGTCCGTTTTTAAGTTTTTCTACATATACTGCATCATCTAAATCTTTAGCATCTTCTCCATCTATTGTTATTATTTTATCACAATCTACTATTTTTCTATTTTTCTTATCTTCTTCTGTTACAAAACTTTCTATTGCATCTGCTTCTTTTAAAGTTTCTTTATTGAATTTATCTGTTACTTCATACGCTTTAAATATAGAAAGTATATCTACAAATGGATCTTCTAAATTACCTAGTATTTCTACTACTTTACCTTCAGCTTTTTTAGTTCCATCTGGAAATTTTATTATTTCACAAACAACTTTATCGTTTGTTTTAGCTCCATTTATAAATTTTTTAGGTATAAATATATCTTTTGCTATTTTGTTATCGTCACATACAACGAAACCGAAATTTTTGTTATGTTCAAATTTTCCTACTACAATACTTGTATTTCTTTTTACTACTTTAACTATTTTACCTTCTGCTTTTGCATCTTTTCTAGCTTGTTTATATATTTGTACTAATACAATATCTCCATTCATAGCATTTAAACTATTTTCTTTAGATATGTATATATCTTTTTGCTGCTCACTTATATCACTAATATATGAAGCAAAGCCAAACCCTTTGGATTTAGCTTCGTACTTACATTTATACATATTTGAGCGCTTTGCTGTTTGATATCTTTTACTATCATCAATGCAAAGATACCCCTCAACTTCCAAAAGTTCTAATAATTTCTCAAATTGTTTTCTTTCTACTTTAGGAACAGCAAATATAGCAGCTATTTGCTTAGCAGTTAGCGGTCTATAATCATCTGCCTCAAAAAAGGCTTTTAACGTCTCAATTCTTTTTTCCATCTTATAATCCTTTTCTCTTATTATTTAATTATTGCAATTGTTGTTAAGAAGCAAAGAATTACAAATACTACTGCAAATACTGCAGTTAATTTACTTAAAACTCCATCTAAAGTTTTACCTTTATTAGATCCATAAAAAGTGTTATTACCAGTTATAGAACTTTGTCCTTCTTTAGAATTTTGCATCATAACAAAAATTGTTAATACAACTGCTACTATTATAGTTGCAATTGATAAAATCCATGCGTATATTCCCATAATTAATACCTCCAAGTCATTGCTAATTATACCATAAAGCTATAAAAAGTTCAACACCTAAAATAAAAAAAGATTGGGCATTTGCCCAATCTTAATTAGTAATATAATATAATGTCTCTAATCCTTTCATATACACTACAAATTCAGAATTTATACACATATTAGAATACTTTTTACCTGCATTATCTAATGTTTTTAAATACATATTTGTTTTAAATTTATCTACTACAAAACACCTTTTAATTCTACTTTTTGCAGATAATATATCACCGTGTATAATATCAAGTAAAGATAATTCTATATTTACATATATATCATATTCATTATCATCTTTTTCACATTCTTCAAATAGTTCTCTTGCTCTAATGTAGTTTCCTTTTATACTTTCTACTTTAGCTTCTTGAAATATATTGATATTTTTCATAAAAATTCCTCCTAACATCAATATAAAACGCTCAAATGAGCGTTTTATTATTTTTAATCATTACTGCTAAAATATGATTCTGCAAAATTTAATACTTCTACTAATGAGTTACCATATAAATTGTATAATACTATATCTTCACATTGAGGTGATACAGAAAGTTTAGTATTAAAAGATTTTTTATCTTTCTCTTTTTTTACTGTTATCTTTCCATCTTTCAATATTTTTTCTAAATTAGAATAATTATTATTTAAAATATTATCATTTTTTTCTTTTGATAATTCATTTGCTAAAGCTGCTATTCCTTCATTTATTGCTTTTACTCCTACAATTACATTTACAGGTAAATCTTCTTTTAAAGTAATAATTTCTATTCCAAGACCATTTCTAGCTATTTGTATTGAACTTGAATCTTCATTTAAAAAATTTTCAATTTCCTTATCTTCTAAACTATTTGTATTTTTATAATTAAACATATGCACATACCTCCAAAATTTTGTTAGTATTTTATAATTAACATAACTTTATTATAACACATCTTTTGTTTTATGTCAATTGTTATGACAAAAAAAGACAAAAGAACTTTGTATATTACAAAGTTCTTTCTATTTTTATAAATTATATGATGCTTTAACTGCACTTTTAAAATCAGATATTTCATTTACGAATCTATTTCCCTTACCTGTTTCTGCTGTCATTAAATAAATTGATCCAAAAGCATTTACAAATCTAATTTCAAGTTCATCATAAAGTCTTTCATCTAAATTATCAGAAAACGTTTTATTAAAATGTTTTTTTTCATTAACTATATTCCTATTTGATAAAAGAGCTGATGAAAGTGAAGAAATAACATCTTCATAGTTATTTTCATATGCATTTACTTCTCTTTCTAAACTTTTAAATTTAGCGTTTAATAAATTTTTTTCTTTATCGAATTTAACTATAATAGTTGCCTTCTCCTTTTTTAAAAAATTATCAATTGTTAAATACACATTATTTTTCATATATGTTACCTCCAAAATTTTGTTAGTACTTAAAATTTAATATAAAAGTATTATATCACATTTTACTAGTTATGTCAACAAATTTGATTTTATTTATATTAAGTGATATACTTTTACAGAGGTGAAATAAATGGATATTTTAATAACAAAAAAAATATTGCCAGAAAATAATTTAAATAGATTAAAAGAAAAAATGATTCCTAAATATATAACAATTCACGAGGTTAGTACTTCACTTACAGATGAACCAATAGACCATAATATTTCATTTTATGAAAATCAACTTTTACATCCAGAAAAAGGCAGAGAAAAAATTTCATATCATTATATTGTAGACGATAAACAAATCGTAAATTTTGTACCAGATAATGAAAAATGTTATCATTGTGGTGATGGTGAAAATGGACCTGGTAACAGTCTTAGTATCGGTATAGAAAGATGTGCATACTCTGGAATAGATCATATAAAAGCTATAGATATGCAAGCTAAACTTACTGCATATTTAATGCATAAATACTCTATTCCTTTAGAAAATGTAGTTAAGCACTCTAATTGGAGAAATACTACATGTCCTAGTAGACTTTCTAGTGGAATGTTTGGAGGGTTTGAATATTTTCTTTCTAGAGTTTCTTTCTTTTACAAAAAAACTGCTTAAAGCAGTTACAATTTATTAATAAAAACTGCTATTTTACAATAGCAGCTTTTTTTATACTTTACAAATTACTATTTAAACCTATTACAATATCGCGTTAAAATTTTATCTTCATATATCACCTCTTTCTTTATAGCTATATTATATTTATTAAATATGTCTTTTTAGTGTACTTAATAAGTTAATTATTTGAATAATTTTTGTAAAAAAAAGAACCAGAAATTTAATTTCTGATTCGTATATTATTATTTAGTTTCTTTTTTAACAGCTTTTTTAGCTACTGTTTTAGTTGCAGCAGGTTTTGTTGCTGTAGTTTTTGTTGCTTTTTTAGCAGTTTTTTTAGCAGCTTTTTCAACTGCGTTATTTTCTGCTTCACAGAATACAACAAAAGATGAAACTGAAACTAATAATATTATAATTATTTCTATTAATAATGCTCTTGTAAATACAGCTTCATTTAAATTATCTTCTAAAGCAATAGAATTATGTTGAGCTGAATCTGCAATATTTGTTACAGTTTCTCTTATATTAGCTACACTTTCTTCTGAAAGATTATCAGGTAGATTTGCAAAAACTTCTGCATATTGATGTATTAAATCATTATCTGTTTTTGCAACAGCCCATGCAATATGTTTTTTTGCTCCTTCTATATCATTTCTTTCTAAGTTTTCTTTTACAGTTTGAGTTACTTTACAGAATTCATTAGTTTTATTCATTTTAGCCACAATTTGTGGTTTAATGTAACTAGATATTACAAAGTATTCTACCATAAACATTGCAACCATAATTATAGAAAATACTAAATATAATAATGCTTTTTCTTCTTTTGCAACTTTATATTCAATAAATATGTATTTTGCCATCACTTGAGATATTTTTAATATTAATAATACTAAGAATAACGCAAATATATTAAAGCTTGGTAATAACATTTTAAATGTGTACATTATAATTATAGATACAACTGCTAAAATAAACCAATATGCAAATTTAACAAACTTTGGATTTTGTCTTTTTTCAAATTCACGACTCATTACTGTTTTGTTAAGTACAGTATGCATAGCTTCTGCTAAAAGAAGCATTGTACATAAAGTAAATGATACTTCAATGAAACGAGACATTACCATATAAAATGTTCCTACTTCTGCTGTAGATAAACAATTTGTAAAATAATATAGCACACATGCTACTATTATAGTTGCTAAAACACCTAATGCAGTTATAGCACTAACTAGAACTGTGTTACCTACACCTAAATTTTTCTTCTTTTCCATATATCTTTTCCACCCCTCTTTTGTTCATATATACCAATTATATTTCATTTTTTATTTATTTGCAATATAATTTTATTTTTTTATCTAATTTTTATTAAAATATTGCAATTATTTAAATTTCTCTATATAATATACTTGAGGTGATTATATGAAAAAACTAACAAAAATTTTGTTTGTTACATTAACTATTTTACTTTCAATAGCTAATCTTTTAGCATGTATTTTTCTAAATAATAGCTTAGCTGACCAACTATTTAAAATAGTTAATTCTAGTATATTAGTAATTATATCTATAGTATTAGGTGTAATAATTATAAAAGCTAAAACAATAAATGCAAAACATTTAATTTTCGGATCTTTAGTTTTAATTTTTGTTACATTAAACTTTTTAGATTCTACTTCTATCTTTACTTTTCCGACAAAAAAGACAATTTCAAATTTTTCTCAACAGAACTTAGAAGTAGCTCTAGACTTTGCTAAAAAAAATAATTTAAAACTAAACTTAATTTACGAATATAGTGATAATATAAAAGAATACGATGTTATATCTCAAAATGTAGCACCTGGAACTATATTATCCTCTGTAAAAGATGTTACTTTAATAGTTTCACAAGGACCAGATCCAGATAAAAATGTTATTGTTCCAAATATGTTAGGCTGGGATAATAAAAAAGTTTTAGAATTTGTAAATAATAATTTTCTAAGTAATGTTACTGTTGAGTTTACTAAATCAGAAGAAAAACAAAACACAGTTATTGCTCAAAATCAAAATGGCGAATTAAAAAGAAATGCAAATCTTTCATTAACGTTTTCACAAGGTACAGAAGATTTAGTTGATCCTGTAGTTATGGAAGACTTTACTAATAAATCTATTTTTGAAGCTACTCTTTGGCTAAAAATGAATGGCATTGCTAATAATATAGAATATGCATTTAATGATGATTTTAAAGATTCTTTAAATATTTTAGATAAAGATGGTAATAAAATAGATATTCTAAAATTTAAAAAAGGTAATATTTTAACACAAAATAAAAAGCCAAAAGAAACTGTTACTCCTGGAACAGATACAGTTGTACTTACTGCTTCTAAAGGGAAAAAAGTTACTATTCCAGACTTTAAAACTATGTCTGTAGAAGATGTTACTTCTTTTGTTATAAAAAATAAATTAAAAATAAAATATTTAGATAATTATGATGACACTGTTGAAATAGGTAAAATAATTTCAGCTAGTCACAGTGCTGGAAACATAGTAGAAGAAGGAACAGAAATTACTATTACTTCTTCAAAAGGACAATTAAAAATGGAAGAATTTAAAACAGTAACAGAATTTAGAGATTGGGCTACAAAATATAATATAAAAATTGCAGAAAATAGAGAAAATAGTGATACAATTAAAGAAGGAGAAATTATCAGATTTTCTATTCCTGTTGGACAGATAATTAAAAATGGTGAAACTGTTACAGTTGTAATTTCAAAAGGTTCACCAGTTGCTATACCAAACTTTAATGGAAAAACAAGATCACAAATAGTTAGCCAATGTAATTCTATTGGAATTTCAGCTAGATTTGTATATGGCAACGGATTTTCTAACCAACAAAAAGATACTTGCCTATCTCAATCTATTGCAGTTGGAACTAAAGTAGATAGAGGAACTCAAATAACTATTACTCTTTCTAAAGGGCCTGGTATAACAGTTCCAAATCTTGTTGGTTTAAGCAAAGATGAAATAATTGCTAAATGTAATAGTTTAGGATTAAGAGTTTCATTTGTACAAGGTGGATTTTCAAATACCGCAGCTGGACATGCAGTTTCACAAAATATATCTGTTGGTAGAACTGTTGCAAATGGTGCTCAAATAAGCGTAACTCTTTCTAAAGGACCTGCGCAATCTAAAACAGTTGCTATACAAAACAACTGGATAGTTGCTGGTAATGCAGATGCAAGTGCAAATAATATTAGAAGAAATCTAGAAGCAGCTTTACCTGGTTGCAGCGTTAAAATACAATTTGTGCCAACTAATGGTAATAATATAGGGCTTCCTGCAAGTGGAAATGTAGTTACACTTACACAAGGACAAGTTACAGTAGTAAACATCTATCGTTAATCAAAAAGAACTAGAATTTTTCTAGTTCTTTTTCTTTACATATTTTTGAATATAATATATAATTAGCGTATGGAGGTTTTGGTTATGAACGAACATGAAAAAGAGTTTTTAGAAGATGCAGCTAAAGATTTGGAAGAAGAATTTGAAAACAAAGAAAAGAGAAAACTTAATCTAACTTTTCTTTGTGTTTGTATTGTTTTAATAATTGTTGCTATAATACTTGGATTTTTTATCTTTAAAGATTTAGGAAAAGAACGTGAATTATATAATTCTCTTAATTCAATGAAAAAGAAAGAATCACAAGAAATAGATATGAAAATATATTCTAAAGATGATTATGCTAAAGTTGAAAAAATAATAAAAGAAGCATATAAAGAATATATAGAAAATTATAATTCTTTAAATTCATTATATAAAGAATTAAATACATCTAATTTTTTAAATTTAGAAATATATAAAAAAGAAGGTGCTACTTCATTTGCAGAATCTAAAAAACGTTTAGAAGAAAATACTGCAAAAAGAAATGAATCAATAGAAAATATTAGAAAATTATATAGTGAAGAAACTATACAAAAAAATATTAAAGATAATAATTTAAATAAATATTTTTCTAAACTATACAGAAAAATATTAAGTGAATTAAATTTTAGAAGTCATATTAATTCAATAAATAAATACGAAGGAAATATAAATAAACATATTGGTAATATAAACAGTATATATGATTATTTAGCAGAAAATAAAGATAAATGGGAAGTTAATGAAAACGAACTTGTATCTTATGATGCTAACTTTATAACAGAATTTAATCAAAAAATTTCTAATATAAATAAATAGATAAATAAAATAGAAATAATCAAAAGATTATTTCTATTTTTATTTAACTAACAACTAATTCAATTGTATATTTTTCATTTTCATTAATTCTTAATGAATAATTTTTACCTTCTAACGAAATTTTTTGTGAAGATAAATCCGGATTAAATGCATCATTTACTTTAGAACTATCATCTATATTATCTACAATTGTTCTAATATATATTGAATATACACCTTTTGGTAACTTAGATATATCTACTTGTGCATCAAACCATGCCCTTGTTTTATCCTTACCATCTGGTATATTTAATTTTATTTCATAATCACCATTATCTATATATGAAATATTTGTTTTTATTCTTTCATATGTTTCTTGATTTTCTAAAATTAATTCTCTTTTTACATTTACATTTCTAGAATAATCTCCTCCAACATTAAATGAACATCCTCTTATTCTTAGTTTATTATCTTTAAATTCTGTTAATCTAGAATAATTATACATATCATCACTAGTTGGTGGGTTTAAATGACTTATTAATCCATTATCTCTTACTGTCATTTCTATTGGTACTGTTCTTTTATAATAATTAGTTTCAAAAGTATATCCTTTGTTTTTAAATGTAGCTTTTTTAAGTACTGGTTTTGAATAATAATTAGATAATATATTTCTTGCCATCATTTTTCCTTGTGTAGCAACTATATATATTTCGTAATCACCTTGTTTTATATCACTAATATCTACACTTCCTTTAAACCAAGATTCTTTTATAGATACACCATCCATATCTGGTATTTCATATGGATATCCTTCTTTTTGGGGTTCTAATTTTTTAAATATTCTTTCTCCACTTTTTTTATTTCTAAATTCTATTTTATATTCTTTATCTTTATTATTTATTTTTCTTATTGCAAGATAACCGTTTATATCTAGTTTATTTGATTTTGTATTATAGTTAAAGCTTTCTAAATAAATTTCTCCTTCTTTCTCTTCATATTTTCCAAGTGAAGGGATTATTTCAGTTTCTGTGTGTTTACATCTTTCACAAATTCTATGTTGACTTCCATCTTCAAATTCTCCTGGCTTTTTATCTATAATCCAATTTCCAAATTTATGTGATAATGGTTTTCCTTCTGTTATAACTTCTTCTTTTTTACAAACAGTACATGTTTTTATTATTTTTTTAGATTCTGTACATGTTGCATCTATAACTTTTTCTGTAAATTGATGTTTACCATTTGCAGGTATTTTTTCTTCTTTAAAATTATTACATCTGCTACAAATAACTTTTTTTAATCCTTCTTGACTACATGTTTCATTTTTTATAATTTCTTGTTTAGAATAATCATGACCTAATTTAGCAAGTATTGCTTCTTTTCTTACATGGCCACATTTTTTACACATTTCTTTTTCTATTCCATCTTCTACGCATGTAGGTTCTTTTACAATTTTTTCATATTCATGTACACATCCAACTCCTGAATTTGTTAAATATATAAATTTCGAATGTACATATATAAATGAATTATCATAATTGTATAATACATTTTTGTATATATTAGGATCATATAAATTTACTGTATTTTTATTTCCATCTAAAATAGTTTCAGATCTAAATCTATACCATTTTGTACTTCCATTTACAGATTCACCTGTAGATTCTGAATCTACTATTACAGCTAAATTTTTAATATCTCTACCTTTATTTTTCATTTTATATACTGGAGAATATTCAAAATTAGATGTTTTTCTAACATTTACTGAAGTATAATCTCTTTTAACACCTATTTTATATTTTCCATAATCTTTAAATCCACTTCTCTTATCTACTTGATAATAATGTGATGCTACTTTTTCACCCCAAAATGGATCTGAAGCATATTTTACATTTATTCCACTATCTTTATTTCCGGCAAATGTACCAGCGTATCTAGAATCTCCTACTACATCACAGTAACCTGCAGATATATGTATTTTACTCATATCTTTTATACATTCTTCTATACTATTATACGAATATCCACTACCAGTAGATGTATCCATAACTTTTAATCCAAATAAATTATTTTTAGTACGTGCTATATTACTTTTACCATATGCACTTTCATTACAAGCAATTGAAAACAAGATTGCTGGATTAACAGTATGTTGATTTCCTTGATTAATAAATGCTTGTCCTGCTCCTCTCATTTTACTTTCAGCATCACCTATTTTACTATCTATATATGAATTAAAATCATCTGATGTAAGATTAGTTCTAGATCTTACTGAAAGATATTGATAATAATTATAATATGGTCTATCTTTATTTATTGCTCTTTTGTTTGTATTTTCTCTAATATCATCTAATAATGGTTCTAATGATTTATAAAAATAATTTCCATCATAACTATAATATTTACCATCTTGTAATCCTTCTGGTGCTACACCTATTGGAATAGCATTATAATAACTATTATCAGCTAAAATATTTACACTATATCTTCTAAGTAATTCTCTACCACGTACTTCATAATATGATGGTGATTTTACTTGAGAAAGTGGCACTACTTCTGTTGTCCCAGATGCACTGTTATCAGGCAGATTTCTTGTTATGTATCCAAGTTTACCAGATAATTTTGCTTTATATTTTACAACACCATTATGCTCTACTGTTTCTACATATGCTGCATCATAATAACTACTTGCATTTCCATTTAAATTAATATATGTATCTAAACCTCCTCCATCTGCTGAAGTAAAATTTTGATATCCATTAACATCTAGTATTGCATATTCTGCTTTTACAATAGGGCCTGTCCATACATTTTCTGCTATGGCAAGTGTACCTTCTTGCAAATTTCTATTAGTCTTTTTTATTTTTTTACCTTTTTCTAAAATATCTTCTGTTTGTCTCAATGAAGTTACTGCTACTCCTAAGTCATCTCTTGTACCATCTGCATGTACATTAACTAGATAATATAACTTTCCTTCTGTAGCAAATAAAAAATTAACATTAAATACTAAACAAAATAATACTATTGCTATTTTTATAAGATTTATTTTTTTCATATTTACCCCTCTAATAAAATTTTACCATAAAACTTTTCTCTTGTATATATTTTAGATAAAAAAAAAGAATGTTTACGCATTCTTTATATTTGTTATTAATTTTTGTATAAAATCTACAATTGGTTTAAATGTTTCAATAAATGAATTTCTTGTATCTTCATTTAAAAACACTACTAATAATATTACTGCCATTATTAAAGAAAATACAATAAACACCTTTAATTTTTGCTTAAACTCTACTATAAAATCTTTAAATTTTTCTTTAAATGGTCTATTATCTACAAAATAATAATTTCCTTCTCCATACACACTTTTAGCAATATCATCTATATATTTATTATATGATTCTTTTATATTATTTATTTCCTCTTGATACATTTCTTCTGTATATGTATTAGGATTTTCTTTATATACTGTTTTAGTTACTACAGTTGGTTCTTCTATAACAGTATTTTGCATTTCATATTCTTTTAATCTAGCATCATATTCTGCCCTTTTATAGTCATCTATAATAGTTTCATATGCTATATTTATTTTTTTTAATTTTTCTTCATAATCTAATTTATTTTCTGCAGTAGCTAAATCTGGATGGTATTTCCTAATTAGTGCTTTATATGCTTTTTCTATTACCTCTTTAGATGCATTCCTACTTATCTCAAGTAATTCATAATAATCTTCCATATTAATTCTCCTATATATCTAATTATAACATTTAAGAAAACAAAAAACAAGAAAAGAATTTCTTTTCTTGTTCTATACATTTTATTTAATTGTTACTTTATACAAAACAGACTCTGGAGTATATTTTATATAACAAAAAGGATCTTCTCTCCATGTTGTAAATACATCTAAAAATTTTCCTTCTTCTATTTCTATATAACCCCCTACCATATATACATGATCATTTTGAATTAATAGCATTATTTGATTTGAATCTACATGTTTTTTTATTTTATCCCATCTATTTAATGTCATAGATTGAATCTTACATTTTGGCTTACCATTTTTTCCATCAAAAAAGTTTTCTAATCCAAATATAAGGTCCGTTACATTTGTACCTTTTTCATCTTGATAATTTATATATTTACATACAGAGTCATATGTCTTTTGTGTTATTCGTCCATCTGTTTTTTTTATATATTGTTTATTATCTTTTTCTTCATAATAAGAAACTACATCACAAAACATAGTCGGTCCACAATTTGTACCATTCTTAGCTTGTTCAAAATCTTTAGTATAATACCGTGAAAATTCATAAAATTCATCTGCTTTTTCTATAGTATTAGATACAGAAGTATATTCTTCTTTTATAATATCTACTAAAACAATTCCAGATATTATTACAAGTGCTGAAATAATATATAATTTAATATATTTATACATATTTCCTCCTATAGACTTTTAGTCCATGCTCTAGATAATATTTCTTTACTTTCGTTAAAATATAATTGTTTAAGTGTAAAAGGATAAAATCTATCTAAATTCTTTTTATCCTCTCCGGTAATATTTAAACTTTTTTCATATCTAAGACTATTTAATGCTGCTTCTAATTTATCCATATCGTATGCAAATTTAGCTTCTTTAGTTTCTTTCTTTTCAAATTCATCCCAAAGAGCATATAAATAATCACTATTATTTAAATCTTTTACTATCTCTTTAAATGCTAATTTTTCTGCTTCATATTTTTCTTCTTTAGAAATTCCATCAAAAGGAGTTATATCTCCTATTATTGTTTCTCCATACTCATGTACAGCTAAGATTTGCATTACTTTACCAATATCTATGTCCATATTATATTCAAGTATAGTTAATAACGCAAGATTTGTAACAGCTGCTACATGTTCTGCTACTGTTTGGCAATTACAATTTTCTATATTGTTTAGCTTAAATCCTTTTCTATATAGTTTTTCTAAATCATAAAATTTAAATAAAGTATTTGTTATATTTCCAAAATCTCCTTTTGGAATTGTCATATTGTTTTTGTAATAGTTTTTATTATTTTCTATAGACATCTTATGCCCTCCTATAAAAAAATTATTTTTTATATTAACTTATTCTAACACAAATATTATATCACATTTTTATAATTATGTCAACAAAAAGGACATTCATATGAATGTCCTTTTTTAAAACTTAATGTGTTCCATTTTTGCTATTTTAAATATTTTTTTAAATACATTCCTGTATAACTTTCTTTTACTTTTGCGACTTCTTCTGGAGTACCTGTTGCTACAACCATTCCTCCACCATCTCCGCCTTCTGGTCCCATATCTATTATATAGTCTGCACATTTAATTACATCTAAGTTATGTTCTATTACTAAAACTGTGTTTCCTTTATCTGAAAGTCTATTTAACATATCTATTAAATTGCTTACATCATGCATATGTAGCCCAGTTGTTGGTTCGTCTAAAATATATAATGTTTTTCCTGTTCCTCTTTTTGCAAGTTCTGTTGCAAGTTTTATTCTTTGTGCTTCTCCACCAGATAACGTAGTAGAGCTTTGTCCAAGTTTAATGTATGACAAACCTACATCTACTAAAGCTTGTAATCTTTGTTTTATTGGTGGAATATTTTCAAAGAAACTATATGCTTCTTCTACTGTCATAT
>RCNI01001196.1_pt1 | contig 14459 bp, 11 predicted proteins | sample 2041151 | NCBI WGS metagenome assembly RCNI01 (sample SAMN09708214, study PRJNA481090) | feces metagenome | isolation source: feces | place: Antarctica: Albino Rookery | reverse complement strand
TTTACCAAAGAAGCGAAAGGGTAAAGCAATAGCGTATTCTGTCAAAGAAGAGGATGTTGTAGGTTATACGTCAAAGATTAAAGACTATGATATTACGAATACTCATGTACCTGAAACAACTACGATTGAAGGAACAAAGATATGGGATGATGCGAACAACCAAGATGGCATTCGTCCAGAAAAGATTACAGTTAAACTCATGGATGGTGAAACAGTTGTAGCTAAAAAAGATGTTACAGCCGAAAATGGTTGGAAATACGAATTTAAAGATTTACCAAAGAAGCGAAAGGGTAAAGCAATAGCGTATTCTGTCAAAGAAGAGGATGTTGAAGGTTATACGTCAAAGATTAAAGACTATGATATTACGAATACTCATGTACCTGAAACAACTACAATTGCAGGAACAAAGATATGGGATGATGCGAACAACCAAGATGGCATACGTCCAGAAAAGATAACGGTTATGCTGATGGATGGTAATACTGAAGTAGCAAGAACAGATGTTACAGCAACAAATGGTTGGAAATTCGAATTTAAAGATTTACCAAAGAATAAAGATGGCAAAGAAATTGAATACATGATTCAAGAAGTTTCCGTAAACGGTTATGACACTGTGGTTGATGGTGAAAACATAACTAATATTCATAAACCAGAGGTAGTAACGATAAGTGGCAAGAAGATTTGGGATGATGGGAAAGATCAAGATGGTCTACGTCCTAATGAGATTACTTTGAAACTATGCAAGAATGTTAATGGTCAAAAAGACGTAGTTAAGAAGTTTACTCTAGTTGGTGATGGAGATACTTGGTTCTATCAAATCAATCATTTACCAAAGTATGAAAATGGTATTGAAATCAAATACTACATCGAAGAGGAACCTGTTCATGGTTATGAAACAAAGATAGATAGCTTTGTTGTGACAAATTCTCATAAACCAGAAGTAACGACTGTTTCTGGAATAAAGACTTGGGAAGATAAAGGCAATCAATTTGGATTACGCCCTGAATCTATAGTTGTAAGACTATTGAAGAACGGTGTAGAAGTTGCAAGCAAATCTATTAGTGAAGATGAGAATTGGATGTATGAATTTGATCAACTTCCAATGTTTGAAGCTGGTGAAAAAGTGGTGTATTCGATTGTTGAAGATGAAGTGGAAGGATATGAAACTTCAATTGATGGCTTTGATATTACGAATACGTTAGTCAAAGAACCAGTTGAAAACAAAGAGCCTTCGAAACCGAAGGAAATACAAACGGTTGAACAACCTGTTGTTGAACATGAAATAAAAACAATGCCAAGTACTGCAGATTGCTTGCATATATATGAATATGTAGCTGTATTGCTTGCGTCTATTGGATGTATTGGTATTTGTTTAAAGCGTTAATGATTGAGTGAATCACTGTGTGGTTCGCTCTTTTTTTGATGGAAAGGCTTTTTATACGTGGATAATGGGGAAGAGTAATGTAATGGTAGATATCATAGAGAATGATATGCGAAAAAGTGTATAATATGAGTATTGTAAAAAGGGGAGTATTATGAAGAAAACCGTAGCGATATTAGCAAGCCTACTACTCGCATTTACATGCATGATTCCAATGAATGTAGATGCGAAAGACAAAGATGCTTTGAAGTACTATGTGAGTGATGAATCGTATTCTGTATCCGATAAAGGATATGTAAATCCACAACGTATTTCACAAGATGATCCACACTTTGGTTGGAAGTTGGGAAGATTCGTGGTGCAGGGACATACACGAGTGGTTGAAGATGACCATGGAGTACCAATCTTCTTAAAGAACACGAAAGATGAAGTGGATTTGAAGTTTGAATTGAATCAAAACATCAATGAACTAAATGGTGATCCATTAGTAACAATCTATGATCAAGCAAAAGGATTTGATGAAACCTTTGGTGTAAACCAAATGAAGTTTGGAAAAGGGATGTTACTGATTCAACATACAAACTTTGAAAACAACAAAGGAGAAGTCATCAAGCATGATAACTTCTTAGAGAAGACACAATTAAAACAAACAGACTCAATTGTTGCCTTAAAAGAAGAAGGCGATTATGAAGTGTTGTTGGATTATTGCATTATGGAAAAGTCTGACAATATTGCGCTTAGCTGGAGAAAGAAGTACACCTACTATCAAATTCCTGTGAAGTTCAAGGTGCGTAATGGAAACTGCATGTTTGCGTTGTTTGATAAGAAGTCAGGTTCTGAAATTGCCAATACAAGCAAATGTGAAGAAGGATTTGTGTTAGACAATATTAATTCACATTATTTAGATATCAATGTGAAACGCGAAGTTATGAACAATGGTCGAGATGGTCTAGTGGAAGATGTTCGCTTTAATAGACCAGCAAAACCAAAAGAAGTCTTTGATAAAGAAGGTGTATACACCATCAAGGCAAAGAATCGTTATACCCAAGACGAAGTGGAAAAGAAAGTCTATGTAGGAAATGATGAAGTTCTTATTTCCTATGTTAAGACAGGGCAATCGATTGATGATATTCGTTCCTTTATTGAACAAGGCGCAACGATCGATGAAAATGGAAATATCATCTTTGAAGAACCAGATATGGTTGTTGTAACAGATGATAAGGGTGAAGTTGAAGAAATTCATATTCGCCAAGAAGACGAAGTTGTTGAGCCGGAACAACCAAAACATTATGGATGGTTCGTGGCAATTGCTGTAATTGCAATTGTTGGCTTTGTGGTTTCAAAGAATGAAACGCTTAAGAGTAAACTATTCGGTGCGTTTAAGAAGAAAGAAGAACCGAAAGAATTAATCGATTGTGACTATGAAGTAAAAGAACCAAAACAAATTGATGAACCAAAGGATGAAGAAACGAAGAAAGATTCCGATGGAAAAGAAGATGACTCGAATGAAGATCACAAAGATGAGAAACCTCAACTAGGTGATGAATAGGAGAATCAACGTGAAGAAAACAATGAAACGAATTCTACTTTCCGTTGTCGCATGCAGTGTAATGCTTGGTGGCTGTGGAAAAAAAGAAGAGAAGAAAGAAGTAGAAAAACCAGTCGAAACCGCTAAGGCAAAAAAAGAAAAGAAATCTCAAAAGTTGGATTTCAAAGATGAAAATACACGTAAAGATTTGGCGGATGTTGTGTATTTAGGGGCTTTAGAATCGGTAGATTCAAGTGAATATGCAATTTCTGGAGTAGATGTTGTTTACTTATCAGAAGAGTATGTGGAAGAACTTGTATACAACACAAGAGAAAACGAATACTTTGGGTATCAATTATCGTTCTTAGATGAACACTTTGAAGAGAAACCATATGTATTTACGGTAAATGAAAAAGGAAATACGGTTGTACGTCTTCAAGAAGACTTGGAAATGGTTAATATCTATCCAGAACTAATGAAGAACGTGGCTGTTACAGCAGGGGTTATTGCAGTAACGATTTATCTTGTACCATTAATTCCAACTGGAACTGTTACAAGCGTATTGCTTGTTGGTGCTGCGGATGCGGCAATGTGGGGTGCTGGTATTGGCGCTGCTACAGAATCAGTGATTAAAGGTGTACAAGCCGCAAATGAAGAAGGTGCTACGACGGAAGATATCGCAAAGAGTATGGCACTTGGTGCTTCACATGGAATGAAGGTAGGTGCTGTTACCGGTATTATTAGTAACGCTGCTTATAATGCACTACCATTAAAGAAGATGACAGATGGTGGCTTGAGTCTTAAGGAAGCTGCGAATATTCAAAGTGAGACAAAGTGGTCAGAGAATATGATTGGTCATATTGCAGACAAGAACCAATTAGAATTCTATAAGACCTTAGATGTTCAAAAGGTAAACTTTGAAGGTCGTGAAATTTTAATGCAAAAAGGTGCGTTTGATCCTACTTTACAATCCAATATTGATTTAATGGCAAAAGGACGTGCACCAATTGGTGTGGATGGAAAGCCTTTGGAATTGCATCATATGCTACAAAAGGATGATGCACCATTGATACTTATGACAAATGAGAATCATCGAAAGTATTCTGCCTTGTTACATGAGGCGGGAAAAGCGTCTGAAATTGATCGTACTGCCTTTAATGCATTAAAGACAAACTTCTATAAGAAGTCTGTTGATTTAATTCAAGAAGGAGCGTTCTTTGAATGATGACTTTGAACGAATTCATGGTACAGCTTGAGTGCTCGGTTGCAAAAAAACCAGCAAGTAAAGAAGCGATTGTGGCGGCTGAAAAGGCTCTTGGAGTTCGCTTTGCAAAGGAATACAAAGCCTTTTTAGAAGAATATGGTTATGCTTGTTTTGAAGGCCATTCTTTGAATGGGATTTCAGATCAAGTTTACCTAGATGTTGTAGCAGTCACAAAGGAAGTACGTGAGATCTTGAAAGACTTGGATGCGAGTTTGTATGTTGTTGAAGACTTGCATGGAGACTTCTTATATATTGTGCAAAATGAAAATGGCGATGTGTTTGAAGTAGGTCTTAATCGTAAGATGAATAAGATTGCAAGTTCGCTTGTGGAATACTTAAATCAGTAAATAAAAAGATAGGTTCATAGTTGAGCCTATCTTTTTCTATAGAAAAGACGTAGCCGATTGACTACGTCTTGGTATTATTTTTTGAAGCTGTTGAAACGTTCTTTTGTTTCTAAACGTCTTTCCCACATTTCTTCTTCCGAAGTGTAGCCACGTTTTGCTTCATCTTTCTTCATGTATGTCTTGCCACTGAATAGAAGGTCTAAGATGTAGACACTGTCTAATCCAGCTGTTTGCATTGTGCCACGGCAAGATCCACAGTAAGTGATGACATGGTGTTGGTTGAAGTCATTCTTACGTCTTGTATAGATCTTTTCGAATAGTTCAGGGTTTGTATTGCATACCATACCACCGACACCACAACATCTTGTATCTGTACCAGACTTTTCGATTTCTTCCCACTTGTATCCCATTTCATCAAGCATCCAACGAATACTTGCATGGTGTGTAGTTGCATCACGTGTTACACAGGAGTCATGGATGTTGAAGACAACGTCTGAATCTTTACCAATACCCTTTGCAGCTGCAGGGATACCGATTAGATCATGCATAACATCCCAGTATGAGATGACGCGTTGGTTCTTACATGTCTCACTGTACACGCGGTAACAAGATGGACATACTGTAATAACTACTTCACAGCCCATTTCGTCTAATTGGTCAATGGCCATTGCGTTACGTTCGGAGAACTTTGCTGTTTCTCCTAACCAGCCAGTAACCTTACCACAACAACGTAGTAGTACACCTACGTTTTCATCACCAAGAGAGTCTTTTAGGTGTCTTAGCACGTTTTCAAGGTCTTCTGGTGAGTATGCAGATGCGCTACATCCAGGTGCGAATACATACTTTGTCTTTTTCTTCATAGGTGTTTCTTCCTTTGTTTCAGACTTGCTTGCACCAGCGACTGCTGTACAGTACTTTTCACTGGATTCAAGGGCTTGGATTTCATCCGATGGTTGAAGTGATTCGAGTGGTACATAACCATCGTTGTTATCGGCATAAAGGTCTTTTAGACCAGCGAAGATTTCACGTAGCTCATAGCTATGTGGGCAACGTAGTGTACATTGCTTACATTGGTTACAAGAGTAAGCGATCATTTCATCTACTTCTGTTAGTCCCTTTTCAAGGTATTCTTCGAACAATGTCTTTGGACATTTTCCATATTCCTGTAGCATCAAGCATTCTTTTACACAAAGTTGGCATTCACATTGACGACAACGGCTTGCTTCTTCTTCGGCTTGTTCCTTTGTATATCCAAGGGCTACTTCGTTCCAGTTCTTTTCACGTTGTTCATTTGGAAGAAGATCCATTTCCACACGTGATTCTTCAATGTCTTCCCACTTTGTAGGAATGTTTAGCTTTGTTTCGTATGTCCAAGTATCGTTGATGTTACGACCGTTGAATAGGTTTTCTCCATCAAAGTAACGCATTACAGATTCAGCGGCACGACGTCCTGTTGCTAAGGCTTGGATGACGATTACGGAACATCCACTTGCATCACCAGCGATGAAGACATTGTCAAAGCTTGAGGATTGTAGAGTTTCCTTGTCACAAGTAAATGTTGTGTTTGGATTACGGTCTAATTCTTCCATAATTCCACCTTCAACAGCTTGTCCAATTGCGAATACGATTGTATCAACATTTAGATCAATAAGGTCTTCGGCATCGAATTGTGGAGCGAACTTTCCATCGCTCATAATGGAAAGAACTTTCTTCAATGTAACACCAGTCACATTGCCATTTTCGGTATGAATCTTTTGGATCGCACGAGCATGTAGGAAGGCAATTCCTTCATCCTTTGCACCCTTGATTTCGGCATTTGACGCAAACATTGCATCAAAGGAATCTTCTAAACAGATAACAGTTACTTTTTCTGTCTTTTCTAAACGAGCTGCAGAACGAGCACAGTCCATCGCTACGTCACCACCACCGACAACGACGATATGACTGCCAGAGTCTTTTACAGCCTTTGTAAGTGCTGCTTCTTTTAGGAAGGAACGTGCACTGTAAACACCCTTAGAATCAAAGCCTTCAAGGCTACGATCTACACGACCTTCATGACGTCCAACTGCCACAACAACCGCATCGTATTGTTCACGTAATTCCGAAATGGTCACATCAACACCTACGTTTACGCCTGTCTTGAATTGAATGCCTAGCTTATCTAAGTAAGTGATTTCGTGTTCTAGAACTTCACGAGGTAAACGGTAAGCTGGGATACCAAAGCGCATCATACCACCGCGTACTTCTTCACGTTCGTAAACTGTTACTTCACAACCCTTACGACGTAGTTCTAAAGCAGCTTGCATACCACTTGGACCACAACCGATGACAGCGACGGACTTACCGTTGCTAGGGTCGATTGCAAGATCCCAATCTTCTTCAAGATCGAAATGGTCAGCTGCGTAACGCTTTAATGACGCAATTGCCATTGGGCTCTTGTTTTCGCTCCATTTACACTTGCTTTCACAAGGGTGAGCACAGATACGACCTAATGATGCTGGAAGGAATAGCTTTTCACGAATGACACGGATCGCTTCTTCCCCTTTTCCTTCACCAATTAAGCGTACATATTCTTTTACATTTGTATGCATTGGGCAAGTTACGACACAAGCGGCCTTTTCTTCCCCCATACATCCTTCGACGATTTCTTCCATTCGTCGTTTGATTTCGTTTTGATCCATTTTGTTCTCCTTAATCTCTATATCCAAGTAACTAACAGCTTACTTCTTGTTTGTTTTAGGTGCTAATGCAAAGATGAAGACACCTAATACAATCACAAGACCCCAAATAGCAAGTTGTAGTGTAATTTGTTTTTTGAATAGAACTGCACTGAAGATAATAACCCAAAGTGCGGCTGTTGAATTCATTGCTGTACCCATAGATGCACCAATTAAATCAACGGCTTTGTACCAAGATAGGTAAGTTACTGCACCAAGAATCGCAATTCCTGCATATCTATACACTAGACCTGAAGAAACGATTGCTTGTGCCATTGGGTAACCACCAATGACTGGTAATACAATACATGCATATGCCAACATGGATACGAAGTATCGTAGGCATAGGAATTGTTGTGGAGTTGCTTGTACATCATCTTCATCGTGGATGTGTTTCATTGCAACACCGATAATAACGCCTTCAAGTGCCCAACCAAATACAGCTACGATGGCAAACATAATACCTGTAGCGAATGTTGCTGGAACGTCTGCCGATGGATTGAATCCAAGCATGAAGGAACCGAATAAGGAAATGGAAATACCAAGAACTGATTTCCAAGATAGCTTTTCCTTTAGGATGAAGTAAGAAAGAATTGCGCCAACACCTGGGTAAATTACCGAGATACTTGAAGCGTATGGTGCCGATGCGAACTTAATCGCTAGTAAGTAAGCACTCATTCCAATTGGCGAACCAACTAAAGCTGCAATTGCGGCAGCACGGCCTTTCTTTGTGTGAACCAATAAGTGGAACACGTGTTTTAATTGCTTGCTAAAAAGTAAAACCAAGGCAACCCAAACGAAACAGAAACTTTCGTGGAAGAAAGCAGTAACGAGTGGACTGAATTCAAAGCTCTTTGCAGTGATTCCTAAACTTGTCGCATAAGCGGCATCTGTAAAGATTGGATGACCACCAAGGCTACCCATCAATACACCGTCAAGACCCCATGCTACACCAACGAGGATGCCGAACATGAGACCCTTACGGAATCTTTTTTTCTCATCAATCATAATATTTCATCTCCTTTTATATATATGGTTATCTAACGATTGAACCGTATGGTTAACTTTAACAGAGAAAGGGCTGTTAGCGAAGACTAATTCTTTAGATTAGTTGTGGGAAATGGCTTTCTTCGCAAAAAGTCTAAAAGAAATGGAATTTATTGCGTAAAAAGTTTCAATCTATCAATAAAAATAGCCTAGAAATAAGTGGGGTAGTGTATCTGTTTGTCGTTTTCGGTGTATCGCTTATCTTTTTCGCTTATGTTAAAATTTCGTCAAATTATACAAATATGTGACCGTTAAAATACTTTTGAGTGTTGTATACTAGTGAAAGGAAAGAAGGAAATGCTATGGGAAAGTTTATGGTCGTACATCGCTTTGATGAAGAGTCAAAACGTTTAAAAGAAATCATTGAGAAACGCTTGCTTGAAAAGGGTGAAATTCTAGATGAAACACATCCAGATACCGTGTTTGTTGTTGGTGGGGATGGGACGTTTTTAAGATGTGTACAAGACTATATCAATGACTTAGACCATATCACCTTCTATGGGCTACATACAGGAACTCTTGGCTTTTTCATGAACTACAAAAGTGATGAAATTGATTGTTTTATTGATGACTACTTAAACAAAAAGGCAAAGTTAAAGACATATCCATTGTTAGTCGCAAAGACAAACAAGAAAACGGTATATGCCTTAAATGAGATTCGTATTGAAAATGTGAGGCGAACCCAAGCGATGCAAATTGATTTAAACAAGGAAACCTTTGAAGAATTCCAAGGAACAGGCATTTGTGTGAGTAGTCAACTTGGATCTACGGCTTACAATCGATCAATTGGTGGAGCAGTTGTGATGGATGGGTTGAATGTGCTACAGATTACAGAAATTGCCGGCATTCATCACAAGGCCTATCGTTCTCTTGGGGCATCGTTGATTGTGAAAGATGATACGATTGTGCGCTTATCAAGCGATGATTTTAGCGGGGCAATTCTTGGCTATGATGCCAAATTTATGAACTTAGATGATGTGACAGAGGTGGAGATTTCCTACTGTAAAGATGTGAAAGTAAAGGTACTTAGTGGCAAGGATGTCGATTACTTCGATCGCTTGCATAGTCTTTTTTAGACAGGTGTTTCGTGATAGAATAAGACAAGATTGAAAGAGGGCAATAGTATGCGAAATTGGCATTCATTATATGAGATTTTAGAGTTCCCAATTGGAGTGATCTTTCTAGCGATTTTCCTTTTGGGATTTGGAAATATACTTACAAACCCAGCATTTGAGACACTTGTGACAACACAGAGTGATTTCATTATTTTGTTGAGTGAAACGTTTATGAAGATTGGGTCGTTTATGTTAGTAAACTTCCCACTGTTCTTCTTGATTCGTTTGGTAGCGCGTAAGAATGGCTCAGCGACTTCGGTCATTTCTGCGGTTGCTGGATATTTCTCTTTCTTAATTACAACCATGTATTTTGCAAAGACGAATTTACCAAGTGCTGCATATTCTTCGATTCTTGGAATATCCATGATGTCAACAGGATCTGTGATTTTAAAAGGTTCGGTGCATTATCCACTACAAACGGGAATGATTGCCTCGATTGTTGTGGCGTTTATTACATTAGGGGCGTACAGTCGAACAAGAAAGCGTAGTGAGTATTCGTTCTTTAGCTTTATTTCCAAGGATACGGCTTGTGTGTTACGGGTTGTCTTGATGTCGGTTTTCTTTGGGTTGTTGGTTTCTTGGGCATGGTCCTACTTTATTACCGGAGTTATGAACATTGTGGACTTTGTGGCAAGTGATACTACAAACCCAGTGAACTTAGCTTTGTATGGAATTACCGAACGTGTTTTAGGGGTATTTAACTTAGCGACCTTAGTGCGTGCTCCATTCTGGTATAACACCCAAGGTGGTACATGGTTATCCATGGCAGGAATTAGTGTTGCCGGGGATGTTAATATTTGGTCGAGCCAATTTGCGACAAATGCCGTTGGTGGAATGTCGGGTCGTTTTATTACCCCATATTACTTATTGAATCTATTTGCGATTCCTGGATTATTGTGGGGGTTCTTCTCCTTGCATACCGATAAGATGGAACGTCGTCGTATTCGGATGTTCTATGTGGTTGCGACGTTTATGTCCTTGTTGAGTGGTACGTTATTACCAGTTGAAATTGCTTTGTTCCTTCTTTGTCCATTGTTGTTTGTATTCCATGTGACATTGACAGGTATTATGTTTGGGATCTTGCAATCAATGCATTTGTATTTAGGGTTTAATAACTTTAATTCCAACACATTGACTACATTGCCTGGTACGTTGTTAGAGTTTTTAAGCTATGCCCAGATTCATTCAATGCAACAAACGATTATTCGTTTGTCATTGATTGGCATTGCGGTGTTCTTGGTGTACTTCTTTATGACACGTATTTACTTTGATCATTTGGCAGTGGACTTGTTTAAAACAGGTGCTCTAGATCGTATGGTTCAAGAAACGGTAGATGCCGTTGGTGGAATTGAGAATGTTCGTATGACGCATTCTTCTCCTCGAAGATTGACGATTTCCTTGTATGATCCAGGGAAGTTGGATGTTGTGAAGTTGAAGCGTTTGGGTTCGGTTCGTGTAATGGAAACGAAAGCGGGCTTTGCGATTACCTTTGGGGCAGCGAGTACGATGTTACGAATTGGAATCAATACGTATATGCGAAATAATATTCGGGAATTAAATCGATAGAGTTGTAAAAGACTCTATCTTTTTTTACGTATAAGGTAGATGAGGAGGCGTAAAGTTGCAGTAGTACGCGAAAAATGCTAGTATTGTTGCGTTAGAAAGAAAAAATGTATGAAACGATTAAAGAAATTAAGTGGGCTGCTAGTGGCAGCTATGATATATGTGACAGCTTCTGGATTTACGATGGAAGAGTTTGATATTGCCAATTTTGGGAATTATGAACGTGAGTTTAAGTCGGAAGGAATGAACTTAGGTGTGCTTTCTTCGACGAAGACGTATGAAGATTATCGCTTGTTGAATATGCCTGCAAGTGCGCAATACCAATACATTCATAACCACTGTACCGTGGATGATGAAACCGGCTTACTAGTGGATGAAGATGGCTTTGTAGGAGTTGCGATGGGGCATTACTTTGGCGAGATTGGATCACGCTATTATGTGGTTTTAGATACTGGAAATGTGATTCCGGTTGTCAAAGTGGATGCGAAGGCGGCGATTCATGTGCCAAATGGAATTTCCGCAACGCCGGAATCTTCAGTCATTGAATTTGTATTGCATACTGAAAAAGCACAGGAATACTTTGGACAAGGGCCAACGGGGTTAGCTTCGTTTGGAAACTTTAACAACAATGAGTATTTAGAAGGTAAGATTATTTCCATTGAGAAGGTCAGTGATGAGCGTTTGGAAGAGGGCGTTGTCTATGAAGATGCGAACTTTATTCATTACGAAGCGATGGAAGAAGCGGACGACTTTGTGGTCGTGAAGGGATCGTATTAGAAACTAGCGGCGGCGCTAGTTTTTTTTAATGGTCGCTTTTAGTATAATTGACGCAAGATTGGATAGGAAAAGCGATGGAAAACGAATTGGAAAATGAACGTGGCTTTATGGTCCACGATTTGCTCGATATGGGTGAAGAGATGTTGTTGTGTGGGGCGGAGACGCATCGTGTGGAAGATACGTTAACGCGAATGGGTCTTGCCTATGGGGCGACGCATATGAATGTGTTTGTGATTACGTCTTCGATTATGATTACGGCGGTATTTGGGGATCATTTTGAGATTACAAGTTCAAGACGTGTAGATCGTATCGGTGGGAATGATTTTCGCAAGTTGGAAGAGTTAAACGCGTTATCTAGGGCGTATTGTAGTGAGCCGTTTGATTGTGAAACCTTGCATGAAAAGATTAAAGTCATTGCGAAGATGGAAAGTGATCCAAAGCCGTTATTGTTTGCGGGTATGTTAATTGTGGCGAGTTTCTGTTTGTTTTTTGGTGGAGCTTGGTACGATGCGCTTGTAGGAACGGTATTTGGGTATTTGATTGTTTGGTTGATGATTCATGTGAAGGACTTATTCCCTAAGACGATGATTTTTAATTTGATGGCAAGTTTTGTGAGTGGAACCTTTACGATACTTGTGGCGAAGTTATTGCCGTTTTTACATGCGGATAAGATTATGATTGGAGAAGTTATGATTCTGATTCCTGGGATTGCCTTTACCAATGCGATTCGTGATGTGTTAGTTGGCGATACGATTGCTGGCATGTTGCGGCTAGTGGAGTCGGTGTTGTTTGCCTTTGCGATGGCTTGTGGCTACTTGTTGGCGATTCTATTTGTGGAGGGGATTTTATGAAGGAAATGGGATTACAACTTGTATATGCGTATTTAGGGTCACTGGGATTTGCGATGTTGTTTCAATTGCGGAAAGAGTTGTTGCACAAGGCAAGTCTTGGTGGATTGTTTAGTTGGTTGGTGTTTTTGTTGGTACAAAATGGTACGAAGGATTTGTTTGTGCCTTGTTTGTTTGGATCTATTTTTGCGGGTGCCTATGCGGAATGTTTGGCACGGAAGTTAAAAGCACCGGTGATTTTGTTTTTTGTGGTGGCGGTTGTGCCTTTGATTCCTGGGTCTTGTTTGTATTACACAACGGAATGTATTGTGTCAAAACAGATGGACTTAGCGAAGGTGTGGGCGTCTAAGACATTGACCTTTGCCTTTGCGATTTCGCTTGGGATTGCGATTATTTGGTCGGTGTTAGAAACCTACTCTTGTATACAAAAGCGGAAAGAACGAAACGGGTAACGAAGGTGTACTCGTTTTTTCGTTTGCATAAGAATGGTATAATGATGCAGGAATGAGGTGCCATATGAAAGAAAAATATACGCCGATGATGCAACAATACTTGGATTTGAAAGAGAAATACCAAGATGCGATTGTCTTTACGCGAATTGGTGATTTTTATGAAATGTTCTTTGAGGACGCAAAGATTGCAAGCAAGGAATTGGATTTGGTATTAACGGGCAAGAGTGCTGGTGTGAGTGAACGGGTTCCGATGTGTGGAATTCCCTATCATGCAGCGAGTAACTATATTCAACGGTTAGTACAGCGGGGGTATAAGGTTGCAATTGTCGAACAATTAACAGACCCAAAAGAATCAAAGGGGATTGTTGAGAGGGATGTCATTAAGGTTATTACACCAGGTACGGTTGTGGATGAGATTAGTGATGAAAAGTCCTCGGTCTATGTGGCGAGTATTGAAGATTATGGCTATGGATACGCCTTGGCGGTGTGTGAGGTTTCAACGGGTGAAAACTTTGTGGATAACGTGCCACACCAATTGACTTCTTTGACACAGACGATTTTAAAGAATGGGATCAAAGAAGTTGTTTTAGCAAAAGGGTTTAATGAGAAAGTGATTGCCATCTTACGAGAATTGCATGTTGTGATTAGTTGGTGTGATGCAGTTTCGATTGATGATGGCTATTTACCGCTTTGTAAGAAGCTGACGAAAGAATATGACTTAGTTGCTTATGGGCGTTTGTTGCATTACTTAGAAGAAACGCAGAAGAAGGCGATTTCGCATTTACAACCATGTGAGATTGAAAAAGAAAATGAGACGTTGTATATGGACTATGCAACACAAGAGAATCTAGAACTTGTGGATCGTTTGCACAAAGAAAGCAATGGCGATACGTTGTGGAGTTTCTTGGATGTTTGTAAGTGTTGCATGGGGTCGCGTCTTTTGAAGAAGTGGGTGGAAAAGCCACTTGTCAAAGAAGAAGCGATTTTGAAACGACAAGCGCAGGTAGAGTTCTTGATGGATCATTTCATGGAACGAGAAGAAGTGCGGAATGCGTTTTCGAATGTGTATGATGTGCAACGTTTGATTGCACGCATTGCGATGAATTCAGCCAATGCGATTGATTTGTTACGACTATCGAAGACGTTAAAACAAGTACCTACGATCTTAGATGCCGTTGCAAGTGAGGCCTTTGATGGGTATATGCATGTAGATCCAATGAGGGATTTGTGTGACTTGTTGGATGGGGCATTTGTGGAGAATCCACCGGTATTGATTAGTGGTGGTGGCATGTTTGCAAAAGGATTCCATAAGGAATTGGATGAAGCACGGGCAATTCAAGAAAATGGCCGCCAATTTATTTCCGAAATGGAAGCGAAAGAGCGTGAAAAGACGGGAATTAAAACACTGAAGATTGGCTAT
>RCNI01001195.1_pt1 | contig 14460 bp, 8 predicted proteins | sample 2041151 | NCBI WGS metagenome assembly RCNI01 (sample SAMN09708214, study PRJNA481090) | feces metagenome | isolation source: feces | place: Antarctica: Albino Rookery | reverse complement strand
GCAGGTACAGGAAAGACTACTTTTTTGAAGGAACTGAAGAAGTCTTCTCCAAAGAGAATGATTGTGGTGGCACCGACAGGTGTTGCTGCCGTTAATGCGGGGGGTGTGACTATCCACTCTTTTTTCCAATTGCCGTTCGGTCCGTATTTGCCGAATCTGGCTACGGAGGATGAAAGCAGAAAGATGGCAAAGTCGTTGAATCGGGAGAAGATAAATATAATCCAGACCATGGATCTGCTGGTCATAGACGAGATCAGTATGGTCAGGGCGGATTTGCTGGATGCTGTGGATGCATTGCTGAGACGCTATAAAAACAAGCAAAAGCCTTTCGGAGGTGTGCAACTATTGCTGATCGGTGATTTGCAGCAGTTGCCTCCTGTTGTAAAAGAGGGCGAGTGGGAACTCTTGAAAGGGATCTATGCATCTCCCTTTTTCTTTGCCAGTAAGGCTTTGTCGCAATTGCCTTATGTGTGTATCGAATTGAAGCATGTATACCGGCAGTCGGACGAGTGTTTTATTGATCTGTTGAATAAAATACGTGATAATTCCATAGATTCGGCGAGTCTCGAAAAATTGAATGAACGTTACCTTCCTGATTTCCATGATACGGAAAAGGGATATATCATATTGACTACCCATAATTACAAAGCCCAGCAGATTAATCAGCAGAGGCTTGAGAGTTTGGACTCACTGGCTTTCACTTATGATGCCGATGTGAAAGATGATTTCCCCGATTATGCTTTCCCGACAGATTTGCAGTTGACCTTGAAAAAGGGGGCACAAGTGATGTTTATAAAGAATGACTCTTCTCCACTGAAGGAATATTATAATGGAAAAATCGGTCATGTTGTTGGAATCGGGGAGCATAAGATCATTGTTGAATGTGAGGGGAGCGGGCATAGAGTCGTGGTGGGAGAAGAGGAATGGACAAATGTCAAATACAGTATCGAACCGGATTCTGGAAAGATCGTGGAAACTGTCGTGGGTTCCTTCAAGCAGTATCCTTTAAAAACGGCCTGGGCAATTACTGTGCATAAAAGTCAGGGACTTACTTTTGAAAAAGCTGTCATTGATGTCAGTTCTGCGTTTGCACATGGGCAGGTGTATGTGGCTTTGAGCCGTTGCAAGTCGCTTGAAGGCCTGGTGTTGAGCGCCCCATTGCAGAAGAGAGTCTTGATCAATGATTCTGCCATAACGAACTATATGGCAGAAATGAACAATAACCGGCCGGGGCAGAAAGAGCTGCAGCATGCACAGAATTCGTATTATCTCCAGTTATTGCAGGATTTGTTTGATTTTTCGGCCATATCGGATCATTTACAGCGGTTGACCAGATTGTATAATGAGCATTTGTGGCGTCTTTATCCCGAGCAGACAGAGCGTGTGAAAGAAGTGCGTGAACTCTGTTTTAATGATGTTGTTAAGGTGTCACTTCGTTTCCAACAACAGCTGCAGAAGATGGTGACTGCATCTGACAGTTATCAAGAAGACGCTTTGCTGGCGGAGAGAATCGGGAAGGGGGTGGGGTATTTCCAGGCATTGTTGGAAAAGCATGTAATCAGCCTGCTGGATGATTTGCAACCGGAGATGGACAACAAGGAGGTGCGTAAATCCGTAGAAGAGGTTTTGGAGAAATTGTCGAAGGAGGTGGCTGTGAAAATGGCAGTGCTGAAGTGTGCTGCGGATGGTTTTGATGTGCATAATTATCTGCATGCACGTTCGAAGGCATTGCTTGCGAAAGCGGAACGCAAGAAGAAAGAGGTAAAGAAGGTTCAGGTGAGCGATGATATTCTAAATCCTGAATTATATGAGACTTTGCGTTCATGGAGGAATGAGGTGGCCAAAAAAATGAATATTCCAGTCTATACGATTTTGCAGCAAAAGACTTTGATCGGCATTTCCAACAAAGTGCCGACGAATAGCAAAGAGCTGTTGAGCATTTCGGGTGTCGGCAAAAAGATATTGGAGCGTTATGGGCAAAAGATATTGGAGATTGTAGATAACTTTCGCTTTCATCTGAATTGATGGTATTTTTATTACTTTTGCATAAAAGAAATTGTTTATGGAGAATCAGCCGTTAGCAGAACGTTTGAGACCCAGGTCGCTGGATGACTATATCGGCCAGCAGCATTTGGTGGGCAAAGGAAAGGTGTTGCGCAAGATGATAGAATCAGGCGTCGTCTCTTCTTTTATTTTATGGGGACCTCCGGGAGTAGGGAAAACGACGCTGGCCATGATTATTGCCGAGCAGTTGAATCGTCCGTTTTATGTATTGAGTGCTGTCAGTTCAGGTGTGAAGGATGTGAGGGAGGTGATACAGAAGGCTGAAAACCAACGTTTCTTCAATACTCCTAATCCGATTCTTTTCATTGATGAAATCCATCGTTTTTCGAAGGCGCAGCAGGATTCCTTGCTGGCGGCAGTGGAGAAGGGTACGGTCACGTTGATTGGTGCGACTACGGAAAACCCTTCATTTGAAGTGATATCTCCATTATTGTCACGTTGTCAGGTGTATGTGTTGAAAGCACAGGGAAAAGCCGATTTGGAGAGTCTGGTGGATAGGGCTGTGACAAAAGATGTTTATCTGAAGGAGAAGAATATTGTGGTGAAGGAGAAGGAAGCATTGATATCGTTCAGTGGGGGAGATGCTCGGAAATTGTTGAATATTATTGAATTGGTGGTGAATGCACAGCCTGGGCCGGAGATTGTCATTGACAATGAAACGGTGCGGAAGGAATTGAAGGAGAATCCCTTGATGTATGATAAGGACGGGGAGCAACATTATGATATCATTTCTGCCATGATCAAATCCATCCGTGGAAGCGATCCCAATGCTGCCTTGTACTATATGGCGCGTATGCTGGAGGGTGGGGAAGACCCTAAGTTCATCGCCCGGCGTCTGCTGATATCCGCTTCTGAAGATATCGGTTTGGCCAATCCCAATGCCATGTTGCTGGCTAATGCCTGCTTTGATACGGTACATAAAATCGGGATGCCGGAAGCACGTATCCCCTTGTCGGAATGTGTGATTTATCTGGCTACTTCTCCCAAGAGCAATTCGGCTTATATGGCCATTAACGAGGCGATGGCGTTGGTACGGGAAACCGGTAATATCGCTGTTCCTCTTTATTTGAGGAATGCCCCAACCAAGTTGATGAAAGAGCTGAATTATGGCAAGGAGTATAAGTATGCCCACGATTATCCCGGTAATTTTGTGGAAATGGAATTCATGCCTCAGGAGCTGAAAGATGTGGTGTTGTACAGACCTCAGAATAATACGGCAGAGATCAAGATTTGGGAACGGCTGAAAGGATGGTGGAAAAAATATAGAAATTAAAATTAACAGTATATATATGAAAGTTTTGAATGAGATAACGGATCAAGATATGTTTTTCCTGCTTGCAGGACCTTGTGTAATCGAAGGTGAAAAAATGGCCTTGGATATTGCGGAACATATTTCAAAATTGACCGATAAATTGGGAATCCCTTATGTATTTAAAGGGTCGTTTAAAAAAGCCAATCGTTCGCGTCTGGATTCATTTACAGGAATCGGTGACGAGAAGGCCTTGAAGATATTGGCGAAGATACGGGAAGAATTCCATATTCCTGTGGTGACGGATATTCATAGTCCGGAGGATGCTGTAATGGCTGCCGGATATGTGGATGTGTTGCAGATACCTGCCTTTTTATGCCGTCAGACAGATCTGTTGGTGGCTGCTGCCCGTACAGGCAAAATGGTGAACATCAAAAAAGGACAGTTCCTGTCGCCGGATGCCATGCATTTCGCCGTAGAGAAGGTGAGAGACTCCGGTAATGAAAATGTGATGGCTACAGAACGCGGAACGACTTTCGGATATCAGGATCTGGTGGTGGATTTCCGGGGAATCAAGATTATGCAGCAGACTTGTCATTGTCCGGTCGTTGTGGATGTGACCCACTCTTTGCAGCAACCCAACCAGTCCGGTGGTGTCACAGGAGGACAGCCGCAGTTGATAGAGACTATTGCCAAAGCCGGCGTTGCTGTCGGGGCAGACGGATTGTTTATTGAAACACATCCCGATCCTTCGGTAGCAAAATCCGACGGTGCTAATATGCTGCGTCTGGATTTGCTTGAAGGTCTGTTGAACAAGTTGGTACGTATCCGTCAGGCTATCCGGGAATAGTATTCCCTGATTATAGAATAGGGGTGGGGTCAGATATCCAGTTGGACGACTGTGATACCGGCTCCACCTAATTGTATCTGCTCATCGGCATAGGTAGCCACGATAGGATTGGTGCTCAGATATTGCCTGATAAGCTGCCGAAGCGCACCGGTGCCGGTGCCGTGCAGCAGCCTCACCTCTTTATAGCCAAGCATGACGGCTTCGTCCAGAAAAGAGATTACCCGTTGCAGGGCTTCGTCTCCGCGCATTCCCCTTAAATCTATGTCCGGTTTGAAGGTCATGCGTTTCTGGCTGATATTTTCCCGTATATTGGCATAAGAAGCCTGATGTTGTGGCCGCACTGCTCGTTTTGCCTGTGCGGATGATGCTCTCTGCAATTGTGTGATTTTTATTTTCGTATGCAGCTGTCCCAGAGCTATCACTGCATTCTTATCGTCAATTTCCAGAATTTCTCCGATAGCATTGTTCGGAAGTTTCACATAATCGCCTTTTTGGAATTCCTGTACGATTTCGGTTTTCGGAGCTGTTACTTCTGTCTGTTTCTTTTCTTTCCTTTTCTTTTCCCGGTTTTTCAGTTTCTCCATTTTTTTCCGGATGCGTTCCTCTTCTTCATTCTGTTCTTCTGAGAGCAGACGCTGTTTCTCTTCTTCCATGCGTCGGCGTATTTCCCGGGTCTTTTCTTTTTCTGCTTGATTTTCGCGAATCTCGCGTATGGTATTCTCTACCGTAGCATTGGCTTCTGCGATTATTTCCTTTGCCTTTTGCTGTGCTTCGCGAATGATTTCCTTGCGGATGCGGGAGGCTTCGCTCAGTTCATTGCTATATTTTTCAACTACTTCATCCAGTCGTTTTTCATTTTCATGAATCTTCCGTCGTTTTTCTTCCCAATAGCGTTTGTCGCGGGCAATATCTTTCAGATGTTTGTCATAATTGATATGGTCTTCACCCACTTTGGCAGCTGCGTCTTCCAGAATCTCTTTGGGGAGGCCGATTTTCTTCGCGATTTCAAAGGCAAATGACGAACCGGGTTTCCCGATCTTCAGTTCAAAAAGGGGTAGCATCCGGTGATTGTCGTAAAGCATGGCGCCATTGGCGATACCCGGTGTTTCTGCCGCCAGGTGTTTCAGATTGGTATAGTGGGTGGTGATGACTCCTCTGACATTGGCACGGTTGAGTGCCGCCAAGATGGATTCCGCTATCGCCCCGCCCAGCATAGGTTCTGTTCCTGTGCCGAATTCATCAATCAGGATCAAAGTGTCGTCGCTTCCATAACGAAGGAAATTCTTCATGTTGATCAGATGCGAGCTATAGGTACTCAAATCATTTTCAATGGACTGTTCGTCACCGATGTCAATGAGTATTTTACCGAATATGCCGAATTTGCTGGCTTCGCTGACCGGTACGGGGAGTCCGCATTGAAACATATATTGTAATAATCCGGCGGTCTGCAGGCAAACGGATTTTCCTCCGGCATTGGGTCCTGATATGAGGATGATACGCTGTTCTTCATAGACCTCAATGTTGAGGGGTATGAGTTTTTTATCTGTATTTTTCAGACTGAGCCACAATAGCGGATGGCGGGCCTGATACCAGAACATCTCCGCCTTTTCGCTGAAGGCAGGTACAACGGCCTCTATATAGTTGGAAAAAGAGGCTTTGCCCCGGACGAAATCAATGTATGCAAGAAAATCATAGCCGGGAAGCAAGTCATCGATGTAGGGACGCAGTTCATCGGCGAATTTTCTGAGGATTCTCATGATTTCGCGTTTTTCTTCCAATTCCAATTCACGGATCTCGTTGTTGGTTTCAACGATTTCCGCCGGTTCGATATAGGAGGTTTTCCCGGTAGCGGATTCATCGTGGACGATTCCGTTTATTTTACGTTTGTAAGCCGACGGTACCGGTATCACCATGCGTCCGTCACGTATGGCGATAGAGCTCTCTTTTTCAGCCCATCCTTCGCTTTGAGCCTGTTGCAGGAGGCTTTGCATACGCTTGGAAATACCGGCTTGCTTGTGAAGAAGGCGGCGGCGGATGTCGTTCAGTTCTTGCGAAGCGGTATCCTTTATCGTACCGTGTTTCGATACAATGGAATCCAAACGTTGCAGTACAAAGGGGAATAGGTGTATATCTCCGGCCTTGGAGGTCAGGATGGGATAGCGCTCTTCCTTTCCTTTGAAAAAACGGACAATGGCATTGAGAGATTCCAGTGATTGTTTGAGAGCCACCATCTCTGCAACTTCCAGAAACAATCCTTCCACTTTTATTTTCTGCAGAAACGGGCGGGCATCCCTGAAGTGGTCTCCGGGGAAGTTGTCTTCCTGCTGTAAGATACACATAAATTCGTATGTCTCTTTCAATTGTTCGCCGATACATGCCGGATCAGATGAAAATGTCATTTGATTCACCAGTTCCCTTCCCATATCACTCAGACAATAACCTTTTATCAATTGTCTGATTTTATCGAATTTGATTTTATTTTCGAAATTTTCCGGATAAATCATATCCTTGTTTTTATAGAGATTATCTGACCTTGACATTGCCTCTGATTCTTAGTGTCGTTTCAGGGTGTTGCGGGTCGTTGGTAATTACAGTAATGGTTTTGTATTGTCTTCCGCTTTTTCCGGCAGAATTGAAGGTCGTACGGATTTTTGTCGATTGGCCCGGCTGTACAGCCTTATTGCCTATTGTTACAGCCGTGCAACCGCAACTGGCTTTTGTCTTGCGGATAAACAGGGGTCTTTTTCCTGTATTTTTCAATATAAAATCACAACAGGCCTTTTCACCTTGTGTGATATCTCCAAAATCAAGTTCTTTGGATGTGAATTCAGCAATTGGCGCATTGGCTATCTCTTGAGCGGTAAGTTTGCTGAAATCCTCAATGATATTGGCTGTAATGGTGATGCGGTTTCTGAAATCTTTTGTCCCGTTTACAGACAGCATGATGTTGCTGTAGTTGTAGCCATAGTCGTTTTTCCCGGGAGCATCAAAAGTTACAATCATGGCTCCGCGTTGGCCGGGAGCTACGACAGACGGCCGGAACTGGAAGTGCATATATGGAGGGCGGTTCAGAGGCTCGATGCGTACCGGTTCTTTTCGGGTGTTCAGGTAATAGATGGTATCCTTTATTTTTTGCCATGTATAGATATCGCCGAAGCTGATATTGGAAGTTCTGAATTTTATACCTGCCAATGTATATTTGTATAATAGAGTCGGCTTGTCCGGATTGTCAGTGACATTACCTGTTATTTGGAGTTCTGTGCCCTTGTCCGTAAGGTTTGTGTACACCATGATTTTATAGTTGAACCGTTCCTGAAAACGTGAAGACGTGAAAGTCGCCTGTATTTTTCCGCTTTTGCCCGGAGCAATCGGCTCCCGGGTCCATCTTGTTTGGATTTGGGCACTCATGGAGGTGGCCCGGGTGATGATAAAAGGTTTGTTGCCTGTGTTTTTCACTTCAAATATTTTTGTCTGCGGCTGATCGTCTGCCAATAAATCTTTGAGGATAAGAGTCGGCTGTTTGATTTCCATTATTCCTTGAGAGAAAGCAATGGTGGTAACCAGCATCAGGAAAATTGTCAGTAACAATGATTTCATATAGGTTTATTTTATCTGTCCGTTTATTTTATAAAGAGAGATCGGATTTTCCGGATCGTTTGTTGTAAATTGTATGAGTTTCGTCACTTGTCCTTCGGCCGGAGTGTTGAAACTGACGGAAACCTTTATTTTTTTATCCGGTTTGATGCAATGCCTGCCAAGATGAATGTGTACATCTTCTTCAGAACCTTTCACCTTACGGAATATCAAATCCGACTTGCCATTGTTTTGAATAAAGAAAGTATGAGTTGCTTTGCCGTCGGGAGGCAGGTTTTTGAGGTTGGCTTCTTCGTCGGGCAATTGAATGACAGGAGCCTTGTCATAATTGCCTTCATAAAAATCAAAGTCTTCGTTGATGTTGGCAGAGAGGGTCAAAGTACCTTGTGCCGTGCCGTTGACATTTATGTTGATATTGTCAGAGACATAGCCCCAGTCGTTTTTTAATCCGGCATCATATATCAAGGAGATTTCTCCTTTTTCTTTGTGATGCAGGATTTCAGGATTTACTTTGGCAGAGATATGGGGAGGCAGGTTGTCCATTGTAATTTTGACCGGTTCTTTGCCGCTATGAATTATTTTTATTTTCTGCTCGATTTTCTGAGTGTTCATGATGTCGTCAAGGTCAAATTTCAGCTGAGTGAATTTGACATCCCCGACAGAATAGTCGTATCCTTCATACGGACCGGTCGGTTGGTGTTGCACTTTGCCGCGGATTGTCAATGTGACGACACTGTTGGCAGCATTGGAGTTGACGGCAATACTTTTCACAAAATTTCCGGGTCTGTTGCGGGGATCAAAATAGACGCGAATCGCTCCATTGCCGCCAGGGACTACCGGTTTTCTGCTCCATTCCGGAACAGCGCATCCGCAACCGGTCCGTACGTTAGTAAGGACTAATGGGGCTGTACCGATATTTTTGAAGATAAAATCATACACTGCTTTTCCGCCTTGTTCCGGTATTACTCCAAAATGGTGGGTGGTTTTTGTGAATTCAATCTTTGCTTTTTGTGCAAATGCCAGGGTGGGAAGTATGACTAATAGCAAAATAAATAGCCTTTTCATCTGTCGCGAATTTTATTATTGAAATATTTACAAAAGTACGAAAGAATTTGTGTATTGGAAAAATACGACTTCGCTATTTTATGTATAATAAGATGAAATATATACTTATATTTTAATACAGTAGCTAAAAATTAACTTTACAATAACATTTATACAACATTATATTTTGAAATTAAATTTCTATTCATATATTTGTAATGAAAAATGATGATTTGGATAGAGATAGATTTTTTCTGTTCGTGTGCCTACTATAATTGAAGTTTTTGAAGGGATGCTTGTACTATTACATTACAAACTTAAATTAATTTTATGAAAAAAAACTTAATTCTTTTATTGGCTGCTTTCTTTTTGGAAGTTGGCCTGTTAAGTGCACAAATACGGAATATTTCGGGATTTGTGGTTTCTTTAAATGATGGAGAACCGATAGCCGGAGCAACGGTATTAGTAAAGGGAACGACAATCGGTACTGCGACAGGTAGTGATGGAAGTTTTACCTTGAAGAATGTGCCCTCTTCGTCTAAGACATTGGTAGTGTCATTTATAGGTATGGAAACGGTTGAGGTGGGCATTAAGCAGAATATTACAATCCGTATGAAGCCGGATAATAAAAAATTGGATGAAGTTATGGTGGTGGCATATGGGACAACGAAGAAATCCAGTTTTACGGGTGCAGCCCAGGTGATAAAGAACGAGCAATTGGAAAAGATGAATGTAGTTTCTGTGACCAAGGCTCTTGAAGGTACGTCTCCCGGTTTGCAAGTGATGGCCGGCAGTGGGCAACCCGGTTCGGGGGCATCAATCCGTATTCGCGGAATCGGGTCTTTGAATTCATCTTCAGAACCGTTGTATGTATTGAATGGAGCAGTGTTTGATGGAGATATCAGTTCCATCAATCCGGATGACATCGAATCTATTTCCGTTTTGAAAGATGCATCATCAGCAGCTCTTTATGGTGCTCGTGGGGCCAATGGAGTAGTGATGATACAGACCAAAAGGGGAAGTGAAAAATCTTCCTTGAGTGTCAAGGCCGTTTGGGGATTTTCTTCCCGTGCTATTCCTGAATATTCCAGATTAGGAGAGAAAGATTATTATGAGACAGCTTGGGAATCATATAGAAACGGATTGATTGCCAATGGGGAATCTATTGAAGATGCATCCAAGATTGCCTCTGAAAAGCTGATAGCAAAACAATTGGGTGATTATAACAGTTATGATGTGCCCGCGAATGAATTGATAAGTACGGACGGTAAATTGAATCCGAAAGCACATCTACTTTATCATGATGATTGGGGAGATGAATTGTTTCGTACAGGCTTGAAGCAGGACTATATGCTTTCAATGAGCGGCGGTTCAAAAGAGACGACTTATTATCTTTCATTAGGCTGGCTGGATGAAGAAGGTATCATGATGCAAACCGATTATCAGCGTTTTACAGCGAGGGCAAATGTTACAAGCAAATTTTCAGACTGGTTTAATTTGGAAGGCAATATCGGATATTCGAACAACAAAACTTCCAATATGATGCGGACATCCGGTAGTTATGCCATTAACCCATTCTATTATTCACGTATGATTGCTCCTATTTTTCCTATTTACAAGCGGGATGATAAGGGAGAATATCTTTTGGATGATGCCGGAGAGCGGATTTATGATTATGGAGAGAAACGTCCTTTCAATGGAAGGACCAATAATGTGGCAACATTAATGAATGATATTGTGGGCAACCAGTCAGATAACTTTAACATCAATATTACTGCCGGGACAACGTTTTTGCGTGATTTCACTTTTAAAGTAAGTGGTAATGCAGACATATTGAACCGTCGTAGTACGCAGATGTTTAACAATAAATTCGGAGATGCCGCTAATGTCGGCGGACGTGGCAATATTAAATCATTTCGTAGCGAATCGCTGACATTCAATCAATTGTTGAATTATAACAAAGAAATAGGTCTGCATCATATAGCAGCAATGCTCGGGCATGAAAGCTATCGGTATGTCACCAAATTGGTTTTTGCACAAAGAACAGGTTTTTCATTGGATATAACGCCGGATCTGGCTTTCGGAGCCATATTGGAAGACGGGAATTCCAAGACTGATGAGTATGCGGTGGAAGGTTGGTTCGGACAGGTGAGTTATGATTTTGACAACCGTTATTATTTATCGGGGTCTTACCGCCGAGACGGATCTTCCCGTTTTGCCAAAGACAGCCGTTGGGGTAATTTCTGGTCGGTAGGAGCATCCTGGCGTATATCACAGGAGGCCTTTATGAGCCAGGGAGACTGGCTGGATAATCTGAAGCTGAAAGTGTCATACGGAGTGCAGGGGAATGATAAGATATTGGATGCCGACGGCTATCCGATGTATTATGCCTGGCAGAATTTCTTTGATTCTTATGCCAATTACGATTATTCGGGAGCCATTCATTCCAGATTGGGGAATAAGGATTTGCATTGGGAAAAGAATTCCAATTTCAATGTAGGATTGGAATTCGGCTTTAAAAATAGAATCCGCGGAGAAATCGATTATTTTATACGTAAGGGAGATGATATGCTTTTTGATGTGCCGATTCCTTACTCAACAGGTTTGTCCGCCATGATGCAAAATGCTGCAGCCATGACGAATAAAGGTGTTGAACTGCAACTTGGTTTTGATATCTTTAAAGAATCGGCATTTACCTGGACATTGGACCTGAATCTGACACATTATAAGAATGAGCTGACGAAATTGAGTCAGGAAGAAATATGGAATGGCAGTAAAAAATGGGTGGAGGGAGGTTCCATTTATGATTTCTGGCTGATTAAATCAGCGGGGGTAGATCCTCAAACCGGCGATGAATTGTTTTGGTATGATAATGACGGTGTTTGGGAAAAGACAAACGATTACTCCGTAGTATCATCGGATCCGAAGCACAAACAATATGTCGGTTCGTCCATTCCTAAGATTTATGGAGGCTTTACCAATAGCTTTTCATGGAAAGGCTTGAATCTTTCCGTATTCTTTTCTTATTCCGTGGGAGGTAAGATGCTGGATGCGAATTATCGAATGTTAATGCATCCGGGGTCCTTGGGAACAGCTTGGCATAAAGACATATTGAAGCGTTGGAGAAAGCCGGGAGATATAACGGATGTTCCCAGAGTGGAAAAAGGGAATACCAATATAAGCCGTAGCACTGACCGTTTTTTGAAAAAAGCTTCTTATTTGTCGTTGCGGAATATCAATCTTTCTTACAATTTGCCGCATGAATGGATCAGCCGTTTGAGAATGTCATCGGTAAAAATATTTGTAAGCGGAGATAATTTGCTGACTTTTACCAAACTGAAAGGAATGGATCCGACTCAGGCATTTTCCGGAGTGAGTGATAATAAGTATGTGCCCAATCGGGTTGTGTCAGTCGGTTTAAATATTAATTTTTAAAATGAGAAATTATGAAAGCACTAATATATATATTCCTGCCATTTGCGTGGATGTTGTGCCTGACATCTTGCAACAGTGATTTTTTAGACCGGGCACCATCGGATAAATACACTGATAATATGTTACTTAAAACAACTGAAGGCGGTAAGATGATATTGGACGGAACGCTCCGTCGCACTTATCTGGGAACATCCGTTTATGCCAGTCAGGGACAATTCGGTCAGAAAGCAGTGGATGTTATGCTTGAGATGATGTGTGAAGATTATTTTACCGGAGATGGAATGTGGGGATATTATGAAAGCTGGTATGCCTGGCAGGAGCATCGGAATGCTTCTTCAACAGATAATGAATTTGTGTGGATGTATTATTATGGAACAATCGATAATATGAATCTTTTGCTGACAAATGTGGAAGCAATGGAGGGGCCGCAGGAGGAACGGGACAATCTGAAAGGACAGGCGTATGCTTTGCGGGCACATTGTTATTCCAAATTAATACAGCTTTTTGCCGAACGTTATAAACCGGAGGGCGGCAACAATCAGTTGGGCGTGCCTATTTATACCCGGCCTACGGACAAAGGCAAGGCGCGTAGTACTGTAGATGAAGTCTATTCCCGAATTTTGACGGATGTGGATTCGGCAATTGTTTTATTGACAGAAGATCGTAATCATAAGAGTTATCTTAATCTGAATGTTGCTCAAGGTATTAAAGCCGAAATTCTGTTGACGATGGGGAAATATGCAGAAGCGGCAGATATGGCGCATAAAGCCCGTCAGGGCTATCCTTTGATGAGCGTCAATGACTTTAAGGCGGGATTTAATGATATATCCAATGCCGAGTGGATTTGGGGCGTACAGATCAAAGGGGATCAGTCAACGATTTATGGTTCGTATTTTTCACATGTAGACCCTTGTTCCATAGGGTATAATGAATTGGGTAATGAAAAACGTTGTAATTCCCAACTCTATGAGAAAATGGGAGAGAATGATGTTCGTAAGGCCGTATGTGTAAGCGGGGATGGTGGCGTGTTGACTTCTGCAAACGGAGATTTTAAAGTGTTGCCGTATACAGTAAATAAGTTTCGCTTACCGTCTTATTCGTCTTGGGCTGCCGATTATTGTTATATGCGTGCAGCGGAAATGTATTTGATAGAAGCGGAAGGTTTGGCCCGCAGCAATCAGAGTGCAGTGGCTGCAGATGTTCTTTTTGAACTTGTCAGTGCACGTGATCCGGATTATCAGAAGCCCTCTGTAACCGGAGACGAATTGATTGAAGAAATTCTCTTGCAACGCCGAATGGAATTGTTGGGCGAAGGTTTCCGTTTTCTGGATTTAAAACGCTTGAATATGTCTCTTGACCGTTCGGACAAAGGACATGATCCGACATTCAACAAGCCGCTTAAAGTAGAGGCCGGTGATAAGCGGTGGCAGTTTTTAATTCCGATACAGGAAATGAATTCAAATCCGGAGATGAAACAGAATGATTGATTCTGTCAGTATTGCGGAATGAGGGTTACTCAAGATCTGTGGGTGACCCTCATTGCATGTTTTGTAAATGCAGTTGAATGATGTTGAAAATTCATTATCTTTACCGCCTCTAACGGTATGATGATTATATGGCGGCTTTATATCGAAAAAGAAGTAATAATACAGACAGCATGTCCAGTCTGCAGGACTTGTTTATGGAGTATTATCCGGCATTAAAGTCGTTCGCTATACGTTATGTGAATAGTGCTGAAATTGCAGAAGATATTATTCAGGATATTTTTTTACGGTTGTGGGAGAAATCGGAGACATTGGAGGATATAGAAGAGAAATCGGCATATCTGTACCAAATGGTGCGTTTCAAGGCGATAGATTATCTGCGTAATAAGAAATTCAGAGAAGAGAATTTTGAGAAATATGTTGCGGAGTTGAATTCGGATGATGAAGATGCCTATCTGGAGGAGGAAATCTATCGTCGGATGATGAAAGCTGTCGATACATTGCCTCCAGGAGTGCATGCAGTGCTGACTCTGACATTGGAAGGATGTCCTGCCAAAGAAGTGGCAGAAAAACTGAATATTTCCGTAGAAACAGTAAAAAAACAGAAGCAAATAGCCCGGAAAATGCTTCGGGATAAATTATTATCTCTGCTGTTATTGATTGTAGGATAGGCGTTTATAAATAGTCGTCCCTTAAAAAGCCCATTTTTGCGAGATATTGTTCAAGTACAGTATCTCGCA
>RCNI01001194.1_pt1 | contig 14471 bp, 10 predicted proteins | sample 2041151 | NCBI WGS metagenome assembly RCNI01 (sample SAMN09708214, study PRJNA481090) | feces metagenome | isolation source: feces | place: Antarctica: Albino Rookery | reverse complement strand
TTTTTTTGTGCGTGGGGAAGTGGGCGGATATGCGGGGCGGGCGGTGGAGTGCATGCGCGGGTGAAAGCGTGGCGGGCGGAGGGGCGCGGATGTGTGACGGAGAATAAGGCGTGGCGTGGTGCTTCGGGGACGGAGTTGAGGTATGGGGGCGTTGTCGTGCGGGATGCTGAAGGGGGTGGTGTGAAGTTCGGATATCATATATATAAGGAGGGAAAGATTGGTCGGAGAAAGAAGGGCGGGAATAGTATTGAAGTTTTCCGTTTGTGCGGATTAAAAATACGGCGGGGTGCGAGTGTCCGCTTGTTGGCGAGCCTCCGCTTCTGACGCAGGTGGTGTCCGCTTTTTTGTTCGCTCCACGCCATAAAAAAAGACCTCCCGAAAGGGGAGGCCTCTATGGAAAAATCTCTTGAGAGAGATTATTTGATACGCTCGTAGTACTCGCGGGTGCGGGTGTCCACGCGGATCTTGTCGCCCGTGTTGATGAACAGGGGTACACGTACCGTTGCACCGGTATTAACCGTGGCGGGTTTCAACGAGTTGGTCGATGCGGTATCGCCCTTGATGCCCGGCTCGGTGTAGGTAACCTCCATATCAACGATCGGAGGCAACTCGGCCGACAGAACGACCTCCTTCTCGGTGTGGAACATAACCTCGACGATCTGACCGTCGGCCATCAAATCCCAGTTTTCGATCAGGTTCTTGTCGATGATGATCTCCTCGAAAGTCTCGGTGTGCATGAAGTGCATGCCCAGATCATCCTCGTAGGTGAACTGATAGGGACGACGCTCGACACGTACGGGCTCGATCTTTACACCTGCCGAGAACGTATTGTCCAATACGCGGCCGTTTTCGAGGTTCTTGAGTTTGGTACGCACGAAAGCAGGGCCTTTACCCGGTTTAACGTGCTGGAAATCTACGATCTGAAAGGTCTTGCCATCGAGTTCGATGCACATGCCGATCTTGATATCTGCGGTTGTTGCCATAATAGAGTTATGTTTATATTTGATTAAAATTTAGCATTTTGCGGTCGCAAAGTTATGAATTTTTTCCTTAACGCCCAACTTTCAATGCCCAAAACCTGTGCCGAAAAATGGGGAGGGATCGGTCGGGGCGGCTTTTAAAGTTCGATGGATTTGCATTTGAGTCCCATTTCCCGAATTTTCTCCAGAGTACGCGGCAGGGCGTAGCGCATGTTGCGGAAAGCCTTTTCGCTGTCGTGGAACACCACGATCGACCCCGGTTCGAGGTATTTTGAGACATTCTTCAGACAGGTGCGGGGCGAAAGATTGCGGTTATAGTCGCGCGAGATGATGTCCCACATCACCAATTTGTACCTTTGTCCGAGACAGCGTGCCTGCGCGGGGGTGATCTGCGCGTAGGGTGGTCGGAACAGTTCGCTGTGGATCAGGTCATTGGCAAAATCGACATCCTCGGTATAGCGTTCAAGGCTCATACCCCAGCCGCGCTGGTGGGAGTAGGTGTGGTTGCCGACCTTGTGCCCCGCATCGAGGATGCGTTGGTAGAGGTCGGGGTACATCTCGACATTCTTTCCCAAGACAAAAAAGGTGGCCTTGGCATCATATTTGTCAAGTGTGGAAAGAATCCACTCGGTGATGCCGGGGGTGGGCCCGTCGTCGAAGGTGAGGAATACGCCCTCTCTGTCTTCGATCTCCCAGATCAGATCCGGCATCAGACGCCGGATTATTTTTGGTGGCTTTAAACGCATAATTTCGTGTCGGACAAAATTACGAAAATAACTTGTGTTTTCCGAATAAAAAACGGTATATTTGTGAAAATTAAAATGTTTTGCCATGAAAAAAATCCTTCAATTTGTCCTCGTAACCGCTTTCGTGTGGATCTTTACGGGATGTGATGCGTTCTCTTCGCTGATGAGTGCCGACCAAAACACGTCGCAGGGTACGGCCTACGAACTGGTCTTGGCCTGTGACCACGAGTTGTGGCAGGGTGAAGCGGGCGATACGTTGCGATCCGTGTTGTGCGCTCAAGTCGATTACCTGCCGCAGCAGGAACCCCTGTTCGATGTATTGCGCATTACGCCCGACGGATTGAAGCAGATGATTGCCTGCCACCGCAACATCATCAAGGTGGTCATATCGCCCGAAGTGAAGAAGGCGGCGGCTCTGGTCGAGAATAACGTGACGGCCGAACCGCAGGTGGTCGTAACCTTGCAGGCTCCCGACAAGCGCGCACTGACGGATTATGTGTCGGAGCACCGCAAGGAGTTGGTCGATGTGTTTATGAACGCCGAGCGCGACCGCACGCTGGCCGTGAATCGCCGTTTCCGTTCCGAGAACGTGGAAAAGGATATTGCCGAAATTTTTAATGTCGGGATGTTGGTGCCGACGGGCTATTTCACCGCCAAGAAGAGCGAGGATTTCCTGTGGGCACGCCGCGAATACCCCTCGGCAAGTCAGGGTTTCATCATGTACAGTTATCCCTATGAGGGCAAACAGTCGTTGTCGGTCGAGGCTCTGGTCGAGGCGCGCAACAAGTTCGCGGCACGGATTCCCGGCCCGCGCGACGGATCGTATATGAAGACCGCACCGCTCATGCCCGGTTACCGCATGTTCCGCATGGAGGGGCGTCTGTGGTGCGAGTTGCGCGGATTGTGGGATCTTGAGGGCGATTACATGGGCGGCCCCTTCGTCAGTTACACGACGGTCGATGTCCGCACGCAGCGCGTCTTGACGCTCGACTGCTACGTTTATTCGCCCGACCTGCACAAACGTAATTTCGTGCGTGGGGTGGAGAATCTGTTCTACGGGCTGACGATCCCGAAAGAATGACAAACCCGGATTTCGGCGGGGAGGGGCTTCCCGAAAAAACACCCCGCAACGATCTCAAAACTTAGGACGCGGTGGAAGAATTTTTGCTGAATCTGTTTTTTGCGATCTATACTCTGACCATTGTCGGTACGATTGTGGTGGTCATCACCGACAACCGCAATCCGCTCAAGACAATGCCGTGGATCTTGGTGCTGATGCTCATGCCGGGTATCGGTTTGTTTCTTTATTTCTTTTTCGGACAAAATCTTTCTAAACGGCGCATTCTTTCTCGACGGATGCGCAAGCGCATCACCATGCAGTTGCGCGAGATGGCGGGTGACGAGGTGGTGATGCCCGAAACGCACCGCACGCTGGTACATCTGCTCGAAAATACGGCGCATGCCGTGCCGCTGAGAGGCAGTCGGCTGACCCCTTACACCACGGGGCAGGCAAAAATGGATGCCCTGACGGAGGAGATCCGCCGTGCGAAGCACCACATTCATTTGCAGTATTACATCATCGGGGATGACGGGGTGGGCAACGCCTTGAAAGACCTGTTGATCGAAAAAGCCCGCGAAGGGGTGAAGGTCCGTATCCTCTATGACGATATGGGGTGTCACGGAGTGCGCAAGGCGTTCTTCGAACAGATGCGCCGTGAGGGGATCGAGGTATGCTCTTTCCTGCATGTGCATTTCCCGTTGCTGACCTCGAAATTCAACTATCGGAATCACCGCAAGATTGTCGTTATTGACGGTCGGGTGGGATTCGTCGGCGGAATGAATATTGCCGACCGATATATAAAAGGTGTGGCGTGGGGCAGATGGCGCGATACGCACTTCAAGATGGAGGGACGCGGTGTGGCTGCATTGCAGACTTCGTTTTTGAGCGACTGGTCGGTGACCACGCGACAGGATTTGTTTCTGGAGGAGGAGCGTTATTATCCCGTATTGGAAAATTACACGGACGGGGTGTTGCAACTTGCCGCGGGAGGCCCCTTGGGCAAATGGCGCGTGTTGTTGCAGGCCGACAGCCTCGCCATTGCGCATGCCCGTAAGCGGATTTGGATTCAGACTCCGTACTATTTGCCGTCGGATGTGTTGAACTCGGCGTTGCAGGTGGCTGCGTTGGCGGGTGTCGATGTGCGGCTGATGCTGCCCGAAAGAGCCGATGTCAGGGTGGTGAATCTGTGTACCCGTTCGTTTTTGGACGACATGATGAAGGCGGGGGTGAAGATCCTCTTCTACAAAGCGGGGTTCCTGCATTCGAAGTTGATGATTATCGACGATGATCTGACGATTGCGGGGTCGGCCAACATGGATTTCCGCAGTTTCGAGCATAATTTCGAGGTCAATGCCTTTGTCTATGACCGCAAATTTACCGCCCGGATGGCTGAAATTTACCTCAATGATTGTTGCGATTGTCGTGAAATCACCCCCAACGAGTGGTTCCGCCGTCCGCGTTGGAAGCGAATCTTCGAATCGTTTGCCCGATTGTTCGCTCCGCTGATGTGAAAACCGGGCGAAAATATCGTGTCGTAAAAGCGGATATTCCTCATATTTTAGTTATATTTGCAGTGCATACAGGTTTCGTCGGGTGTGATCGACCCTTGGGGTGGTATCCGGCGATGAGGGAACGCAGTGAAAGTCTGCGACAATGCCCGTTGCTGTAAGTTCTTATTCCTTTCGCGTTTTGCGGGAAAGGCGTTTCACAGAAGTCACTGATCCCTTTCGGGAGTCGGGAAGGCGTGAAAACGGAACAAGTCAGAAGACCTGCCTCGTGTGTGTACATAGTTGATTCGAACCTGCGGGATTACGGTTGGAGATCAAAACAGTTGGGCGAGGCCGAATGCCGGAAGTCGTGCCTGAAGAGGAGCGGCCGAATATGGGCAGTGCGAGGGCATCTTGAAGTCGGAACAGGTGAAGTTCCGGGATGCTGAAAAGGGTTGTGACGCGTGAAGGTGGCGAGTGATGCGGGAAGGAGGAGATTTTTCCCGAAACCTTTTATCGAATTTCTGACCTATATATAATAGGTATGGAGCCGGGCGGTGAAATCCGTCCTTTGTCTCAGTTTCCGCCGTGGCGGAAAATAAAATTTCTGTTTTGAATTTCCGACCGTGTTTCCGAGTGGGGACACGGTTTTATTTTTTATAAAATTATACAAAATGAAAAAATTATTTACGCTTTTCGCAGTATTGTTGTTCGGTTGCGCTCTTTGGAGTTGCGAGTATGATGATGCAGACATTTGGAATAAGGTCGAAGATCTGGATGATCGCGTTGAAAAATTGGAGGAGGCTGTCAAAACTGCCAATATAAATATTGCCGCTTTGCAGAAATTGGTCGATGCCCAGCAGAACGGCCTTTCGATCACTTCGGTAAAGAAAATCGAAAACGGTTACGAAATTATTTTCTCGAACGGGGAGAAGGCACAGATCCTCAATGGTAAGGATGGTGTCGATGGTCAGAACGGACAAAACGGTTCGACTCCCGACATTTCGGTAAAGAAAGATACGGACGGCATTTACTACTGGACGATCAACGGCGAGTGGCTGACCGATCCCGCAACGGGAGAAAAGATCAAGGCTCAGGGGGTTGATGGTGCCGACGGGCACAACGGTACGGATGCCGTGGCTCCTCCCCGGTTGCGCATAAATCCCGATACGAAGGAGTGGGAGATTTCGACCGATGGAGGCAAAACGTGGACTTCGACGGGTGTGAAAGCCGAGGGTGTCAATGGCGATTCGTTCTTCAAGGGTGTCGATACGACCAACCCCGACTACGTGATTTTCACGCTGGCCGACGGTACGCAGTTCCGCATTGCCCGCGAGGGTGAGTTCGGCGTGGCTGTCGAGGGTGCCGCTTCGCTCGGTTTCGACTACGGCGAGGTGAAAACTTTGAAGGTGCTGTTCAAGAACGTGAAGGAGTATATGATCGCAAAGCCCGACGGCTGGAAGGTTTCGCTCAAGAACGGCGAGATGAAGATCATCGCTCCCGCCCAAAGCAATTCCGATGCCGAGAAGTCCGGTGAGGTGGCCATTCACGCAGTGGCTCACAACGGCGCAAGCAAGATTTTGAAGATCAACGTCATCATCGGTCGCGTATTGACTTTCGAGGATGAGGATTACAAGGGTTCGGGAAATATGCTGGGCGAGAAGAACTGGTCGGGCATGATCGACAACCCGCAGAACAACGGCCCGATTCTTTACGGGCCTGCCGACGGCGATGCTTCGGGTTACTTCCTCTACGACGAGGCCAACACCGAGATCATGTTCGAGATTGCTCCTTCGCAGTATGGTTCGACTCAGGTGAAATTCTGGGATGGCGGTCACGCCGTATCGAACTACGTGGAGATGGATCTGAAGAAGGGTGATGCCGACCATCAGTTGTCGGTTTATTACAAAGATCCCGTGACGGGATTCGGCGGCCACGCAGGTTCGAAGAACTTCGGTATCCACTTCGGTGCTTATATGTTCGCCGACACGGAGCCCGCAAGTCCTTACATTCCCGAATTTTACTTTGCAGACGGCATGTCCCGTGTGGTGGATCATATGTATGTGACGGCCACGACGTTCCTTGCGAATGTCGCTCTCAACGGCAACGCATTTTCATCGGCGATCACGCCCGACGGATTTGTCGCTCTGGAGGCAATCGGTATCGGCGAGGACGGCAAGACCGTGACCGGCAAACTGACGTTCAACATCATGGAACACGGTCGTCTGATAACCGACTGGGCAAAATGGGATCTGTCGGGTCTGGGTGCCGTAACCCGCGTGAAATTTAACATGAAGAGTTCGGATACGGGAAGTTACGGTATGAACACGCCGGCTTACTTCGCATTCGACGATATTGCCGTGCGGATGTTCTGACAAGAAAAAGCAATAACAAAATAGAGATTGGTATTTGCCAGAGTTATGCCCTCCCTGCTGCCTTGGGGTGGGCATAACACGTTTAAAGGGGCAGGAAAGCGGATGAATTGATCGGAGAAGATGCAGAGGAGGAGTCCGTGTTGTCGGGATGTGGCGAAAAGATTGACGGGAAGATGCCGCATCGGAGAAAGCCTTCGTTTGATCCCCGTTTGTGGAGGCGGAAGTTGGAAGTGTCCGAAGTAAACGGGTAAGTTGATCGGGTGGAGGTGTGCGTTGAGGTATTTGTGAAAAAGGGGTTGCGGTAAGATCCGCGCCATTGTAAGGTGGAGGAAAATCGTTCACATCCGAAAAAAACATCAGCCTGCCTTGGTTGAGGCGTAAAAAAGAGGAATCTCCCTTTTGGGAAAGATTCCTCTTTTTTTGTGGTGCGGATAAAGGGACTCGAACCCCCACGCCGTAAGGCATTAGATCCTAAGTCTAACGTGGCTACCAATTACACCATATCCGCATAATCTTTTGCAAAGATAGGGATAAAGCCGAGAAAATCAAATCCGGCAGGGCTATTCTCGGCTTTTTTTCGTAATTTTGTCCGTAAATCATTTGCAATGCCTCAGAATATTACACTCCAATTAACGCCCAAGCAGGCCGCTGATCCTAAATATTATACGCAGGCGGCTGCCTCGTTGCTCCGTATAGCGAGGGAGGATGTGGCACTGGTGCGCGTCGTCAAACGCTCGATCGACGCCCGAAAACGTCTGCCGAAAGTCAATCTTACGCTCGAAGTCTATGTCGATCAGGAGCCCGCACCGCAACCGATTCATTTCGATTACCCCGATGTCAGTCATCGTACCGAGGTCGTGGTCGTCGGCTCGGGCCCTGCGGGTATGTTTGCGGCATTGCGCCTGATCGAGTTGGGTTTTTGTCCCGTAATTCTGGAGCGCGGACACGATGTCAGTACCCGTAAAAAGGATATTGCTCTCATAAACCGCAATCAGGAGGTCAATCCCGATTCGAACTACGCCTTCGGTGAGGGCGGTGCGGGTACGTTCTCCGACGGAAAGTTGTTCACCCGCTCGAAAAAGCGCGGCGATTACCACAAGGCATTGGAGGTATTGGTCTTCCACGGAGCAAATCCCGAAATTCTCTACGAGGCACATCCCCACATCGGCACGGACAAACTGCCCTACATCATGTCGGCCATGCGCCGTTCGATTTTGGATGCGGGCGGAAAGTTCCTGTTCGAGAAACGAATCACCGACCTTGAGTTGAAAGGCGGACGGATTCGCGGTGTGTGGTGCGGGGACGAACTGATCGAAGGAGCCGCCGTGGTTCTGGCCACGGGTCATTCGGCACGCGATATTTACAAGATGCTGCATCGCTGCGGCATCCGTCTGGAGGCAAAAGCCTTTGCGATGGGTGTGCGCATCGAGCATCCGCAGGCATTGATCGACCGGATCCAATACCATGCGCCCCAACGCGGGGAGTATCTGCCTGCGGCATCCTACTCGCTCGTAAGTCAGGAGGGCGGTCGCGGTGTGTATTCGTTCTGCATGTGTCCCGGCGGATTCATCGTTCCGGCGATGACCGATCAGGCGCAGTCGGTCGTAAACGGCATGTCGCCCAGCGGTCGTACATCGCCCTATGCCAATTCGGGTCTGGTGACCGAGGTGCGGTTGTCGGATTTCGAGTACCTGCGCGAGGAGTGGGGCGAATTGGCGGGATTGAAATTTCAGGAGGAGTTTGAATTGGCGGCGCGCCGTTTCGGTGGCGATCATCAGGTTGCTCCCGCGCAGCGTGTGGCCGACTTCGTGAAGGGCGTGGATTCAAAGACGCTGCCCGCGACCTCCTATATTCCCGGTGTGGTGCCTTCGAGACTCGATCAGTGGATGCCCGACTTCATTGCGGGCGGTCTGCGCAGCGGACTACGGACTTTCGATCGGCGCATGCACGGATTTTTGACCAACGATGCCATCGTGGTGGGTGTCGAGTCGCGTACTTCGACCCCCGTGCGCATTCCGCGTGATCCCCTCACGTTGCAGCATCCCGAAACCGAGGGCTTGTTCCCTACGGGCGAAGGTGCAGGTTATGCGGGAGGTATCATCTCGGCGGCTTTGGACGGTGAGCGCATCGCCGAGGCCGTGAAACTCTATGTCGAACATCAGCACTCAAGATAAAAATGGAAAAGATTGCCGTATCGGTCATTATTCCCGTATATAATGTCGAGCAGTTTCTGCCCGCCTGTCTAGACAGCGTGTTGGGGCAGACGCTGAAAAATATCGAGGTGATTTGTGTCGATGACGAAAGTCCCGACCATTCGATCGACATTTTGAACCGTTATGCCGCCAAGGACAGCCGTGTGAAGGTCATCCGTCAGAAAAACAAACGGCAGGGCGGTGCGCGAAACACGGGTTTCCGGGTGGCACAGGGCGAATATGTCGCTTACATTGATTCGGACGACTGGCTCGACCGCGATTATTTCGAGAAACTTTATGTCGCTGCCGTGGCTCATGATGCCGATATTGCGTCGGCCAACGTGACCAAAATGCGCAATACGACTTCGCGTCAGCAGATCAATGTGCGGCGGGTTGAGGTTGCCGAAGCGGTAAATCCCAAATTCCGCCTGTCGAATTGTCCGCCCGTATTCAATACGACCAACAAAATTTATCGCCGTGAGATGTTGCTCCGTATCGGTCTGATGTTCCGCGAGCACGTTCAGTTCGAGGATGTCGAGTATCTGACCCATGCTCTGGCCGAGAGCGGTCGTCTGGTGACGGTGCCCGATGTCTATTATTATTACCGCGTACACGGAAATTCGACGACCAAAAGTCAGCAGACCTTCCTGAAGCAGTGTCAGAAGTACAAGGCGCATCGCCGTTTTGTGCTGTATGCCGACAAGCACGGCATCAATATGAACGATCATTTCCGCGATGTGCTTTACCGTGCCTATTCGTGGGGCGGGATCACGTGGCTGTCGATGAAATTCAACGGGCGCAGACGTCTGTGGCGTTTGTTGAACATCATCCCCATTTGGCGTTCGGCACATTGATTTTTTTCCGAAAAAAACATAAAAAGAGGCAACCCCATTCAAGGTTGCCTCTTTTTTTGCGGATAAAAAAAAGGCGGAATCCGAAGATCCCGCCCTCTTTATTCAGGTACGACGCAAATTATTTGCGATATACTTTCTGGTAGCCGTAGATGGCCTCGTCGCCCAACTCCTCCTCGATACGGAGCAACTGGTTGTATTTGGCCATACGGTCCGAACGCGACATCGAACCTGTCTTGATCTGACCCGAGTTGGTGGCAACGGCGATGTCGGCAATGGTCGAATCCTCCGTCTCACCCGAACGGTGCGAAGTCACGGTCGTGAAGCCTGCTCGGTGAGCCATCTCGATGGCATTCAGCGTTTCGGTCAGCGTACCGATCTGGTTTACCTTGATCAGAATCGAGTTCGAGCAACCGAGTTCGATACCCTTTCTCAAGAAATCGACATTCGTTACGAACAAGTCGTCACCAACGAGTTGGATCTTGTCGCCCAATTCCTTGGTAAGCAACTGCCAACCGTCCCAGTCGTTCTCCGACATACCGTCCTCGATCGAATCGATCATCGGGTATTTGGCAACGAGTTCCTTCAGGTAAGCAACCTGCTCGGCCGAGTTGCGTTTTGCACCCTTCTCGCCCTCGAACTTGGTGTAGTCGTAAATGCCGTCGGCGTAGAACTCCGAAGCGGCGCAGTCCATGGCGATGCGTACGTCCTTACCCGGCTCGTAACCTGCCGATTTGATGGCCTCGATAATCGACTCGATGGCATCCTCCGTACCGTTGAGTGCGGGAGCAAAACCACCCTCGTCACCTACGGCCGTCGAAAGACCTCTGTTGTGGAGTACCTTCTTCAGGTTGTGGAACACCTCGGCACCCATACGCAGACCCTCGTGGAACGAAGGAGCACCTACGGGACGGATCATGAACTCCTGAAATGCGATCGGGGCATCCGAGTGCGAACCGCCGTTGATGATGTTCATCATGGGAACGGGCAGCGTCTTGGCATTCGTACCGCCGATGTAACGGTACAGAGGCATGCCGAGCAGGTCGGCTGCCGTGCGGGCTGCGGCCAGCGATACGCCGAGGATGGCATTCGCACCGAGTTTCGACTTGGTGGGGGTGCCGTCCAATTCGAGCATCGTCTTGTCGATGCCGACCTGATCGGTCACATTCATGCCGATGACGGCAGGGGCAATCACCTCATTGACATTCTTCACGGCGTTCAATACACCCTTGCCGAGGAAACGCTTCTTGTCGCCGTCGCGCAACTCCAGAGCTTCGTTCTCTCCGGTCGATGCACCGCTCGGAACGGCTGCACGGCCAAATGCGCCCGATGCGGTGCGCATTTCTACTTCGATGGTCGGATTACCTCTTGAGTCGAGGATTTCTCTTGCGTGGATTTCTACGATCTGCATAATTGATAATGTTTTTGGTTATTAGATATTATTATAGGCGTGTTTGTGTGACCGGTCGGGGGTTCCCCGATTCCCGATGTGGCAAAATTATGAAAATTTTGTCATATTTTTTAATATTTTTAAATATTTTTTTTATCGGTTTTTTTGATACCGCTGTCATTTTAACACAAAATTATCAATATAAATAACGGTTAATTCAAACAATATATTATCTTTGTTGTGGTATAATCATAAACTTAAAACATATAAATTTTATTAATGCGAAAAGTTCTCTCCTTCTCCCTATGTCTGATGATCGGTCTGGTCATCTCTCAATTTCTTCCCGTATGGTTTGGCAGCGATTATGCCGAGTCGCATATCAAGTTCGGTGTGGACAGTTTGCTGTATGTCTGCCTTGCCTTCATCATGATCAATGTCGGCCGTGATTTCGAGATCGACAAAACCCGTTGGCGTTCTTATGCCACCGATTATTTCATCGCAATGGCAACTGCTGCCATGCCGTGGCTTCTGATCGCCTGTTATTATGTCTTTGTCCTGCTCCCTTCGAACTATTGGGGTGATCTCGAAGCGTGGAAGGAGAATCTGCTCTTGAGCCGTTTCGCCGCGCCGACTTCGGCCGGTATCCTCTTCACGATGCTCGCCGCCATGCACCTGAGCAAGAGCTGGATCTACCGCAAGATTCAGGTGTTGGCCATCTTCGATGACCTCGACACCATTCTTCTGATGATCCCTTTGCAAATGCTCATGATCGGCATGAAGTGGCAGATGGGTGTCATCATTGCCTTTGTCACCATTGCGCTTGTGGCGGGATGGAAGTATCAGAATACATGGAAAGTGCGGCAGGACTGGAAAATGATCATGTTCTTTGCCGTACTTGTCGTTTTCTTTACGCAGGGTATCTATCTGGTAACCGAATACTTCCTGACGCACGAAGGTGTGGTGCACATTGAGGTGCTGTTGCCCGCATTTATCCTCGGTGTGTTGATGAAAACCAAATTTGTGGATAATCCGATCGAGGAACGTATTTCGACGGGTGTGTCGCTGCTTTTCATGTTGTTGGTCGGTATGAGCATGCCGCAATTCATCGGTGAGGATCTGTCGGCTGCCGCTTCGGGCGGTATGGTCGTCAGCAAACAACCCATGTTGCCGTGGGGTACGATTGCCTTCCATGTGGTGATCGTCTCGCTGTTGTCGAACTTCGGTAAGTTGTTGCCCGTATGTTTCTACCACAACCACACCCTGCGTGAGCGTCTGGCTTTGTCGGTGGGTATGTTTACCCGTGGTGAGGTCGGTGCCGGTGTGATCTTCATCGCCATGAGTTACAAGTTGGGCGGCCCCGTGTTGCTGATTTCTATCCTGACGCTGGTCTTGAACCTGATCCTCACGATGGGATTTGTCCTGTGGGTGAAGTGGCTTGCCAAAGGTTGTCCGCAGGAGTAATTCCTTCGGAAGCATAATTATGGGAGCGGTCTTTCAGGCCGCTCTTTTTTTGTACAGTGCAGGTCGGCGACTATTTGTTTTGCACGACAAGAGAAGGGGAATTTGTGCGGGGAGACGGAATATGGAGGACAGACGTGTCGATTGGCGGTGTCTGAACTGGATTTTAAGGACGGATAGGGAGTAAAAGGTGTTTGTCCGCAGAATGGGCGAAGTCGGTTTGACTGGCGGATCTGTTCGCTGGAGAGGAACGGATGCTCCGACTCCCGAAAAAGCAAAACCCTCGTCAGATATTCTAACGAGGGTTTCCGGTGCCCAGGACAGGAATCGAACCTGCATGTCTTGCGACACACGCACCTGAAACGTGCGCGTCTACCTATTTCGCCACCTGGGCTTTGGTTTTGCGTGACAAAAGTAATATCAAAATTCGGAATCTGCAAATCTTTTTACGTTTTTTTTAACGCATGAAGAATTTGCTTTGGAATAAAATCAGGTAAACGGCTGCAACAGAAATATATGCGTCTGCCAAATTAAAAATTGCTCCGAAAAAATAATTATTGCGATCGACCAGAAAACTGAGGAAATCGGGGATTCCGTTCCATTGGAACAGCGGGAAATAAAACATATCCACGACCTTTCCCATCATAAATCCGGCATATCCGTCGCCCAAATGCGCCACTTCCATCGGGGTTGATTGTGAAAAGATCAATCCGTAGAAAGCACTGTCGATGATGTTGCCGACCGCACCGGCCATGATCAACGCCAAGCCGATCAGAACACCCTTCGGGGTTTTCTCCTTGGCTTTGCAGCACAGGTGGTAGATCATGTAGCCGATACCCGCGGACATCGCCAGTCGGAATATACCCAAAATCAATTTACCCCAATCGAAGCCGTCGCCCGAAGGAATCTGCATGCCGAAGGCGGCACCGTTGTTCTCGATGAAGCGCAGCTGAAACCAGTTGTCGCAAACAACGATGGATTCGTTGAGTGCAAGGTGGGTCTTGATCCAGATTTTGAGGATCTGATCTGCCAAAATAAGCAGTATGATGAAGATGGTAATTTTCTTGATGCTCATATTTATCCGATTTATAGGGACAAATGTAATAAAAAATCCGATTTGATTCGGGAAAAACGGGCAAATATCCATCTGTGGGGGATCGGAGACGGCAGAAAAATGGGGCGGAGCGGGATTTTTGAATCAAGAATACGGAATTTTCGGGACGGGAACGGTGGATTCCGGGGCAGAGTTTTTCGGATTTTTGAATCGGAATCGGGGAAAATAAAAGGTCGTTTGAAAAATTTCAGTGTGAATTTCGGGGAAAATGGCGTTGTGAAATCCGATTTTCGGGAGGAATGTAGCGAAAAAGTAGGGGTAATGGCGGCTTTTTCTTAAGAGCGATCGCCGATTCCCGACTCCGATTTCGGGATTTTTGTCGGGGAATGCACTCTTTTCCGAGGAAGTTTTGCGGAAAAACGAGACCTTGGATCCTTAAAATGGAGATGCCCTGCAAGAATTTTGCCCTCGAAACCGACTTTTTTGCCTTGCGGATCGGAATTTTTTCGGGCAATTTATCACTGTTTTAAACGACCTCGGCAACTTTTTTACCCGTTTTTTGGGGTGCTGTCGCCCGCTTTTTCCGATTTCCGAGGATTGGATCACGGCTTTTTACCCGCGAAAGCACGTTTTTTTGCGGAGCTTCAAAACGCCCTCTGAGGCCTTGTTTCGGGTATTCGGACGCATACCTATATATATTATAAGGCGAAACCTTCCTTGTCCGCAACACCTGTTTGGAACGCTCCGGGAATAGTTGTTTTTGTAAGATGGTGACTGATAATGCGATATAGAAAGTCGCTTAAAATATTTTAAAAATAGTTGTTAAAAAATTTGGAAATATGGAGAAATAAGCGTTATCTTTGCACCCGCAACAAGAG
>RCNI01001193.1_pt1 | contig 14472 bp, 10 predicted proteins | sample 2041151 | NCBI WGS metagenome assembly RCNI01 (sample SAMN09708214, study PRJNA481090) | feces metagenome | isolation source: feces | place: Antarctica: Albino Rookery | reverse complement strand
GGTCCTATCCCCTCACCTGGCTCATCAGCTCCATTGCCTTCCTGATCCTGTATAAGCGGCGCAACTGGCTCAGCGAAAGCGAAGCAATGACCATCTGAAAAAGTCCATAAAACGGAACCCCCCCGGTAAATGTGAACAGGTCCAGTAAAAACGGACAATAGACAAAACACCCCCTTATGTAGGATAATAACTACACAAGGGGGTTTGTTTCATTGTCCATTAACACATAGGCCATCGATTTTATATTAATTCACCGTAGCGGAGGAGTTATTGGAATTCAGAAACCAATGTAAGCCAACTGTCTTCGACCCTGAAATACAACTCGTTAAAAACATTTACATAATTATGAGAAGAAAAGTTTACATCCAGGCAAAGACCGTTTTTTAGCTCAACAATCAAAGAGACTGCGTCATCCGCATATTTTGGATAGAGGGTATTGATCACTTCCTGCTCGTCCAGTCCTGTATTCTGGTATACGTTTTTCTGCAGAAACTCATTATCCCCCCAGTCATCTGTCATTAAGCCTTGATAGAACTTATTGATATAATCTCTTTCGGTGATCTTTTTGTTTTCGTATCCCACCCGCTTAATTACTGCAATATCCTCTTCAGAACTCAGACCGTACACCCCAAAAACTTCCTCGGGTGTCTGCGTATCTGCGTCAAAACAGGACCCTATAATTGCATGATAAAAGTTTCCTGCAGAATCCTCAACAATCATTCTTGGATACCAGTCAAACCTAGTTACTGGCGCTTTTGCATAACGGTATAAGGTAAACTGATCGGTAACAGTACCATTTTCATCATTTTGAATTACAAGTTCCTGACTTCCCAGCACATCTCCAAGCAAATCTCGGGTAATATTTTCTTCGAGATTATAATTATCAAAAGCATCGCTGTCAGGGTCATTCACAACACTGTAAAGCTTGCCATTCCATTCTGCAACCACTTCAAGAAAAGATGAATTGTGGGACTGGCCAACAATACTGTATTGAATAGCAGGAATTCCAATGGCAATCACAAGGCACAGGCATACTGCTAATACTACCCATTTCATCCACAAAATGCCCTTTTTCGTCTTTTGTTCTGTTTTGTCGCACTCCATGGCATCATCAATTACATCAAGTCTGTTGTTCAGATCTTTTTTATTCATTGCAGAATCCCTCCTTTATTTCTCGTTCTGTGTATATATCATAATTTCCGTAGTCCAATTTTTACAGGCTGCAATTTTAAAAGACTTTCGAGCATAGGATTTCATGCTCACAATAAATTTCCTCATTTCTGCTCATTATACGTCTTAATCTGCATATAAGCAATTTAAGTGTATTTTAATATTTCCCTGCACAGAGCAGAGGACACCTTTGACGAAGACAAAACAAACGACTCTGATGGGAACTTCAAATTTCTCATCAGAGTCTTTTTTTCATATGCTTTCTATAAATTTCTGCCAGACCACTCCGCCCTGGTAGGTCATATAGATACCGCAGCTGACACCGGCATCGTTGATGCCGTCCAGAGGCGCATAGGGGGGTAGCCAGCATAATGAGCTTGTCCATGAGCCCTCCATATTTTCCTCTGTGTCAACGTTGAGAAACTGCAGATCCACAGTGGAAATGGTGGAGCGCCGATCATCGGAGCCCTCGATCCGGACGATCATGGCATTTGTCTTGGAAAAGTCGTAGTTCCAACCGAGCAGCACATCTCCATCCCGGGTTCTAGCGGTAAAGGGTGAGAAGACAATCTCAGGGTTCTTCATCTCCAGGAGAATCAGGCCCTTGGTCAGTTGATCGGTAATAAAACCGATGAGCTCCCCATCATTGAATGCGCCGTCCTGGACTGCATTCAGCATATGCTTTCCTGGCAGGAAGGAATCTGCACCAGTGAAATGGCATATAACTATTTCTGCGACGGACAGGAAAATGTGCTGTTCTACCTCTTCGGCCTGAAGCCGGAGTATGTGGGCATCACCTTCTCCGTAGAAAAGGAGATGTTCCGCAGCGCCATCACTGCCGTGTGCAATATGGTCTACCCGAACGTCTGCTACCGGACAGTAAAGGGCTGATTTTCCAGACATCAAAGCCCTCCCTGTACACAAAGGCACAGGGGGCATTTCTGCTTTTCCGCTGTTTCAGGGGTAGGGAATGCGCTTCCGGTCTCTTACGGTTTTTAAGAATTCCCGAAAAATACAGGTTGGTATTTTTACCTTTATTACATCCCTGTATTCTAATTTATTCCACATGATTCTCATTGTCTTATAACAATATCCCATTGTTCAGGTCACATACCGATAAGCATTTTACCCAGAAGTATTTTATTTTTTACTTATTTTTTCTTCTCTATTGACATAGGATTATTTTTTTGATATGTTGAAGTAATTAGAGGATATCATCATTTTTCTCAGTAGGAGGTTATCATGGCTACACTGAAAGAATTGTCTGAAAGAACCGGATACTCTGCTGCTACCATCTCTCGGATTCTAAACGGTGACCCCACCCTGTCTGTCACAGAGGAAACCCGGCGCATCGTTCTGGAGGAAGCCGGCCGAAGCAACTATATTGCCACCCGTAGCCGTCGGGGCCGAACAGCTAAAAATACAGTTCGGGTAGGTGTAGCAGAAACCATCCCCCCTGTACAGCAGCTGAAAGATCCATATTATCTCTATCTCAGCTGTTATATCCGCCAAGGCTGTCTGGATCGCAACTATACCTGCATTCCGCTGGAATGCTATGGAGATGCCTGTGCTTCTCAGAAGGAAAGCAGTCTGACCGGTATCATCGCCATAGGCCGATATACCCCAGAACAGATCCACTCTCTGGCCGCCCTGTCTTCCAATCTAGTATTTGTAGATTCCTCCCCCTTCGAAGCCAGTTATGATTCCGTCGTACTAGGCTATGAGCTAGGCATTTCCCTGGCCCTGGAACACCTCTATTCTCTGAATCATCACAGAATCGGGTATATCGGTCCTATCTATGCCATGGACTATCAGCGGCGGTATGCGCCGGAGGTTCGCCGGCAGTTCTTTGTTTCCCAGATGAAGAAAGCTACTCTACTGGATCCTGCTCTGCTGCTGGACTGCCCCATGGAAGGAGATGCCGCCAGAGAGACCATCCGCAATTTTCTGGACTCTGATGTTCCCCTGCCCACAGCCTTTCTCTGTGCCAATGAAGAAGTGGCCATCGGCGCTCTGGCTGTGCTGAGAGAGCGGAATCTTTCTGTTCCCGGGGATATTTCCATTGTTTCCTTCAATGACACGCCCAAATCCGCTCTTGTTGAGCCCGCTCTCACTTCCATCTCCACCCATGTAGACGAAATGTCCAATACTGCTCTGCGGCTGCTGGCTGAGCGTGCTCAAGTCGGTAATTCCAAACCCATCCGTTCTCTGCCTCTGAAGGTGACCGTGCCACCTACACTGGTCGTCCGGGAAAGCAGCGGGCCAGCCAGAGAATAAATACTGATAACAAAAAGATCCGATCAAATTCGATCGGATCTTTTTTCAGTCAGCTGCCGGTATTCCGGCAGCCATTTTTTCTTTAAACTTCAGCGTCTTTCTTCAGCTGGATCTCCAGAACCTGATCCTCATAAGGCAATGCAGGCGCCTTTACGATAACCTTACCCAGGCCATCCTTTCCGGTGGGCTTTGTCTGGATCCAGAAGGCAATTCTTCCGCCGACTGGTGCCAGGAACTTTGGACCAATAACCTCAATGTCTCCCTCAGTCTCCACCTGAAGCACGCCGTTATAGAACACGCAGGGATGCCCCAGCTGGTCCACAAAGTCCACTTGAATCCGGGTGGTATCCACCTGAGAGGTAGACAGCTCATAGTCGTCCTGGGTGGTAACAAAGCCATCCAAGTGAGGATCCCGGAGGAACTGATACTCAGTCACAGGTTTTCCGTCAATATAACCTACGATCTTGCCGTCCTGCCAGAGCGCATTCCACAGAATACTGACATCCACATTGACTTCAATGGGAGGATGGGGTAGTCCGAAGAACTTATCACTGGGGAAGAACAGGCCCAGGCTCTTGCCGTACATAAACACCTCAATATAGTCACAGTTGGTAATCACAAGGAAGGGCATAATACCGTAGAGGGCCTTCTCGCCCCTGGAGAACCCAGTGGCAGGCTGCATGATGAGGTCTTCTGCAGGATCTTTCTGAGAACGGTAGACATATGCTGCATACTTAGGAATCCGGAACATATCGAAGATGCCATGATAGCAGATCTTATCTCCCGCGCCGTAGTCACCGTGGGTATTATAGTCAAAGGCACACCAGCCTATAGCGCCCAGAGAATCATTTTTAATGAGATTCCTGCCCAGGATTTCTGCATGTCTTCTGACGTGTTCATCCCGAATGGACTCATTGTCAAACTGCTTGGTCGGATAGGTATGGCCCATATACTCAGTAACCATATAGGGCACCTTATAAGGAAGACCGGTAACCTGCTGCTGGTTAAGAAGCATATGCTTGAGGCCAGGATCTGCCGCATGGCAGAAATCGTTCATGGTATAAACATCTTCCAGCAGATGGGAATTATTATAGCATCTGACACCGCCGGTGCTGCGGCTGGGGTCCAGCTCATGGGCCAGGGCATTGGTTCTGGTATAGAGTTCGTCGTCATCCAGAGATTCATTGACACGGACGCCCCAGATAAAGATGCCGGGGTGATTGAAATCCGTAACGATCATGGACCGCACATCCTGCAGCACCACCCGCTTGAACTCCTCGTCACCGATATGCTGCCAGCCAGGAATCTCCTCAAAGACCATCATGCCGATTTCATCGCAGCGGTCCAAGAAATACTGAGACTGCATATAGTGAGAAGTTCTCACGGTGTTCATGCCATACTTCTGCAGCAGGTCTGCATCTGCCCGCTGTGCACGCTTACCGATGGAGTAACCAATATACGGGAAGGACTGATGCCGGTCCATACCCACAATGATAATTCTGCGGCCGTTTACGAACAGTCCATCCACTCTGCATTCCATGGTGCGGAAACCGATATCGTCCTCAATGGTGTCCAGCTCTCTGCCGTCCCGGCTGAGGACTGCCTTTACAATATACATACGAGGATCGTCCGGATCCCAGCGGACAATGTCCTCTACAGGCTGCTTGGGCAGCTGAATATGAGAAACGCCCTTCTCCACAGTCACCCGCTCGCAGAAGGCTGCCAGTCGGTTGCCTGCCCGGTCTGTGATTTCGTAATCCAGGGTGCCGCTGTAGGTCTCCTCTGCATTGTCCACATAGAATTCAGGATACACCAGCGCAGTGTGCTCGCCGGTCATATCATAGCGGAACAGCACATCTGTCATAAATGTTTTATCCAGGCTGTAGAGATTCACATCCCGATAGATTCCGCCAAAGGTCAGATAGTCGATAACGCAGCCGAAGGGAGGAATGTCATCACGCTCGTGGGAATCTACCATCAGCATAATCATATTGTCTCCGGTGTGGAGATAATCCGTAAGTTCAAACCGGGATCTGGAATAACCGCCCTTATGGGATCCTACCAGTTTTCCGTTGACGTAAAGGTCAAAGTAGGTCATTACGCCATCCAGTTCTATCACGGTCCGTCTGGCAGCCTGCTCCTCAGTCAGAGAAAGACACTTTGCATAGGTGGAGTTCATCTGTGTATCACTGTGGCTGAAGCAGTTATAGGTCAGGGTCTTTACCTGGTGAGGCAGATGAATATGCTCCATTCCCTCCAGGCTGCCGGAGCGCACTCTGTTCTCGCAGAAGCCCTCACAGAAATTCCAATTGAGATTCCACTGAATTTTGCCTTTCATATTGATATTCCTTTCAAAATAGTGTGGGGGAAAACTTCTCAGTTTTCCGGATCCAGCCCGGGAATAAATGTAAACTCATCCCGGGGAAAATACTGTTCAGGACCATTCTGATAGGGGATCATCCCGGTATTCTGATAGGCGTTGCCAGGAGTCAAAGCCAGAATGGACAAGGGCTTCTGCGCGGCGAGATCTGGGAACAGATATCCCAGCTTCACCGCAATGATCCGGTAGCTCTCATAGGAAAGCCCCGTATCATTGATTCTTTTTCGGGAAGTGATACTGTAGCGCTGATCTCCGATCAGCAGATCCACACCGCCGCAGCGGATCACCGCCGCCCGCAGAGGGACAGGCAGTTCCTCTGCCTGGAAGGTACTTCTGTGAATCAGGATGCCGGTAACCCGGATTCTTCGGCTTCCGCCGGGGTCTATAGTGCCGCCAATGTCTACAGTCACCTGTTTCCCCACCTCGGCAGAAAAACACAAATCCACTGCAGGCTTATCTGCAAGCCCTGCTACCAGCGCATTTTGCAGCCCTGCCTTTATCATAAGCTCCGCCAGCAATGCATTGTCACCGGCGCAGCCCGCAGTCACATTGTCACCGGTATCCGAAATCAGGATCTTAGGGGCCTGAGAATGTGCCGCATACTCAACTGCCTCCCGGGGTTCCTTCGCCAGCGCACTTCCATAGTTAAATTTGAACCGCTGTTCCCAGATCTCCCCAGCAAACTTCAGTACGGCATCCAGCATCCGAGGCTCCATCCGGTCATCCGTAATCGTAATGGACATCCGATTTCTGGGACAATCCGACCAGGCAAAGCCGCAGAAGAGGGACAGTTCCATTACTTTGTACTGTCTGGTCATATCTCTCAGCTTCTGCTGAATGGACTTGGCGGGAAGGTCGTCGGTAATCATCAATTCCCCGGGCATCACCATCGGGATGGGAATATACCGGCAGTGGGGCAGAATTTGGTTTTCCGCACAGTGAATCAGCGCCCAGACTGCCCGGCAGCCGGTTTCATAGATATCCACATGGGGAGCCGTATAATAGGCTGTAATATAGTTCATCCGGCTGACCAGTTCCAGACTCATATTAGCGTGGAAATCAAAAGAGCCAAAAATCGGCATACTGTCACCGTATCTGCTGCGCAGTTTTTTCAGGAGATATGCCTCTCCGCTGCCGATATCCGCCACAGTCATGGCTCCGTGAAGGCACAGCCAGATTCCGTCGATATCGTCGGTACAATAGGAGAGGAAATCCTCTGTAAACTTCTCAAACTCTTCTGCAGACAAAAGTCCGGACGGAATAATACTGGCATATACCGCCGGAACTACCGTATGACCAGCCTGCTTGATGAGCTTTGCAGGAGAGGTATACATATGCTCCATCAGCTCCTGTCCGCGATACTGATTGAAAGATGCATAAGTTTCTTTCAGAGGAGAATAGGTATTCGTCTCCTGGTGGATCCCGCCTACCAAAAACTTCATTTCCTACCTCCTATGTATTTTACAGGTCTTCCGCATATTTTTCACTGAACCGGAACTGTGTAAAAGACTCCGGTCTGTGATTGTCATCGCTACCGACGGGATCCCATGCCCAGCCCACGCTGGTATAACCGCCGTTTAAAGAAAGGTTATTATATCTTCCCAGGAAGATTCTCCAGCTGTCTCCTTCCCTGGGAGGAATAGGTCTGCCGCCTGCCAGATCCTTCATGCCAACCCAGGGGAAAGCAATCTCTGCAAACCAGCCTCTGGCCGGATGCTGGGGATCGTTGACGGGGCCATCTGCATAGACCGCAGACTTCATCCCCGGGAAATCCCAGTTAAGGAAGGCCCAGCGGTTTCCTCTCGGATGGTCTCCCTTCCAGAAGTAACCGCCCTGGCGATCATGGTTGCCGCCAAAAACACGAGCATCATTCTTAAACACGTCAAATTCTTCCCGTTCCCGGTACCCGCCCTTTTCATAGGCATCTTTCCAGATATAAAAGACCTCATATACCGTATTGCGGGCATTGATCTGGAACTCATAATAGGTATCTCCGCCATCGATGAAAACCTCCAGATCGTTTTCAAACCAGAGGTATCCGTCTCTCTGCGTAATGGTAGCCATAGGGAACGGTTCCTCTGCCCAGAATCCCACATACAGACATTGATCATCCCAAAGCACAGCTGCCCGGCTGTCATAGAGTGCCGGTGTACCACCGATCACATCCACAAATCTGGGAGACCAGGGAACTTTTTTCCAGGCCTCCTCATCCAAATGTCCATCGATTACCATGGGTGTTTTTACTTTATAGCAGATATTCTCCATGAAATGCCTCCTTTCTGATCTCTGGTCCTGATTTTCCTTCTGCCCGCATCTGTTATGCATTTTTGCCGGCAGTCCCGCAGCAGCCTTCCGGAAGCGTTCTTTTCGGGAACAGATCAGATTCTGCGTCCAGATACAGCTATTTCATCGTCCGGAATGGATTGTCTTTCTGTTGCATAATTTTTACTTTATTTTACCTTGGTTGAACTGAGTATATCATCCTTTCGTCCGGACGGCAAGAGATAATTTTTGTTTTAATCTATTTTTGACTTAGGTGTACAAAAAGCACCAGTTTTTTTGTGTATTATGAAGAAATTTGTTTTTTAAAACAAATTTGTGTCAAATAGCTATTGTATTTTTAGTAAAAACATATTATGATAGCTTTGCTACCAACAGGAACCAGTCTCCAGGCAGTTTCAGATATTTCTCCTATTCTCGGTTCAATCAGTTCATCAGTTTTTAGTAAAAGTTCGCCAGTTATTTTTTGTATATGTACCGGACCACCGGACAACATATAAGATCAACATACTGAGTATAGAAAGGAAAAAATTATGAAAAAGGTATTTGCACTTCTGCTCTCCGCTATCATGATATGCTCTATGTTTGCAGGCTGCGGTAATAACAAAACTGCAAAAGAACCTGCCGAGGCGGCTTCCAAGGAAGAAAAGGCTGCTTCCAACAACCAGACGCTCACTGTCTGGTGCTGGGACGAAAACTTCAACATTGCTGCTATGAAGGCCGCCGAAAAGTTCTATCAGGATGCCGGTCACAAGGATTTCAAGCTGAACATCGTCAACGTGATTGAAGAAGACATTCAGACCAAACTTTCCACTGCTTTCTCCGCAGGCGTTACCGACGAGCTGCCCGACATCGTCCTCATGGGCGACTCCTGGGCCAATATGTACCTGACCAACTTCCCCGGCTGCTATGTTGATCTGACCGACAAAATTGATTACAGCCAGTTTGCTCCCTACAAGGTTTCCTGCTTTACTGTAGATGACCGCGTTTACGGTATTCCTTTCGACAGCGGCTCCGCCGGTCTGTTCTACCGCACCGACATTCTGGAAGCCGCAGGCTACAAGCCCGAGAATCTGAAGGACATCACCCTGTGGGATCTGCTGGAGATTGCCAAAGTCATCCACGAGAAGACTGGTAAGTACGGCTTTACCTTTGACCCCTCCAACGGCGCTGCCATGACCTGGATGGACAGCTATATGCAGGCCAGCGGCGAATGGTTTTACGATGCCGATGATCCCGAAGAAAACGCCGACTTTACAAACAACAAGGTAGTCCGTGAAGTTGCCGAATTTATGAAGGAAGCCTGGAACAACGACCTAGTCTACCGTACCGACACCCGTGACCCCTCCGGCATCGGTGCCATCCAATCCGGCGAAGTGGCCTTTGTCCTCAATGCCATCTGGTACGGTCCCAGCCTGATGGCTGCAGAAGATGCTTCCGGCCTGTGGAGCTACACCAACATCCCCACTCTAACCACCGTCGAAACCGCTAAGTACACAAATATCGGCGGTTCCAGCTGGGTCATTCTGGACGCCTGCAAGAGCAAGGATCTGGCCATCGACTTTATGAAAACCATTTGGGCCGGCAATGTGGACTTCTATGATAACATTCTGCTGAACCAGTCCGCTGTCGCCACCTGGCTGCCTGCCACCGAGAGTGATGTTTACAACACTCCCATCGAGTTCTTCGGCGGCGCTCCCATGTACGCAGACTTCGCATCCTGGGGCAAGAATATTCCCTCTATCTCCTATGGCTCAAACACCTGGACTGTAAATAACGCTATCAGCGCCTGCCTCATGGACTACTTTGACGGCACCGTAGACCAAGATGGTCTTATGGAGAACATCCAGTCCGCCTACGATACCATGAAGTAAATATCCATCAACATTCAGTCTCCCATACAATATAAAATCACGGGGAGGGATCACGCTCCCTCCTCGCTTTTATTGCTCGGGGTATTTTCAATATCTCTGACAGGAAGGTGAGTTTCCTTTGAACACTACCAGCATCAAAATCAAGCGCAGATCAAACAGAAATACCATGTGGGCTAAGCTTGCACTGCCCGCCATGTTCTTCGTAACTGCGTTCATGCTCTACCCCTTCGTATATTCCCTGTTTCTTTCATTTTTCTCCCATAAAGGTCTTTCTTCTACCTGGGTAGGCTTCGGAAACTTTGCCAGAATGATGAAAGATAAAGTCTTTCTAAAGGCTCTCGGAAACAACATTCTGTTCCTGGCCCTCCAGGTTCCCATTATGCTTGTTCTGGGTCTGTTCTTTGCCTATCTGCTTCAGACTGATCGGCTGAAGGGCAGAGGCTTCTTCCGTATGGCCATTTTTCTCCCCTGCATCACCTCACTGGTTGCCTATTCCATCGTCTTCCGAACCATGTTCATGAACGATGGTCTGATCAATCAGCTTCTCATGAAAATGAACCTGATTTCCAGGCCCATTCAGTGGATGACCAATAAAAACCTGGCCCGCTTAGTCGTCATCATCGCCCTCTGCTGGCGCTGGACCGGCTATAACGCAATGTACTACATTGCCGGCCTCCAGAATATTCCGCGAGACATCATCGAAGCTGCCAGAATTGACGGTTGCAATATGTTCCAGGAGTTCTTCCGGATCGTTGTTCCCCAGCTCAAACAGGTTATTATCTTCACCAGCATCACCTCTACCATCGGAACCCTACAGCTGTTTGATGAGATCCAGACCCTTACAAAGGGTGGCCCCGCCAACGGCACCATGACCGTGTCTTACTACATCTTCAAGCAATCCTTTGAACTTAACAACAACTACGGTTACTCAGCAGCAATGTCCTGGGTTATCGTGCTTATCATTGCCCTGCTGTCCATTATCCAGCTCCGCGCAACAAAGGAGGACTAACGATGGGAAAATTTAAAAAGAAATTATCCCGGGGGCTTATTTACTTCATTCTGATTCTGGCTTCCTTTATGGCCATATTCCCCTGCTACTGGATGGTGGCCAGTGCTTTCAACTCCACCGAACAGATCGTCAGCGGCCGGATTCTCCCCAGCACCCATCTTTTCCAGAATATCAAGAATCTTTTTGAAACATATCCCATCTGGGATGGACTCTGGAACTCCATTAAAATCTCTCTCATCACTGTAGCAGGCTCTCTGACCGTCACCTCTCTTGCCGCCTATGGCTTTGAGAAGTTCAGGACCAACCTGTCCGAAAAATTCTACCTGATTTTCCTCATTGGTATGATGGTGCCCTTCACAGCTCTGATCGTACCCCTTTATAAGATGATGGCCACCATCGGTCTCAGCAACTCCTGCTGGGCCGTGATTCTGCCGGCTATCGGCTGTATTTTCCTGCTGTTCTTTTTCCGACAGAGCTTCAAGTCTATTCCCAACGAGATTCTGGAATCCGCCCGGATCGACGGCGCACCCGAGCTCCTTATCTTTTTCAAGATCGTATTTCCAAGTATGCGCGCCACCTATGCCGCAGCTGCCATTTATGCTTTCATGACCTCCTGGAACAACTATATGTGGCCCATGATCGTGCTGAATTCCCCTTCCAAGCAAACCATCACGCTGATGGTCTCCAAGATTATAACCTCCGGCTACTATCCTGACTACGGTGTACAGATGGTCGGTCTGGTGGTAGCTACACTCCCCATCGCCATTATCTTCCTGGTACTCCAGAGAAGCTTTGTGGATGGTCTTACTGGCTCTGTAAAAGGCTAATCGGTGTATAATACATTGGAGGAATAGAAATGAGAAACCGCTACAGTCTGAATCTTAACTGGTATTTTAAGCCTGACTATACTGTCGCTGATACTTCCGCCCCGGATCTTGATTCCTTCGAAAAAGTCAATCTGCCCCATACTGTCAAAGAACTGAGCTACAACTGTTTCAGTCACGACGAAACCGCCATGGTCTGTTCCTATGCCAAGAAACTAACCATTCCAGAAAGCTGTCGGGGTAAACGGTTCATTTTGGAATTTATGGGTGTCATGGCCCGGTACCAGCTCAGCGTCAACGGCCGATTTGTCTGCGAACACCGGGGCGGTTATTCCCGTTCCCGGGCAGATATCACCGATTATGTTCATGACGGAGAGAACCTGCTGTTTTTGATGGTCGACTCCACAGAAAACAAAGACATCCCTCCTTTCGGCTACACCATTGACTATATGTGTTTCGGCGGCATTTACCGGGATGTAAATGTGCTCTTTACCGAAGATGCCTATATTGAGGATGTTCTGTTTCGCTATGATCTGGATGGTACCGACGCACAGTTCTACCCTGAAATTCAGATGGATAACCGGGGCCCTACCTTTGATGCCCAAGTTCAGGTCAGCATTTCTGATGCGGAGGGTAAGCCCCTGCATTCCTACACTACATCTGCTCATTTTCCTCAGGGACACTCTCAGGTGATTCTTGCGAAAGAGCCTCTTTCCGGACTGCATCTGTGGACACTGGAGGATCCCAGGCTCTATCGTGTTTCCATTACTGTTTTCCGGGATGGGAAAGAAGAGGATTCCTTTACCGGACAGACCGGATTCCGCACGGTTCGGTGCGCTCCGGAGGGTTTCTACTTAAACGGTCAGAAGATAAAACTGGTCGGTCTGGACCGTCACCAGTCCTTCCCCTATGTGGGCTATGCCATGCCAGAGCGGTGCCAGGCAAAAGATGCCGATATTCTCAAAAACTATCTCCATTTGAATACCGTCCGCACCTCTCACTACCTCCAGTCTGAAGGTTTTCTGTCCGCCTGTGACCGTCTCGGTCTTCTGGTCTTCTCTGAGATCCCCGGCTGGGGCTATATTGGAAATGACGAGTTCAAGAAGATCTCGCACCAGGATGTACACGACATGATCACCACCCAGTATAACCACCCCAGTATCTTCATCTGGTCCATCCGCATTAACGAATCCCAAGATGATGACGAGTTCTATACCCGCAGCAACGAAATTGCTCACAGCATCGACAGTTCCCGTCCCACCACCGGTGTCCGCTGCATCAAAAACAGCCATCTTCTCGAAGATGTCTACTCCTACAATGACTTTATCCACTGGACCCGGGAGGTAAAACACTATCGGGAGCTGGTACTTGAAAACCAGCAAAAAATTACAGGTCTTACACGCAAAGTTCCGTTCATCGTCACTGAGTACTGCGGTCATATCTATCCCGTAAAGCCCTTTGACGGCGAAGAACGGCAGCTCCGTCAGGCTCAGGTCCACGCAAGAGTGCAGAATGCCAATTATGCCAGAAACGATGCCTTGGGTGCCATCGGTTGGTGTGCCTTCGACTATCAGACCCACGGTGACTATGGCTCTGGCGATAAAATCTGTTATCACGGCGTGATGGATCTCTTCCGGATGCCAAAATTTGCAGCATCCGTGTACCGTTCTCAGGTGGATCCCGAAAAAGAAATCGTTATGGTTCCGGGGACTCTGTTCTCCCGGGGTGAAAACGATGACAACAAGCCCATTCCCTTCATGGTCTGCACCAACTGCGATTACATTGAGGTGGAGTGCTACGGTAAGAGCATCGGTAAATTCTTCCCCAGTCTTGTCTACTGCAGCCTACCTCATCCTCCTATCATGGTAGACAACGACCCCGGTGTCTGGAGTGATATGTGGCTTGGCGGCAGCATTACAGGTTACTACCAGGGAAAAGCCGTCAAAAAGATCACCTATTCCCGGGATGCCCATCTGAATGATCTGGTTGTCACCATGGACGACACAGCACTTTATAACACTCTGGTAGACAGCACCCGGATTACAGCTCAGTTTACAGACCAGCTGGGGAACCCTCTTCCTTATTACAACGGCGTAGTGACTATCGAGGTCAGCGATAAACTTGAAGTTGTGGGACCCACAACAGCTGCTGCAGTCGGCGGTCATATTGCCTTCTGGGTAAGGACAAAGCCCATCTCCAGGACTTGCACTGCTGACATCACTGTCCAGGCTTTGAACACCCAGATTCCGCCCAAAAAGCTCCAGCTCCAGCTCTCTCCGAATCCTGACGTTCAGGTACTTTAAGTCCTGCTTCCCGTTTTTTCGGGGTAAAACTCCGTAAGCGTCATGCAAAACAGGGGATGTCCCGTGGGACGTCCCCCCTGTCTTTTTGTCATCCGCTCTGTCCCGTATATCCAGGAAAGCTGCACAGATTCTTCTGATCCGGTGGCCGCAACCTTTCTATAATTCCAAAGTTGCTTTTTCTCTAAGAAATCACAGCAATCATGGCCACCACTTGAAGTGGTGGTTTGCACAGGCCCTAGAAGGGGCAATTACCGGCATTACCCCTAAATAGTTTGGCACCGCATTACACTTACAGGCCGCCGCTAAAGCGGCCTGTTTTTATGCCTACTTACTCTTGCTACCCGTAAACGGGTCT
>RCNI01001191.1_pt1 | contig 14489 bp, 13 predicted proteins | sample 2041151 | NCBI WGS metagenome assembly RCNI01 (sample SAMN09708214, study PRJNA481090) | feces metagenome | isolation source: feces | place: Antarctica: Albino Rookery | reverse complement strand
TGAATTTATGTATATTTAGTCTATTGACAGATAAAAAACTTCATCATCACTCAGAAAGAGTGATGATGAAGTTTTTTATACTATATGGAATGATGATAAGGTTCGACGTGAATATCAATAAATAGTACAGATGATTGTTGATAAAATTCGTCTTCAATTTCTTCTGTTACAGCATGACTATCATAAACAGATAGATAGGGATCCATTAACACAGTTAAATCAATATAGACATTAGATCCATAACGTCGTGCTTTTAGGTCACCAATTGCTTTAACTTCAGGGTGACTTAATGCGATTTCTTTATATTCTTGGATTTTTGTTTCTTCAAACCCATCTGTTAATTCAAAAGTACTTTCTTTAAAGATATCTGTTGCTGTTTTAATGATGATTATTCCTACAACTGAAGCCATTAAATCATCAATCCATAAGATTCCACTATTGGCTGCTATAATGGCAATAGCGGTGGTAAAGCTTGTTAAAGCATCGCTTAAATTATCTTTAGCTGCAGCTTTTAATCCTAGAGAATTTAAACGTTCAGCTAATGATTTATTGTAATAATAGACAAGTAACATCACCGTTCCTGCGCCTACAGATACAACGGCATTTAATAAGGAAGGAGTAGGAGATAGTGTTCCTAGCCAAAATCGTTGGATAACTCGTTTTAAAACTTCTATTCCGACATAAAACATAATAAAACTAGTGATTAAGCTGGCGATAGTTTCAAATTTCCAATGACCATAAGGATGATTTTTATCGACTGGTTTTTGAGCGATTTTTAATCCTAATAATACTAATACAGAAGAAATCACATCAGTAAAATTATTTAATCCATCGGCAAATAGAGCAGTTGAAAAGAATAGATAGCCGACTAATAATTTTGTACAAGATAATAAGATATAGACAACGATGCTTATCTTTGCGCCACGTTCTGCATGTTTTAATTGATTCCGAGCTTCCATTTCATCAGTCCTTTTATAAAATCTAAGTTTATTGTACACCTTAAAAGCAAGAAAAGAAAATAGAATATTATAAGATAGTTATGTTAGGTTTTCTAACATATAAAGTCAACCAAGTGTTGACACCACATTTAAAAGTATCTAAAATAACTACAAAAGAACTAGAGAGGTGACAGCAGTGAGTGAGAAAGAATTACGTCGTAGTAGAGCCATTTTACCAATTGGGGTTGTAATGGAATTGACGGATTTGACTGCTCGCCAGATTCGTTACTATGAAGATAAAGAGTTAGTGAAGCCTTTACGTTCGAAAACGAATCGTCGGTTATTTTCTTTAAATGACATAGATCGCTTATTGGAAATTAAAGATTATTTGGCAGAGGGATTGTCGATTAATGCTATCCAACGTCAGTATCAACAAGCAAAAGTGTTAGAAAAATCATTTACTACTAGTTCAACTGCAACGAATTCATCTAGCAAAGCTTTAACGGATGAAGACGTTCGGCGTATTTTTTATAATGAAATTATGCAAATCAGTCGTTTAACAGGTAATGAAACATTATTTTAATAAAGGAAAGGAATGGGATGAATGGGGAAAAAAATTACTCGAGAAGATATTATGAGAGATGCTAAGGAGCGTGATGTCCGTTATTTACGTCTTATGTTTACGGATATTGCAGGACGAATTAAGAATGTGGAAGTGCCGATAAGTCAATTAAAAAAAGTATTAGATAATAAAATGATGTTTGATGGTTCGTCAATTGAAGGGTTTGTTCGTATCGAAGAAAGTGATATGTATTTATATCCTGATTTAGCAACATGGTTAGTTTTCCCGTGGAGTAGTGAAAATGGATCTATTGCCCGTTTGATTTGTGATGTATATACAACAAATGGCGAACCGTTTTTAGGAGATCCACGTTCGAACTTAAAACGTATTTTAGCAGAAATGAAAGATTTAGGTTTTTCTCATTTTAATTTAGGGCCAGAGCCAGAGTTTTTCTTATTTAAATTAGATGAAAATGGCGAACCGACAATGGACTTGAATGATAATGGAGGATATTTTGATTTAGCACCAACTGATTTAGGTGAAAATTGTCGTCGTGATATTGTTTTAGAATTAGAAAAAGCTGGTTTTGAGATTGAAGCTAGTCATCATGAAGTTGCACCAGGACAACATGAGATTGATTGGAAATATGCAGATGCTGTTGAAGCGTGTGATAATATTCAAACATTTAAATTAATCGTGAAAACAATTGCTCGTAAACACGGCCTACATGCAACTTTTATGCCAAAACCAGTAATTGGTATTGCTGGTTCAGGGATGCATTTTAATTTATCATTATTTGACGAAGCGGGAGAAAATGCTTTTTATGATCCGAATTCTGAATTAGAATTAAGTGACTCATGTCGTCATTTTATTGCTGGGTTAATGAAACACGCTAAAGCTTTGACAGCAGTATGCAATCCAACAGTTAATTCGTATAAACGGTTGGTACCAGGTTATGAAGCTCCTGTATATATTGCTTGGTCAGGACAAAATCGTTCACCATTAATTCGTATCCCATCATCGCGTGGTATATCAACTCGGGTGGAATTACGGAGTGTTGACCCATCAGCTAACCCCTATTTAGCAATGGCAGCGATTTTACAAGCTGGACTTGAAGGGATTAAACAACAAATGCCTATACCGAATGCAGTGGATCGGAATATTTATGCGATGACAGCTCAAGAACGGTTAGAAGCAGGAATTGATGATTTGCCAAGTAGTTTATCACGAGCGGTTTCTGCTTTAGAAAAAGATGACGTTATTAAAGCAGCTTTAGGTAGTCATATATATGCTAACTTTATTGAAGCTAAGCGATTTGAATGGACAGCATATCGTAGTCAAGTGACTAAATGGGAATTAGATCAGTACTTAACATCTTATTAATGAATATCTATTTTTATAGAATATGTTAGAGTTAGTTAGAGCGTAAAACGTTGATATAACAACAATAATAATTAACTTGTTACTATCTAATACACTCTAACTCATTATATAAAATGTACCATTTTGAACACTAAAACCCTCTACTGTTATTCAGTAGAGGGTTTTAGTATATAGTGTTGATTAATGAATAAAGAGCGTGAAAAAATGGTGTACTAATAAAACTAGTGCACCATTTTTGTGATTATATTTTGAAAATTATTGACAGATAATGTTAAAAGTGAGAAAGGATAATAGAATTGTTGCACATATATATTTTCCCAGAAATTTGGTATACTAATTGATAAATAACTAATGTAGAGGGGGAGAAATATGGCGCAAAATTATTTTGTTATTGGTGATATTCATGGTGAATTGGATTTATTGAAACAGATGTTGACATATTGGCAAAAAGATTGTGAACAATTAGTCTTGATTGGTGATTTAGCTGATCGTGGGCATGATAATAAAGGGACTTTTTTATTAGCAAAGAAATTAGTCGAAGAAGAGGGAGCCATTTGGGTTAAAGGAAATCATGAAGATATTATTTTAAAATGGTTAGCTGATCCTGTTGAAAAGTTCGATTGGTATAAGCGAAATGGTGGTATTAAGACGATTAATCAATTATTAGATCGTCCTAGTGATACTGAGATTAAAAATCCTAAAGCAGATGCTTTAAAAATTCAACAGACTTATCCAGAGTTATTAGCATTTTTATCAGATTTACCTTTATATTATGAAACAGAACAATACATCTTTGTTCATGCAGGAGTTGATTTAAGTTTATCGAATTGGCGAGATACTGATGAAAAAGAATTTTACTGGATTCGAGAGGATTTCCACAAAGGGGTTAATACTACTGGTAAAATGATTGTTTTTGGTCATACTCCTACACCTTATTTAACAGGGTTCCCACATACTAAACAAATATGGGTTGAAGATGGTAAAGTTGGATTAGATGGAGGAGCTGTATATGGAGGAGTATTATTTGGTGTTCATTTTGGCGAAGAGGGTATAAAAGAAGTTGTGACAATTGATTCAAATAAATTAGCGTGTTGGGAGGATTAGAATGAACGAATTTATAAAAAAACATCGTGGTGTAACAGCATGGTTTGTATATTTATTTAATATGATAGTAGTAAGTCAAATCATTCATTTGCCAGTGAGATCACTTGGTTATAGTCAGGAAACGGCTAATGCTTATGGTATGGCTTTATCAGGAGTAGGGACATTAATGGTCATTATTTATCTGTTTAAGACAGATTATCAAGAAGATTTGCAAAAAATTAAGTTTACGGATGTGATTTTAGCATGTAGTGGCGGTTTAGCAATTCGGATTATTTTAACGATTTTATTATTTAGTATAATGACTATCCCTGAACCAGAAAATCAAGAATTACTTCAAATGATGTTTGAACATACATCATCTTTTGTGATGTTCTTTACGGTTTGTATTTTCGCACCAATTGTGGAAGAAACCTTATTCCGACAAGTATTAATTGGTGATTTATCTCATAAATTTCCTATATGGATGTTGACCATTGTATCAACTATTTTTTTCATTATGATGCATTCAGGAACTGACTGGAAAGCGGGATTGTTATATGCGACAGTAACGATTCCTTTAGTCGGTGTTTATCGTTATTATCACAATAATGTGGTGATGTCTATTTCGATGCATGTTGTAATGAATACTTTAGCATTTATAGGAATGGTTGTTCAAAGTATAGGAGGAGTATAATAAAAAATCAGTATCCCTATTATAAAAGGATACTGATTTTTTATTATGCTACATTATTCTACATTATCTAAGTTTACGTTGTGATATACTTTTTGAACATCTTCATTGTCTTCTAATGTTTCTAACATTCGTTCAAATAAGCGTAAGTCATCACCTTCTAATGTTACTTCTGATTGAGGAATCATTTCGATTTCAGCTACTGAGAATTCTGTGATACCCATATTTTCTAAAGCTGCACGAACTTCATGGAAATCATTTGGTTCAGCATAAATGATTGCTTGATCATCTTCTTGAACGACATCACGCACATCAATTTCTGCTTCCATTAATTCTTCTAATAATTCATCAGCATCTTTATTAGCAACACCAAAAATAGCAGTGTTATCAAATAAGTAAGTTACTGAGCCAGAAACCCCCATGTTTCCGCCGTTTTTGCTATAAGCTGCACGCACATCACCAGCTGTACGATTTACATTATTTGTTAAGGCATCAACAATAATCATTGATCCATTCGGACCAAAACCTTCATAACGTAATTCTTGGAAGTCTCCGCCTCCAGCACCTTTCGCTTTTTCAATTGCACGATCAATAATGTGTTTTGGTACATTATAAGTTTTTGCACGATCGATAACAAATTTTAGTTTTTGGTTTGAATGTGGGTCTGGTTCACCTTGTTTAGCAGCAACGTAGATTTCAATACCGAATTTAGCATAGATTTTACTGTTGTTTGCATCAAGTTTTGTTTTTTTTGCGACAATATTTGCCCATTTACGTCCCATGATTTCACTTCACTTTCTTTATAGTAGTTATTTATACTTTATTTTTCTATAACAGTTCTATTATACAGAGATAGAGGGAATTTGTTAAGTATTTTTATCGGAATAATTTTAATGAAAAAAAGCGAGTTTTCCCCGCTCTTTTTGCTAAAAATGTTTATTTTTCTGTGCATTCGATAAAGCTTTGACGTAAGTCTTCTTCAGGTAAGTTTTTACCAATGAAGACTAAGGTTGATTTGTGTTCTTCATCGGTTGACCAATTACGGCCACGTGAGATATCAAAACTCATTTGTACCCCTTGGAAGATGATTTGATAGTCTAATCCTTCCACGAATAAAATTCCTTTATAACGGTATAATTCTTGACCGTACATATAAACTAACTCATTTAACCATTCGTTAATATTTGCTAATACAAGAGGTTTATCTGCTTCGATAACGAATGAGTTAATACCACTGTGGTGTTTTTTGTGATGATGGTGGTGGCAACAGTCATGATCATGGTCATGGTGGTGACAGTCGCATTCATCATGGTCATGACAGTGACATTCTTTTCCATCTTCATGGTGACAACAGTCGTGATCGTCATGATGGTGGTGATGATGTTCTTCTTCCTCTTTAGCGACTTGTTCCATGGCACGGATTTTTTTCTCTGATGCATAGAATAATTGTAAGTCGAACATGTCATCTAAGGTTACAGGTTTTTCATCCAAGTCTTGAATTTCAGCAAAAGCATTGATTGAACGTACTTCTTCAATAACTTTGCGATAGATATTATCTGTTACTAAGCTATGTTTAGACATAAAGATTTTATCAGCAAATCCGACTTGTTTAGCTGGTTCATCTTGATGTGCTGTTTGGAATAAGAAGTTTTTAGAGTCAACTACTGTTAAAACAGCATCAATAATAAAGTGTTCATTTAAGAATGGAACATTAATAAAAGTTTGAGCGATTGGTGACGGATCTGCAATACCTGTTGTCTCAAATAAAATACGGTCAACTTTTACACCATTTTTTTCTTTAACAGTAAGGATAGAACGTAACATATCGGCGATGTCTGTACGTAATGTACAACATAAACAACCATTGTCCATTTGATAGATTTCTTCTTCAACATCTAATACAAATTGGTGATCTACACCAACTTCGCCAAATTCATTAATAATTACGGCAATATGTTGGTCGTGTTTTTCTTTTAATACTTTATTAATTAAGGTAGTTTTACCGGCACCTAAAAAGCCGCTGACAATTGTTACTGGAATTTTTTCAGCCATCTTGTTTCACTCCTAATATAGAATAAGGTAAGAGAGATTCTCTTCTTTCTACACTATTTTAGGTCGCTAGAGTAGAAAAGTCAACGAACAGCTTCTAAAATGACTAGCTATCTAGTTGAAAAATGAGTACACTAGTAAAGTAGATTGAAAAAGGAGTTTAAAAAATGTTAAAAAAAATAGATATTTCCCGTAATTTTTTGCAAGAGCATATTCAGTTATTAGCTTGTCCTTATTGTAAAAGTAGGTTTAAACCAGATGTGACCTATGGGTTAGTTTGTCAAAATAAGCATCAATTTGATTTATCGAAAAAAGGAACGATGCATTTAATGAAACAACCAGCCAATAATGATTATAATCGTGAATTATTTCAGCATCGTTATCAATTAGCAGAAAGTGGATTTTTTCAGCCATTATTAGATAAAATTGCTCAGTATATTCAATGTGATACAGATAAATTAACAGTTGATATTGGTTGTGGAGAGGGATCGCATTTAGCTTATTTACAAAGAGTATATCATTTACAGCATACTATTGGGTTAGATATTGCTAAAGAAGGTATTTTATTAGCTAGTAATCATTTTGGAACAATGAATTTTTGGTGTTTAGCGGATTTAACGACATTACCATTTGCAGATGAGTCATGCCAACAATTAATCAATATTTTAACACCTTCGCATTATGGAGAATTTAATCGTGTATTAGCTAAAGGTGGACATTTTATTAAGGTTGTTCCGAATGCGCATTATTTAATTGAATTGCGCAAACAATTATATCGATCTAACCAAGAGCGTCAAAGTTATTCTAATGAACAAACGGTTGACCGTTTCTTAGAACAGTATCCAAGAGCGATTGTTGACCAAGTATCTTATACAGTATCTCTTACACCAGAACGCTACTATGATTTATTAATGATGACACCATTATATTGGGGAGCAAGTGAAGAGGACCGACAATACAGTTTAGATCATCCTTTAACAGAAATTACCGTTGATTTTACTATTTTAGTTCATAAAAAAGATTAAATCTTAATATAAAAGAACATCACCAATCATTTTTTAAGAAACTTTTAAAAATTACTTGCTTTTTTTTTAAGGGCATTATATTATGTTTATAATGCTTTTTACGAGAATAAGATTTTCGTAGATATTATTGACTAACGTTAACCTTCGCAGTGCTAGACACCGAAGGATAGCGTTTTTTTTTATTCTTTTTTAAAATCAATCTTTAGCCCTATGAGATGGTAGAAAAAAAGATCTATAATGAGATTGTAGATATAATAGATTGGAATTAAGAAAGGAGAACATAGCAATGCAAGAAAAAGATCGAATTTTAGAGTTAGTAAAAAAAGGGATTATTAGTTCCGGTGAAGCCATTGAATTATTAGAGCAACTTGGTCGAAAGAAAGAAAATAATGAAACGGTTGAGGTGTATAAGGAAGAAATTCCAGAAAATACTGCGGATTATTATGAAAAAGTAGACAAAAAAAGATTGAATACGATTTTAGGTAATGTGTCTAGTGCGGTAAGTTCTATTACTGAAATTACTAATCCATTTGATCAACGTATCAACAATTTAGAAAAGACGATTGCAGAGAAAAAAGAACGTTTAACAGAGTTAGAAACGCTCGCTTCAATAGACCACTTAACACTTGATGATGAAATGGAATTACAAAGAATTACTGAAATTTTAGATAGTTTAATGGAACAGTTGGAATCTTTGGAAATTGAAAAACAACAAGCAATGGAAGAAAATATTCGTAAAACAAAAGAGGAATTAAATCGTAAATATAAAAAAGTGAAAGAAAAAGTACATGAGGCTAATTGGGAAGAAAAAGTTGACCAATCAACAGGAAGGATTAATCATGTTGTTGGAAATTTAACGAATAAAGTGTCGAAAATGGTAAAAGATGTTGTGGAAACTGCTGTTGATTCTGTTGAATGGCAAGAAAAAACAGTGAATGTTCCTAAAATTGCGGTAACAGAATTTGAACAAACGATTCAGTCAGAACCAACACTGGCAACAATTATTGATATAAAAGTTGCAAATGGAGAGATTGAGGTAGAAACCTGGGATGAAGATTATGTAAAAATCGATGCAAAATATAAAATCTATGGTGTTAAGGCTACTAATGACACTCCTCTTGATTTGTTAGCAGAGCGTAGCACGATAGAAATAACTGATGAAAAAATGGTGTATCATGTACCAAATAAACGAATTAGTTGTGATGTAATGATTTATGTTCCAGATGTGATTTATGATTATACGAAAATACAGACATTGAATGCAAATATTACTCTTAACGAATTGAAAGGAAAAGATTTTTATCTTAAAGTACAGAATGGTGATGTAAATTTAAATGATGTTAGTGCTATAATGATGGAAATGGATATGATTAATGGAGATTGTGATATTTTAGACGGGGATTATCGGGATGTTTTTGTAAAAAATATTAATGGTGATTTACGAATGGATAGTGAGGTCATTAGTTATGTTGTAACAACAGTGAATGGTGACATTAATATAGTGATTGATACAAACAAATTAAAAACAGTGAAGGCTAATACAACTAATGGGGATATTATAATCGATATAGATGAGGATCTCAGTATTGAAGCGATAATGAAGACGTCGTTTGGTGAGATAGTTTATAATAAAGATAGTTTTGAAACAGTATTGATGAAAAAAGAAATTGTTTCAGAAGTTGTTCAAATAAAGAAGATGATGGAAGCCTTGCCAATTAATATGACTTTGGCGACAGTTGCAGGAGATATTTCTATAAATGAGTGATAAAGGATGAGAGATATGAATAATAAAAAACTAACGAAATCAAGGACAGATAGAGTGTTTTTAGGAGTTATTGGAGGTATTGCTGAATATTTAGGAATTAATTCTACGATATTAAGAATAATCTATTTATTAGTTTTTTGGACAGGCGGTCCAATTATGGTTTATTTCTTATTAGCTGTAATTATTCCAGATGAACCAAGACCAACACCACGAATGAATCCTTTTGAAAGTTATGGTCCTTTTTTTAATCAACAGGATCATCATTCGGATATAAAAAATCGACCAAGAAAAGAAGCACGTAAAGTAACAGAGGATGAGTGGAGCGATTTTTAGCATACGATAAAAATAAATTTGATAAAAACTTCTATTTTCCTTATAGCGCTTTAATTGGAAATAGAAGTTTTTTAAGTTATAATAAAAGTGATATTAGTGATAGGAGTGGTTCATATGGGGATTTTCAAAAGAATTGCAATTAATACTTTAGGATTTATGCTTATTGCTTATTTATTACCTGGAGTGATTGTTGAAAGTTGGGGAGTAGCATTTACAGCGAGTATTATTTTAGCGTTATTAAATTTAACGGTAAAGCCTGTATTATATTTATTTACTTTACCAATTAATTTCTTTACATTTGGATTATTTAGTTTTGTTATCAATGCTTTAATTGTGATGATGACCGCTAAATTTGTTGGTTCAGGGATTTATATTAGTTCATTTGGAACTGGATTGTTAGTTAGTGTTTTATTAACATTATTTCAACGATTTATTGAAGAAGTAACGGAAGAGTAATGATAATCAAAAAGACAAGCTTCTAATTTAGGAGCTTGTCTTTTTGATTTTTATAGAGAAAATTGTTTATTAATGATTCAAGCAATGAGAAAATGAGAATCAATAAAGAGAATGGATAGAAAAATTTTGGAATATTCTTAGATTTAAAAGAACGTTAGTTCGAGATTTTTTAGAGAGTTATGATATAATGATAGAGAATAGGAAAGAGGAGGCAAGAGTAATGGCCAAAGATAAAATTATTGTTCGTGGAGCTAGAGCTCATAATTTGAAAAATATTGATGTATCAATTCCACGAGATAAATTAGTGGTTGTGACAGGTTTGTCAGGCTCAGGGAAGAGTTCTTTAGCATTTGATACACTATATGCAGAAGGACAGCGACGTTATGTTGAAAGTTTGTCAGCGTATGCGAGACAATTTTTAGGGCAAATGGATAAACCAGATGTTGATGGGATTGATGGGTTGAGTCCGGCGATTGCGATTGAACAGCGAACAACATCACGGAACCCTCGTTCAACCGTAGGGACTGTTACAGAAATTAATGATTATTTACGTTTGTTATATGCTCGTGTGGGTACGCCGATTTGTCCACATGATGATACAGTGATTGAAAGTCAATCGATTGAACAAATGGTGAACCGAGTGATGAGCTTTCCAGAGCGCACAAAAATTCAAGTCATAGCACCTATTATTAAAGAAAAACGTGGTGAGCATAAAAAGGTATTAGAGAAGATAAAAAAAGAAGGGTATGTTCGGTTGCGAGTTGATGGCGAAAATCGTGACATTTCTGAAGATATTATATTAGAAAAACAAAAGAAACATACTATCGATGTAGTTGTGGATAGAGTAATCGTGTCTCAAAAAAGTCGTTCTCGATTGTTTGATTCGTTAGAGTCTGCATTACAATTAGCGAACGGTTATGTGATTGTTGATGTGATTGGGCAAGAAGAACTATTATTTAGTGAACATTATGCTTGTCCACATTGTGGCTTTACGATTGGAGAATTGGAACCACGATTATTTTCATTTAATGCTCCATTTGGTGCTTGTAGTGAGTGTGATGGGTTAGGAATGAAGTTAGAAGTGGATATTGATTTGGTTGTACCAGATCCTCGTTTGACTTTAGAAGAAGGGGCATTAGCTCCTTGGAATCCGATTAGTTCGAATTATTATCCAAGTATGTTAGAACAATTTTGTCATCAATTTAAGATACCGATGAATATTCCATTTAAGACCTTAACAAAAGAACAGCAAGAATTGATTTTGTATGGGTCAGGAGAGCGAGAATTTCATTTTTATCACGAAAATGAATTTGGAGGTAAGCGTGACTTAAATCTTCCCTTTGAAGGAGTGGTTCATAATGTTGGTCGTCGTTATCATGAAACAAATAGTGATTATGTTCGTGAACAGATGCGTCAATATATGACGGAATTGGTTTGTCAATCGTGTCAAGGCCAACGTCTAAATGAACAAGCTTTAGCAGTTAAGATTGGTAGTGCGAATATTTCTGAATTACAGAGTATGTCTGTGATACAAGAGTTAGCGTTTTTAGAACAATTGGAATTGTCACAAACGAATGAAGAAATTGCAAGACCGATTTTAAAAGAAGTGATTTCACGATTGACTTTTTTAAAGAATGTTGGTTTAGAATATTTAACATTAAGTCGAACTGCTGGAACTTTATCAGGAGGTGAAGCGCAAAGAATTCGACTTGCTACACAAATTGGCTCGAATTTATCAGGTGTATTATATATTTTAGATGAACCTTCTATTGGATTGCATCAGCGTGATAATGATCGTTTATTAGATTCATTGAAACAAATGCGTGATTTAGGGAATACCTTAATTGTGGTGGAGCATGATAGTGATACGATGTTAGCAGCGGATTATTTAATTGATATGGGACCTGGAGCAGGTGAATTAGGTGGTGAAGTCATTGCTGCTGGAACTCCTAATCAAGTAATGAAAAATCCAAAATCTTTAACGGGACAATATTTAACAGGGAAAAAGAAAGTAGAGATTCCAACAAACCGTCGTACGGAAAATAAAGGATTTTTGGAGGTGATTGGAGCTAGTGAGAATAATTTACAAGAAGTTAATGTTTGTATTCCTTTAGGTAAATTAGTAGCCGTAACAGGAGTATCAGGTTCAGGGAAAAGTTCATTAGTTAATAGTGTTTTGAAAAAGGCTTTAGCTCGTGAATTAACCAAATCTAAAGAAAAACCTGGCCAGTTTAAAGCATTAAAAGGAGTTGAATTGGTGGATAAAATGATTGATATTGATCAAAGTCCAATTGGTCGAACACCTCGTAGTAATCCAGCAACATATACAACTGTTTTTGATGATATAAGAGATTTGTTTGCAGCAACAAATGAAGCAAAGATGCGTGGGTATAAAAAAGGGCGGTTTAGTTTTAATGTGAAGGGGGGACGCTGTGAAGCTTGTAAAGGAGATGGTATCTTAAAAATAGAAATGCATTTTTTACCAGATGTATATGTCCCTTGTGAAGTTTGTCATGGAACACGCTATCATTCAGAAACTTTAGAAGTTCGTTATAAAGGGAAAAGTATTGCAGATGTATTGGAAATGACGGTTGAGGAGGCCTTAGAATTCTTTAGTGCTATCCCTAAAATTAAACGAAAATTGCAAACGATTGAGGATGTAGGGTTAGGTTATGTACAGTTAGGGCAATCCGCAACAACATTATCTGGAGGAGAAGCTCAGCGGATGAAGTTAGCTAGTGAATTGCGTCGAACTGCTACAGGTAAGACTGTTTATATTTTAGATGAGCCAACGACGGGATTGCATATTGATGATATTAAGCGGTTATTAGCCGTGTTAAATCGCTTAGTAGAGGCTGGAAATACTGTTGTTGTAATAGAACACAATTTAGATGTGATTAAAACAGCGGATTATATTATTGATATGGGACCAGAAGGTGGTTCTGGTGGAGGTAAGGTTATTGCTACGGGGACTCCTGAAGAGGTAGCTGAAGTTGAAGGTAGTTATACAGGTCAATATTTGAAACGGATTTTTGAAGCAACATCACAGCAATAGTAATGATTTAAGGTTATTTATGCAGGATAATGATTATTTTTCTATGATAAAAAATCAAAAAGCTCTCAAATACTAATTAACAATAGTATTTGAGAGCTTTTGTGGTCGTTATTAGTAATATGATAATGATGATGCAATATATTACGGAATTTGGTTTAATAATTTTTCTATTTCGGAAAGAGATAAACCAAGAGCATCGGCCATTTGAGGATTGATTTCAACAATAGGATTAGCCATGTCTTCAATTGGAACTTCTGATACAGGTGTGCCGTTTAATAATTGTAAGGCTTGTCGAGCAGATTGTTGGCCTAATTTATAGTAGTCAACTCCAACAACTAGTAGTGTAGCATCTAGGACAGCTTGATCGCCTCCAATTGCTGGGACTTTTGCTTTTGTTAAAATATCATTAATAGTTGGAACTGTTGAAGCAACAGTTGTATCAGTTGGAAAATAGATTGCATCTACTTCTTTAGCTAAACTAGAAACAACTTGTTGCACATCATTAGTGGTAGTAACCGTTTTTTCAATGACAGTAAGACCAAGATTATTAAGGATGGTTGTAGCTAGTTTAGCTTGGGCTTCTGAATTAACTTCATTAGAATTATAGAAAATACCAATAGTTTGTGCATGAGGGACAACAGCTAATAATTTTTCTATTTGCATGCTAACAGGGATATAGTCAACAGTTCCTGTACTATTATCAGTTGGTGTTGTTAGTGAATCGGTTAACCCAGCACTAATAGGATCGCTGACAGCTGTGAAAATGGTTGGAGTTTTTTGATCAGCATTTACGATAGCTTGAGCAGCAGGGGTAGCGATTGCAAAGTTTAATTGATTTTCTCCTGCTATTTTTTCAGCCATTAAAGGGAGGTTACTTTGGTCACCAGATGCATTTTCTATATCTAAGACTAAATTTTTCCCTTCAATTAACTGATTGGCAGCTAATTCATCAATAAATCCTTCACGAGCTAAAGTTAAAGCTTCATGTTCAGCAAATTGTAAAATACCAATATGAGTAAATTGATCATCCCGATTAGAATAGTGTCCTACAATGATTGCAATGAAAGATAAGCTACAAAATATGGTTAGTAATTTTAATAGATTTTTTTTCATAATAAAAGACTCCTTAAAAAATATTTTTGTAAAAAG
>RCNI01001689.1_pt1 | contig 14494 bp, 9 predicted proteins | sample 2041151 | NCBI WGS metagenome assembly RCNI01 (sample SAMN09708214, study PRJNA481090) | feces metagenome | isolation source: feces | place: Antarctica: Albino Rookery | reverse complement strand
GTGAAAAGCGCTCTTGGCGGCGCGGCACAGGGGGCAGACCCAATGCTGGGGAACATTTTCCCACAGGGTGCCCGGGGCGATCCCTTCAGAGGGACTGCCGGCGGCCTCCTGGTAGAGGTAACCGCAGATGGAGCAGATGTAAGTTTTCATGTTTTGTGCTCCTCTCTTGTTGTGGCCTTACTATACCACGGACACAGAGGGACTACTGTGACATTATCACAATGGCTGCGCCTAAGGCAGGAAAATCCTTTGAGAGCAGATAAAAAGGAGGCTTGCCTGCCTGCTCATTTTTGTGCAAAAGTGCGGAGGAAAAAACGCAGTAACGAATTGAAATTTTCTGTTTGGTGTGGTAAAATTGCTTGAATTAAATAATATAATAGATCTGGATGCAAATTGTACACAAAAAGTTCACAAATGCAAATCGAATTTTGTGAGCGCCTGTGGCGATGAATCACAGATTGAAAAGAAATGTTTCAAAGACCATCTCTGAGGAAGAGGGATGGTGAAAAAAGTTTGTTGAAAGGCATCCTGTGTCGGAAGGGAAGACCGACTACGGGATGAAAAGGCAAAAATTATGAAAGGTGATTCCTTTTATGCGGAAGCTATGAGGATACGCCACCGCTGCTATATGCTGTTTTGTGCCTTATCCGAGGCGATGGAACGGCTGTGGCGGGGAAAGTTTTATTTCCCGCTGCTCTTGGGCATTACGCTGAGCGCTGTGGTGTTTCACGAAGCTGTCTTGGGAGCCTCTGCGCTGCTGATGATAACGGCGTGGATGTTCCTGTTCTGCCCGGACATCATGGCGGGCATCTCGTCAGTGTGTGTTATGACACTGCTGGCCACGGAACACTATACGGAGATGGGGGCATTTTTGCCCTGCTTGCCCGTGGCGTTCATCGCGGCGGTATCTCTGGTGACGCATCTCTTGGTTTGGCCGCTGGAACTTCGGGTCGGCCGCAGCTGCCGTGGATTGCTGCTTGTCTCTGCGGCGGCGATCATGGGCGGCATGGGGGCACTCAACCAGACACAGGCACTCAAGCCCATGTCGCTCTATTACTCCTTGGGTCTGGGTGTGATGCTGCTGGGCGTTTACCTGCTGACCCGTGCCCAGATGGCAAAGGAAGGCGGCGAAGAGATGCTGCGGCGCTTTGCCGGGCTTTTCTATACCATGGGATTATGCGCAGCCGGCGTGATTCTTTGGGCCTACATAGAGCATTGGGATCCGACGGCTGCGATCCATGCAGCGCCGGATCTGCGGTGGAGAAATTTTGTGACTACCGTGCTGCTGACGACGCTGCCGGTACCCTTCGCCTTTGCTGTCAGGCATAAGGTGCACCTCCTCTCGGCGGTGGTACTGACGGCATCTCTGACGGTAACAGGAAGCCGCATGGGGCTGCTGTTTGGCGCGATCGAGATCGTGCTTTGCTGCTTCTATCTGGTGCGGTGGGGCGTGATCTCCAAGCGGGTGATGCGCGTTCTCCTGCTGCTGGGTGCAGGCGCGGTAGTGATTCTGGCCCCCATGATTCTGACAGTGGCCCTGGGTGGACGCTCAGGAACAGATGATTTCCACGGAAGTGATTTGATCCGCTTGCAGCTGCTGGCGCGGAGTGTTGAGGACTTTTTGCGCTACCCGCTTTTCGGCATCGGTCTGAGCAATCCGGCCAATGCAGACCTCTATCCTGTGGTGGAGGGCAGCATGGTGTTCTATCACAATTTGCCTGCTCAGGTGATGGGCAGTATGGGAATGCTGGGTATTGTGGCCTACGGCGTATTGATCCATGACCGTGTGAGTCTGCTGCGCAGCGGACATAATCCGTGGTCGGATATGCTGGGGTTGTGCTATCTGGGCATGCTGCTGGTGTCTATGATCAACCCGGGTGAGTTTTGTCCCTTCCCCAATGCCGTCATGATCACGATGGCATTTTCGGCAGTGGAAGAGGCGGTAAATGACCCCACATTGTCCCCAGCACAGCTGAATACAGGCTGGTACCGTATTTGGTCGGGACCGTGGAAGCCGGCACTCCGAAAATAAGTAAGAAAAAGCCCTGCGGCGATGCCGCAGGGCTTTTTTTGCAGTTTTCATAAAAAAAGACCCGAAAATTCTTCGGATCGCACAAAAACGGTTGACAAATGAAAATTCATATGGTAGAATAAATCGCTTATATTCGGAGGAGTGGGCGTAACTGCCCATTTAAACCGTAGTGTTACTATACCACCTTTTTTCAAAAATGACAAGCGGGACAAAAATAAAAGACCCAACAGGCCCGTGCGGCGTATCGAGAGAAAAGGAGCGATCCCAATAGAGCGAATGTTGACGAAACTTTGAAAAGAAAGGCGTGAGTATTGAAGATGCCCAAGGACAAGTACTATGGCAAAACGCTGCGCAAGAATTTTGCCAGACACGAAGAGGTCATGGCTATGCCCAACCTGCTGGCCATCCAGAAGAAATCCTACCAGTGGTTCCTGGATACCGGTCTGCGTGAGGTATTTGCGGACGTGGCTTCCATCAGTGACTATGCCGGTAATCTGGAGCTGAGCTTCATTGATTACAGCATGGACGAGAAGCCCAAATACGACGTGGAGGAGTGCAAGGCACGTGACGCCACGTATGCCGCTCCCATGAAGGTCAATGTGCGTCTGCACAACAAGGAGACCGGCGAGATCAAGGAGCAGGAAATCTTTATGGGTGATTTCCCCCTGATGACCCACTCCGGCACCTTCGTCATTAACGGTGCTGAGCGTGTGGTGGTCAGCCAGATCGTCCGTTCTCCCGGCATCTACTATGGCAAGGAGATCGATCTGAAGACCGACCTGCCCCTGATGACCAGCACGGTGATCCCTTACCGCGGCGCATGGCTGGAGTACGAGACCGACACCTCTGAGATTTTCTGGGTGCGTATCGACAAAAACCGCAAGCTGCCCATCACCTGCCTGATCCGTGCGCTGGGTCTGAAGACCGACGCTGAGATCCTGGAGCGCTTCGGCGATGATCCCCGCATTGTTGCCACGCTGGAGAAGGATACCTGCAAGACCTACGAGGAGGCCCTGCTGGAGATCTACCGTAAGCTGCGTCCCGGCGAGCCCCCCACGGTGGACAGCGCCGAGACCCTGATCCAGAACCTGTTCTTCGATCCCCGCCGCTACGATCTGAGCATCGTGGGCCGCTACAAGTTCAATAAGAAGCTGACTCTGTGGGGCCGTGCCAAGGATCAGAAGCTGGCCATGCCCGTAGCTGATCCTGCTACCGGTGAGATCCTCTATGAGGAAGGCCATGTGATTACCGCGGATGAGTGCCGCGAGCTGGACGCCATCGGCGTGCCCGAAGTCACCGTCACGCTGGAGAACGGCAACACCATCAAGATCTTCGGCAACCATATGTGCGACATGAAGCACTATGTGGACTTCGATCCGCTGGAGAAGTGCGGCATCAAGGAGCGTGTCCGTTTCGACGTGCTGCAGGAGCTGCTAAGCCAGTATGAGGGCGAGGAGCTTATCGAGCAGTGCCGTCTCCATGCCGACGCTCTGGTGCCCAAGCACATCATCATCGATGATATCTTCGGCTCTATCAACTATATGAACGCTCTGGCCAACAATCTGGTGCCCAAGGACGACATCGACCATCTGGGCAACCGCCGTCTGCGCTGCGTGGGCGAGCTGCTGCAAAACCAGTTCCGCATCGGCTTCAGCCGTATGGAGCGCGTCATCCGTGAGCGTATGACCATTCAGGATCTGGACATTGTGACGCCTCAGAGCCTCATCAATATCCGTCCTGTCACCGCTGCCATCAAGGAGTTCTTCGGCTCTTCTCCCTTGAGCCAGTTCATGGACCAGACCAACCCTCTGGCTGAGCTGACCCATAAGCGCCGTCTGTCCGCACTGGGCCCCGGCGGTCTGAGCCGTGAGCGTGCCAACATGGAAGTCCGAGACGTGCATTACAGCCACTATGGTCGTATGTGCCCCATTGAGACCCCTGAAGGTCCCAACATTGGTCTGATTTCCTATCTGGCTACCTATGCCCGCATCAACGAGTACGGCTTCATTGAGGCCCCCTTCCGCGCTGTGGATCACGAGACCTTCCACGTTTCTGACGAGGTCACCTACATGACCGCCGATGTGGAAGATCAGTATGTGGTGGGCCAGGCAGCAGAGCCTGTCGATGAGAACGGCTGCCTGACCAACAAGCGTATCACCTGCCGCCACCGCGACGAAATCGTGGAGGTGGAGCGTGAGTTTGTGGATTATATCGACATTTCTCCCCGTATGATGGTCTCCATCGCTACGGCTATGATTCCCTTCCTGCCCAACGACGATGCTAACCGTGCTCTGATGGGCGCTAACATGCAGCGTCAGGCAGTGCCTCTGCTGCGTCCCGAGGCCCCCATCGTGGGTACCGGTATGGAGCACAAGATCTGCCTGGACTCCGGCGTGGCTGTGCTGGCTGAGGGCGACGGCGTCGTGACCAAGGTGGATGCCACCAACGTTTCCGTCAAGTACGACGAGGGCGACACCAAGGATTACAAGCTGGTGAAGTTCCTCCGCTCCAACCACGGTACCTGCATCAACCAGAAGCCCATCGTTTCTGTGGGTGACCGCGTCCACGGCGGCGAAGATCCCACCGTGCTGGCTGATGGTCCCGCTACCCAGCAGGGCGAAATCGCTCTGGGCCGCAACATCCTGGTGGGCTTCATGACCTGGGAAGGTTATAACTACGAGGATGCTGTTCTGCTGAACGAGCGTCTGGTCAAGGAGGATGTGTACACCTCCATCCATATTGAAGAGTACGAAATCGATGCCCGCGACACCAAGCTGGGGCCCGAGGAAATCACTCGTGATATCCCCAACGTGGGCGAGGATGCCCGTAAGGATCTGGACGAGCGCGGTATTATCCGTGTGGGTGCTGAGGTCCACGCCGGTGATATTCTGGTCGGTAAGGTCACGCCTAAGGGCGAGACCGATCTGACCGCTGAAGAGCGCCTGCTGCGCGCCATCTTCGGTGAGAAGGCCCGCGAGGTCCGCGACACCTCTTTGAAGGTGCCTCACGGCGAGAGCGGCATCATCGTCGATGCCAAGGTCTTTACCCGCGAGAACGGCGATGAGCTGAGCCCCGGTGTCAACCAGGTGGTTCGTATCTACATTGCCCAGCGCCGTAAGATCCAGGTGGGCGATAAGATGGCAGGTCGTCATGGTAACAAGGGTGTTGTTTCCCGCGTTCTGCCCCAGGAAGATATGCCCTTCCTGCCCGACGGTACGCCTCTGGACATCGTCCTGAACCCCCTGGGCGTTCCTTCCCGAATGAACATCGGTCAGGTGCTGGAGGTCCATCTGGGCTATGCTGCCAAGACCCTGGGCTGGAAGGTTGCTACCCCCATTTTCGACGGTGCCACCGATAAGGACATCACCGCCGCTCTGGAGCTGGCAGGTCTGGACCCGCAGGGTAAGAGCTGGCTGTACGATGGTCGTACCGGCGAGCGTTTTGATAATAAGGTAACGGTCGGCTATGTGTACTTCCTGAAGCTGCACCATCTGGTCGACGATAAGATCCATGCCCGTTCCACCGGTCCCTACTCTCTGGTGACCCAGCAGCCTCTGGGCGGTAAGGCTCAGTTCGGCGGTCAGCGTTTCGGTGAGATGGAAGTTTGGGCTCTGGAGGCTTATGGTGCTTCCTACACCCTGCAGGAGATCCTGACGGTGAAGTCCGATGATGTCACCGGTCGTGTCCGTACCTATGAGGCCATTGTCAAGGGCCACAACGTGCCTACGCCCGGTGTGCCCGAGTCCTTCAAGGTTCTGGTCAAGGAGCTGCAGGCTCTGTGCCTGGATATTCAGGTTCTGGATGAGGAAGGCAACCAGATCGAGCTGAAGGAAGACGAGGATGCTATGGATACCTTCAACCTGAACCGCATGGACGCCGAGCTGGAGCGTGAAAACCGTCACGCCGGTGCTGAGGAGCTGGCCAGCGCAGGTTATGAATATGTAGCCGACGAGGAAGTGGATGCTTCCTTCAGCGTCGACGACGAAGAACTTTAAGGAAGAGGAGGAGCAATCAATATGAGTTACGCAACATTTGACGCTATTAAAATCGGAATCGCTTCTCCGGAGATGATCCACGAGTGGTCCTATGGTGAGGTCAAGAAGCCGGAAACCATTAACTACCGGACCCTGAAGCCTGAGCGCGACGGCCTGTTCTGCGAGCGCATCTTCGGGCCCACCAAGGACTGGGAGTGCCACTGCGGCAAGTATAAGAAAATCCGCTATAAGGGCAAGATCTGCGACCGCTGCGGCGTAGAAGTGACCCGTGCCAAGGTCCGTCGTGAGCGTATGGGCCATATCCAGCTGGCTACCCCTGTGAGCCATATCTGGTATTTCAAGGGCATCCCTTCCCGGATGGGCCTGCTGCTGGATATTTCTCCCCGGATTCTGGAGAAGGTGCTGTATTTTGCAGCCTATATCGTTACGGATCCCGGCGAGACCCCTCTGATTAAGAATCAGATCCTCTCCGAGAAGGAATATCGCGATATGCGCGAGAAGTATGAGGACGATTTTGACGCCGGTATGGGCGCTGAAGCCGTCAAGAAGCTGTTGGCTACCGTGGGCCTGAGCAACGCTGAGAGCGCTCGTAAGATCGAGCTGATGGAGCGTTATGCCGAGCTGGAAGAGAAGAAGTATGCTCTGCACGATGCCAACAGACATCTGGCTCAGGAGAATCAGAAGACGCTGTCTGACTATGAGCTGGAGACCATGGCACAGCTGGAGGAGGAGATCAACTCCTTCCATGGCCTGGAGACCCTGAGCGAGCAGCTCCATGCCGAGCTGAAGACCGTGTCCGGCCAGAAGAAGGCCCGCGTGGTCAAGCGTCTGGAGGTCGTGGATGCATTCCGTCTGTCCGGCAACAAGCCCGAGTGGATGGTCATTGACGTTCTGCCTGTCATTCCTCCCGAGCTGCGTCCCATGGTGCAGCTGGATGGCGGCCGTTTCGCTACCTCCGATCTGAATGACCTGTATCGTCGTGTCATTAACCGTAACAACCGCCTGAAGCGCCTGATGGAGCTGAATGCTCCCGACATCATTGTCCGCAATGAGAAGCGTATGCTGCAGGAGGCTGTGGACGCCCTGATCGATAACGGCCGCCGCGGCCGTCCCGTCACCGGCGCCAATAACCGTGCACTGAAGTCCCTGAGCGATATGCTGAAGGGTAAGCAGGGCCGTTTCCGTCAGAACCTGCTGGGTAAGCGTGTAGACTACTCCGGCCGAAGCGTTATCGTCGTCGGCCCCGAGCTGAAGATCTATCAGTGCGGTGTGCCCAAGGAGATGGCTGTGGAGCTGTTCCGTCCCTTCATCATGAAGAAGCTGGTGGAAGACGGCAGCGCCAACAATATCAAGTCCGCCAAGAAGATGGTGGACAAGGGCTGCACCGAGGTTTGGGACGCACTGGATGAGATCATCAAGGACCATCCCGTGATGCTGAACCGTGCACCTACCCTGCACCGTCTGGGTATTCAGGCCTTTGAGCCCGTGCTGGTGGATGGCCGCGCACTGAAGCTGCATCCTCTGAACTGTACGGCCTTCAACGCCGACTTCGACGGCGACCAGATGGCTATTCACGTCCCCCTGTCCGCAGAGGCTCAGGCAGAGGCCCGCATTCTGATGCTCTCCGCCAACAACCTGCTGCGTCCTCAGGATGGCGGCCCCGTCACCGTTCCTACGCAGGATATGGTCCTGGGTTCCTACTACCTGACCATTGAGCGTTTTGAGAACGGTATGTGCCAGATGACCAACGATGATACCTGGCCTGCCGATATCGACTTCGCTCTGGCTGGTAAGTCCTACGACGAGCTGACCGACGAAGAGAAGGCCAGTGTTCACCTGAACATCTACCGTAACGAGGACGAGGCTCTGATGGCTTACAATGAGCACGTCATTGGTATCCATCAGCCCATTCTGGTCCGTGTGTGCAAGGAGCTCAACGGTGAGAAGGTCTATGGTATGACCCGCGCTACCGCCGGCCGTATCATCTTCAACCGCAACATTCCTCAGGAGCTGGGCTTTGTCAAGCGCCTGAATGAGGATGGTACCCCCACCAAGGACTTCTTCAACTATGAGATCACCCAGGTTTGCGGTAAGAAGCTGCTGGGTAAGATCGTGGACCGCACCATCAAGAAGTACGGCTTCACCATCTCTGCCGAGGTGCTGGATAACATTAAGGCCACCGGCTATAAGTTCTCCACCCGTGCATCCATTACGATTTCCATTGCCGACATGACCGTGCCTGCTGCCAAGTACACCCTGATCGAAGAGACCGAGGAGCGTATCATGGCCATTGAGGAGCAGTTCAATGAAGGCTTCCTGACGGACGAGGCCCGTTATAAGATGGCTGTTGCCGAGTGGGAAAAGACCACCGACGACGTCACCCAGGCCCTGACCGATAATATGGACCGTTATAACCCCATCTTCATGATGGCAGACTCCGGTGCCCGAGGCTCCATGAAGCAGATCCGTCAGCTGACCGGTATGCGTGGTCTGATGGCCAACACCGCCGGTAAGACCATCGAAATCCCCATCAAGGCAAACTTCCGTGAAGGCCTGAGCGTGCTGGAGTACTTCATCTCCTCCCGAGGCGCACGAAAGGGTCTGGCCGATACCGCTCTGCGTACCGCTGACTCCGGTTATCTGACCCGTCGAATGGTCGACGTCTGCCAGGATGTCATCATCCGTGAGGACGACTGCGGTGTTGAAAAGGGCATCATGGTTTCCGAGATCCGCGACGGCGACAAGATCGTGGCTGTCAAGGAAGTCCGCAGCAGCGATGGTACGCTGCTCAAGAGCTTTGGTGCTGCTCTGGCCGATCACTATCTGGTCAATGATATTCTCAAGCCCGGTACGAGCGAGGTCCTCATCAGCAAGAAGCACAAGCTGACCGAGGCCGATGGCGAGCTGCTGGAGCGCTATGGCATCACTGAGGCCAAGGTGCTGGACGGCGGTCAGGTCATCGAGAAGTTCTCCGAGCGTATCCGCGGCCGTTTCCCGGTGCGCGATATCATGAAGCCCGGTACGGACGAGGTCCTTATCAGCAAGGATCACATGATGACCGAGGAAGATGCCGATCTGATGGAGAAGTTCGACATCCACGAGGCCGAGATCCGCACCGTGCTGACCTGCCGCGCACACAGCGGTATCTGCGCCAAGTGCTACGGCATGAACCTGGCTACCTCCAAGGCCGTTGGCCCCGGCGAGGCAGTTGGTATTATCGCAGCTCAGTCCATCGGTGAGCCCGGTACTCAGCTGACCATGCGTACCTTCCATACCGGCGGCGTCGCTGGCGGCGATATTACCCAGGGTCTTCCCCGAGTGGAGGAACTGTTTGAGGCCCGTAAGCCCAAGAAGATGGCAACGCTGGCCGAGATCGGCGGTAAGGTCCGCTTTGAAGAGGCAACCAAGGGCAGCCTGCTGAACGTGATCGTCACGGCTGACGATGGCGATACCCGCACTTATGCAATGCCCAACACCGGCCTGCTGGTCCGTGATGGTGATATCATTGAAAAGGGTACCCAGCTGCAGGAGGGTGCTCTGAACCCCCACGATGTGCTGCGGATCCGCGGCGCCAGCGCTGTGCATAACTACCTGATTCAGGAAGTTCTGAAGGTTTACCGTCAGCAGGGCGTTGACATCAACGATAAGCATATCGAAGTCATTGTCCGCCAGATGATGCGCAAGGTCCGTGTGGAGGACGCCAACGATACCAACCTGCTCTCCGGCGCTATGGCTGATGTCATGGAAGTGGAGCACGAGAACGCTAAGGTCCGTGCCCGCATCGAGGCTGGCGAGGTCAACGAGAATGGCGAGCCCCTGCAGGAGGCCACTTATACCCAGCTGCTGATGGGTATTACCAAGGCATCCCTGGCAACCGACTCCTTCCTGTCCGCTGCTTCCTTCCAGGAGACCACCAAGGTCCTGACCGAAGCCGCCATCAAGGGCAAGGTGGACCACCTGGTCGGCCTGAAGGAGAACGTCATCATCGGTAAGCTGATCCCCGCTGGTGCAGGTCTGAACGCCTATCGCCAGTTTGCCAAGGATCTGGTTCCCGAGCCCGAAAAGCCCGAGGAGCCTGTGATCGAGGGCGAGGAGATTGTTTCCGATACCGATGTGGAGATCATCCCCGCTGAGTAAGCGTTTTTTCTAGCGACAACACAAGCCTCGGCCATTGTGGCCGGGGCTTGTTTCGTCTGTTCGTGGAGAATTCCTATGACTGTGAGCAGAAGCAGAAAATAGGGGAGAGGAGCCTTCTCCGGCAGGGAGAGAAAAGAAAGAATGGATCCGTTTTCCATGGAAAGGCAGCGAAAGAGCGAAGTGGAGATTTTTGCGCCGGAAAGGGGCTTTGCCGGAACCTTTTCCCGGCATTGTCGCATTTTCACAGAGAATTTCAAGAGAATAGACAATAATTTGCAAGAAATCTACTTGACGCGTTTTGACAGCTATGCTATAATTCGTAAATGCGCGGGTAAGTTTTCCGCGAGTTTTGCTATCAATTTGGCATGACCTACAGGAGGGAAATACGGGTGCTGGAGGAGCTGACTACAAAGGAAAAGGTAGTCGGTCTGAAGCAGACACGCCGTGCCGTCTTGGAAGGCCGTGGGCAGAAGGTGTTTGTGGCCTGCGATGCGGAAGAGCATCTGCGCGGCCCGCTTCTGGCAGACTGTCAGAGGAACGGCGTTCCGGTAGAGGAAGGCTGGACCATGAAACAGTTGGGCCAGGCCTGCGGGATTGCCGTACGTACTGCGGCAGTTGCCATTGTGGCAGTTAATCCGTTTTTTACGGAATAAAATTCCTTTGTTCCGTAAAATATAAAGGGAGATTACTCCCAAAATCATATTCTATAGAAAGGAGTTCATTGCATGCCTACTTTTAATCAGTTGGTCAAGCAGGGTAGAAAACAGGCTACTTACAAGTCCAATTCTCCTGCAATGCAGCATGGCCTGAACACTCTGAAGAACAAGGAAACTGATCTGTCCTGCCCTCAGAAGCGTGGCGTCTGCACGGCAGTCAGAACTGCAACCCCCAAGAAGCCTAACTCCGCACTGCGTAAGATCGCTCGTGTTCGCCTGACGAATGGCTACGAAGTCACCGCTTATATCCCCGGTGTCGGCCACTCCCTGCAGGAGCACTCTGTCGTCATGATCCGTGGCGGCCGTGTTAAGGACCTGCCTGGTGTTCGTTACCACATCATCCGTGGTACTCTGGATACTCAGGGTGTTCAGGGTCGTATGCAGGCCCGTTCCAAGTACGGTGCCAAGCGCCCCAAGAGCAAGTAAGACCCCGCATGAAATGAGCTTTGCCGAAAAGGTTATATATCTACTACCTCTTTGGCAGGCCGTACAACAGCCGTTAGCAAGCTGTTGAGTACCTATGAAATCATATTATTATGAAGGAGGGAAGCAAAGTGCCCAGAAGAGGTAATGTTCCCAAAAGAGAAGTTTTGCCCGATCCTATGTACGGCTCCGTGCTGGTGACCAAGCTGGTCAACAGCATTATGCTGGATGGTAAGAAGGGCGTTGCCCAGAAGGTTGTCTACGGTGCCTTTGATCTCATCAAGGAGAAGACCGAGAAGGAGCCTCTGGAAGTGTTCACCCAGGCTATGGAAAACATTATGCCCAGCCTGGAAGTTAAGGCCCGCCGTGTCGGCGGTGCTACCTATCAGGTCCCCATCGAAGTTCGTCCCGCCCGTCGTCAGACCCTGGGTCTGCGCTGGCTGACTGCTTACTCCCGCGCCCGCGGTGAGCGTACGATGGCTGAGCGTCTGGCAGGTGAGATCATGGATGCCGCCAACAACACCGGCGCAGCCGTGAAGAAGCGCGAGGATACCCACAAGATGGCCGAATCCAACAAGGCATTCGCCCACTTCCGTTGGTAATTCCGGAGTCATTAGAAAAAGGAGAACGTTATGCCGAGAAAGGTTTCTCTGGAAAACACCAGAAACATCGGTATCATGGCCCATATCGATGCCGGTAAGACCACGACCACCGAGCGTATCCTGTACTATACTGGTGTTAACTACAAAATCGGCGAGACCCACGAGGGTACCGCCACCATGGACTGGATGGAGCAGGAGCAGGAGCGTGGTATCACCATTACTTCTGCTGCTACTACCTGCTACTGGCAGGGCACCAAGCACCAGTTCCCCCAGACCCGTCTGAACATCATCGACACCCCGGGCCACGTTGACTTCACTGTGGAAGTTGAGCGTTCCCTGCGTGTGCTGGACGGTTCTGTTACCGTCATGTGTGCTAAGGGCGGCGTAGAGCCTCAGTCTGAGACCGTTTGGCGTCAGGCTGATAACTACCATGTCCCCCGCATGATCTATGTCAACAAGATGGACATCATGGGTGCAAACTTCTACAATGTTCTGAACATGATCCATGATCGTCTGAAGTGTAATGCTGTTCCCATTCAGCTGCCCATCGGTTCCGAGGATGACTTCAAGGGCATCATCGACCTGGTGGAGATGAAGGCTGACATCTACTATGATGAGATGGGCAACGACATGCGCGAGGAGGATATCCCCGCTGATATGCTGGAGAAGGCTCAGGAGTATCGTACCCAGATGATCGACGCTTGCGCCGACATCGACGACGAGATCATGATGCTGGCTCTGGAAGAGGAAGAGATCCCCGGCGATATGATTCGCCGTGCCCTGCGTCAGGGTACCATCGACAACAAGCTCGTCCCCGTGACCTGCGGTACTTCCTATCGTAACAAGGGCGTGCAGAAGCTGTTGGATGCTATTGTTGATTTCATGCCCTCTCCCGTGGACATCCCCGCTATCAAGGGTATTGATCCCGACACCGAGGAAGAGGATGAGCGTCCTGCAGACGACAACGCTCCCTTCTCCGCTCTGGCCTTCAAGATCGCTACCGATCCCTTCGTTGGCCGTCTGAGCTTCGTCCGTGTTTATTCCGGCGTTCTGACCACCGGTTCTACCGTGCTGAACTCCACCAAGAATAACAAGGAGCGTATCGGTCGTATTCTGCAGATGCACGCTAACCACCGTGAGGATATTGAGTCCGTCCACTCCGGCGATATCGCCGCTGTTGTCGGCCTGAAGCATTCCACCACTGGTGATACCCTGTGCGATCCTGCACATCCCATCATTCTGGAGTCCATGGAATTCCCCGAGCCCGTGATTCGCGTGGCTATCGAGCCCAAGACCAAGGCTGGCCAGGAGAAGATGGGTATGGCTCTGGTCAAGCTGGCTGAAGAGGACCCCACCTTCCGTACTTGGACTGACGAGGAGACTGGTCAGACCATCATTGCCGGTATGGGTGAGCTGCACCTGGAGATCATCGTGGACCGCCTGCTGCGCGAGTTCAAGGTGGAAGCCAACGTCGGTGCTCCTCAGGTTGCTTACAAGGAGACCATCAAGAAGGCTGTTGAGCAGGATACCAAGTATGCTCGTCAGTCCGGTGGTAAGGGTCAGTACGGTCATGTTAAGATCCGTCTGGAGCCCAATGAGTCCGGTAAGGGTTACGAGTTCGTCAATGCAATCGTTGGCGGCGCTATCCCCAAGGAGTATATCCCCGCTGTCGATGCCGGTATCCAGGGCGCAATGCTGTCTGGCGTTGTGGCTGGCTATCCCGTCGTTGACGTGAAGGTCACCCTGTATGATGGTTCTTACCACGAGGTTGACTCTTCCGAAATGGCATTTAAGATGGTTCCATGGCTTTCAAGGAAGCTATGCGTAAGGCTGATCCCACTCTGCTGGAGCCTGTGATGAAGGTCACTGTCATCGCTCCCGATGAGTATCTGGGTAACGTCATCGGCGACCTGAACAGCCGCCGTGGTATGATCCAGGGTCAGGAGACCCGTCCTGGTGCAGTCCAGGTCGACTCCATGGTGCCTCTGGCAAACATGTTCGGTTATGCAACCGATCTGCGCTCCCGCACGCAGGGCCGTGGTCAGTATACCATGGAGCCCAGCCACTATGTTGAGCTGCCCAAGAGCCTGCAGGAGAAGCTGATTGCTAAGCGCACCGGTCGTGAAAACGACTAATTTGTAAGAAGCGATTGCTTTTTACAAAGAAATACTGTAAAATAGCGATGTTAGACAAAAACACCGCATTTAATGGGATTTATTAAAGTTAAGGAGGATTTTTTCAAATGGCTAAGCAGAAATTTGAGAGAACTAAGCCCCATGTTAACATTGGTACCATCGGTCACGTCGACCATGGTAAGACCACTCTGACCGCTGCTATTACCAAGTACCTGGCAATGCAGGGCGGCGCAGATTACACCGATTACTCTTCCATCGATAAGGCTCCCGAAGAGCGTGAGCGTGGTATCACCATCAACACCTCCCACGTTGAGTATGAGACCGCTAACCGTCACTATGCCCATGTTGACTGCCCGGGCCATGCTGACTATATCAAGAACATGATCACCGGCGCTGCTCAGATGGACGGCGGTATCCTGGTTATCGCTGCTACCGACGGCCCCATGGCTCAGAC
>RCNI01001190.1_pt1 | contig 14509 bp, 15 predicted proteins | sample 2041151 | NCBI WGS metagenome assembly RCNI01 (sample SAMN09708214, study PRJNA481090) | feces metagenome | isolation source: feces | place: Antarctica: Albino Rookery | reverse complement strand
AACAAACAGCGCATCGTGCTTCCAGAAGCAACAGAAGAACGTACTTTAAGAGCTGCTGATCAAGTATTGGCAGATGGTGTAGCTGACTTGATTCTTTTGGGTAACCCTGAAGTGATCATGAACTCTGCTAAAGAATGGGGATTGGCAAATATTGAAAAGGCCACTATCATTGATCCAGAAAATCATGAAAAGAAACAAGAATATGCTGAATTGCTTTGCGAACTGCGCAAGAAAAAAGGCATGACCATGGAAGAAGCTCAGAAATTGGTTGTGAATCCATTGTACTTGGGCTGCTTGATTATCAAAGCCGGTAACGCTGACGGTCAGTTGGCTGGTGCTCAGAATACAACTGGTAACGTATTGCGTCCTGCATTGCAGATTATCAAAACAGCTCCAGGTATCACTTGCGTATCAGGTGCTATGTTGTTGATTACAAAAGCTACTGAATTGGGTGACAACGGTGTTGTAGTAATGGGTGACGTTGCTGTAACTCCTGTTCCAGATGCTAACCAATTGGCTCAGATTGCCGTTTGTACAGCTCGTACTGCACAGGCTGTTGCAGGTATCGACCCACGCGTAGCCATGTTGAGCTTCTCAACTAAGGGTTCAGCTAAACACGAAGATGTAGACAAGGTAGTTGAAGCTTTGGGTATGGCTAAAGAAATGGCACCAGATTTGAAGATTGACGGCGAATTGCAGGCTGACGCAGCTTTGGTTGAAAAAGTAGGTCAGAGCAAAGCTCCAGGTTCTGAAATCGCAGGTAAGGCCAACGTTTTGGTAGCTCCACGTTTGGAAGTTGGTAACATCGGTTACAAACTCGTTGAACGTTTGGGTCATGCTACAGCTGTAGGTCCTATCCTCCAGGGTATCGCTCGTCCTGTAAACGATTTGTCTCGCGGTTGCTCTATCGAAGACATCTACAAGATGGTTGCCATCACTGCAACTCAGGCTATCGCAGCTAAAGAACAGAAATAATCCATTAATCCAAAAATATAACTTTATATCATGAAGATCTTAGTACTTAACTGTGGTAGTTCATCTATCAAGTACAAATTATTTGACATGGCCTCTAAAGAGGTACTTGCACAGGGTGGTATTGAAAAAATCAATCTTCCAGGTTCTTTCTTGAAATTCACTTTGCCAAACGGTGAAAAGAAAATTATCGAAAGAGACATCAAAGAGCACACAAGCGGTGTTAAATTCATCTTGGAAGTTTTGACAGATCCAGAATATGGCTTCGTAAAAGACTTGCACGAAATTCAGGCCGTAGGTCACCGTGTATTGCATGGAGGTACTAAATTCAGCGGTTCTGTGTTGATCAACGATGCTGTGATTGCAGCTGTAGAAGAATGCTGCGACCTTGGTCCATTGCATAACCCTGCTAACTTGAAGGGTATTTACGCTATCAAAGAATTGCTTCCTGAAGTTCCTCAGGTTGCTGTATTCGATACTGCATTCCATCAGACTATGCCAGAAAAGGCTTACTTGTACCCTATTCCTTACAAGTACTTCGAACAGTATGGCATCCGTCGTTATGGCTTCCACGGAACTTCTCACCGTTACGTTTCAAAACGTGTCTGTGAATTCTTGAACATTCCAGCTGAAGGTTCAAGAATCATCACTTGCCATGTAGGAAACGGTGGTTCTATCGCAGCTGTTAAGGATGGCAAGTGCGTAGATACTTCTATGGGTCTGACTCCGTTGGAAGGTTTGATGATGGGTACTCGTTCTGGTGACATCGACGGTGGTGCCGTTCTTTACATCATGAAAAAAGAAGGCTTGAACCCTGACGAAATGTCTAACCTTTTGAATAAGAAGAGTGGTATCCTTGGCGTATTCGGCAAATCAAGCGACATGCGTGAATTAGCTGCCGGTGTAGCTGCTGGTGAAGAAGCTGCAAAACGTGCTATGGATATGTATTTCTACCGCATCACTAAATACATCGGTGCTTATGCTGCTGCTATGGGTGGTGTAGACGTTATCTTGTTCACAGGTGGTGTTGGTGAAAACCAGTCAGAAGCTCGTTCTATCTCTTGCGCTCCATTGGAATTCATGGGTGTGAAACTGGATGAAGAAAAGAACAAGACTGTACACGGTGAAGAAGCGATTATCTCTGCTCCTGATTCTAAGGTGAAAGTGGTAGTTATCCCAACCGATGAAGAATTGATGATTGCATCAGATACTGAAGAAATCTGCAGTAAGCTGTAATTCGCTCCACTTCATTAAAATATTAAAAAAGAGGATATTCCCGACTTGTTTTTTTATCTTTGTAGCAGATGTAATGCTGTCTCACAAAGAAGGAAAAAAGCGGAGATATCCTCTTTTTTTCTCAGACAACATCCAACCTTAGACTAAAAAGAAACAATTATGATGAAGAAAATCGTTACTTTCGGTGAGATCATGCTTCGCCTGAGCACTCCCGACAATTTACGCATGCAGCAAAGTCAGCATTTTCTTGCCAATTATGGAGGAAGTGAAGCCAATGTTGCCATCTCAATCGCAAACTATGGTGGAAATGTAGAATATGTAACCCGACTGCCAGAAAACACGTTCGGAGAAATATGTATTTCTGAACTTCGCTCACACAACGTTGGAACAAGCAATATTCTGATGGGCGGAAAACGTTTGGGAACCTATTACATGGAAAAATCGGCAGCCATGCGTAATTCCAAAGTCATCTACGACCGCGAAGGATCTGCTTTCTCCGATTTAAAGCCGGGAATGATCAATTGGCGCGAAATATTCAAAGACGCAGCCATATTCCATTGGTCAGGAATCGATGCCGCCCTTACTCCTGAACTGGCAAACGTTTGTCTGGAAGCTATCCAGATAGCCGATGAAATGGGTTTGACCATTTCTTGTGACATCAACTTCCGAAAGAATCTATGGAATTATGGAAAAGAAGCTCAAGAAGTCATGTTTCCATTGATGAAGTACAGCGACATTCTTTTCGGAAGCGAAGGAGAATACGCCAAGATTCTTGGATTCCCAAATCCTGGATTCAAGGCAACCAAGGCCGGTGAAAAGTACGATATAGAAGCATACGAATCTTTCTGCAAGAGAATCAGCAAAGAAATGCCTCGCTGCAGAGCCATCTATATCGCTCTCCGCAATGTGATGAGCTCCGAGCACCATACATTCGCAGGTTTATTGTATTCAAACCAGTCCATGAAACATACCCGCGTATTCGATATCGATAACGTGGTAGACTGTGTAGGAGTTGGAGATGCCTTCTGCGGTGCCTTATTGTATGCAGAACAGGCATTCGATGACGAGCAGAAGCGAGTTAATTTCGCCACTGCAGCTTCAGTCATGAAGAATACGATTGCCGGCGACTACAACCTGGTAAAAGCCAGCGAAGTGGAAGGACTGCTGGTCAGTGAAGAAAGCGGTGAAGTGGCACGCTAAGCCTTTCAACCTCATCCATAAAAAGAACCGCTTCCAGAAAGTCTGCATTTCTGGAAGCGGTTCTTTTTATTCTATCAGTCTGATACAGCTTACATCTGTGTATCACCTTCTACATACTGCTCAAGGAAGAAATTCTCCCCGTCAAATACGGCATAAGAGAATTCATTGATCCAATCCCCTAAAATAGTAAGGCGGGAACTGCGAGACAACATCAAATCAAGCATGATGTGCCGATGACCATAAATAAAGTAATTGATTTCAGGATGGGTTTTCAGGTATTCCTTGCTATAAATAACCAGCGGTTCTTTCGTTTCCCCCTGATATTCAGGTTCTCGTCCATCCTTACGCTTCAACCGGCTGTGCTTGGCCCATTCCAATCCCAATTCCACACTCCATCGAGGATGAATCATGGAAAACAGACGTTGGAGCATCTTGCTATGAAACATCGAACGCAGAAACTTGAATTTCGGGTCATTATCTCCCAAACCGTCTCCGTGAGCCAGATAAAATTCCTTTCCCTGGATTTCACAAGTCAGTGCTGAACGATGGATGATTACACCACATTCTTTCTCCAAGTAATCACCACACCAAATATCATGATTTCCGATAAAGAAGTGAACTTCCACTCCCATATCCGTCAATTCTGAAATTTTACCAAGAAAACGGGTATAACCCTTCGGGACAACCAGTTTGAATTCATACCAGAAATCAAACATGTCACCCAAGAGGTAAATGGCCGCAGCACGATGTTTAATACTTTCCAAAAAGTTCACCAGACGACGTTCATGCGTACGTCCGTGAGGAATTGCTCGAGAGCCCAAATGAGCATCCGAGAGAAAATAGACATTCTTCACCACGTCTTCCATAACAAACAACTTTTTAAGATTCCAATACTTATTTCCAGATACGATGGATTAAAGAAAACCAAGTTCCAGTTTGGCCTCATCCGTCATCATATCCTTATCCCATTCCGGTTCAAACACTAAATTAACCTGAGCTGACACGATGCCGTCAATCGATTCTATTTTCTGACGAACATCTTCCATGATGAAATCAGCAGCCGGACAATTGGGAGCCGTCAATGTCATGTCGATAATCAGCTCTCCATTATCAAGGAGGTCAATCCGATAAATCAGCCCCAAATCATAAATGTTTACTGGGATTTCAGGATCATACACAGTCTTCAACATGTTGATGACTTTTTCTTCTATTCTCAGTTTTATTTCGTTGTCCATAAATTTCTATATTATATTCCTTTGCAAACTTACACAAAAAATCCTAAGATATAAATGTATTCCATGAAAATACCCAAGTTATCGCCAGCTTTTGCCCTATTTCCATCACCCGAATCAAGAAGCCGTGCACCTGTTTCCGCCAACAATCAGATACGTCCCTCATCGGCATAACTATAATATGCCCCGTCAGTCACAATTACATGATCCAGCATACGGATATTCATTACCTTGGCCGCCTGAAAAAGCGACTGGGTAAGCCGGTCGTCATCCCCGCTCGGATGAATATTGCCGGAAGGATGATTATGACACAAGATAAGCGAGGTAGCCCTTTTCAACAAAGCCTCTCGCAGGATGCATCGGATGTCTACCTGTGTAGAAGCCAATCCTCCCGCACTGATCTTTATTGCCTGTATTACCTTGGAAGCCTGGTTCAAGAGCATTACCCAACACTCCTCTATCGGCAAATCACACATCAAAGGATAAAAATACTGATAAATATGTTCCGAATTCCGAATCTGCAACCGCTCACGAGGTCCTTCCTCCTTTCTGCGTCTCCCCAATTCAGAAGCCGCCAGAATCGTCACCGCCTTAGCAGGGCCGATACCTTTATAACGGCATAAATCCTCCACCGTCGCCTTGCCCAAATCACTCAAGCTCTGGTGATAACCGTCCAGCACCTTCCGCATCAGTTCCACAGCAGTATCCTCTTGATTGCCCGAACCAATCAAAATGGCCAATAATTCAGCATTGCTCAAAGCAGAAACGCCTTGCAGCATCACTTTTTCACGTGGGCGGTCTTCTTCGGCCCACTCATTGATCTTCAGTTTTTCTTTCATTGATAAAAATTCTTCTCAAATGCGGAGAAGGAATCTTTACCTAATACACAGCGTTTCCACCACGCACGGAGGAATCCGGTTCCATACCCCGTCAACTGTATAAACGCAGCAATCACTGAAAGCAGACCTATTTTCGGACTTTTATTTTGCAAAGACGAATCCAAGAAAATAACCAAAGCAAACAAAAGCAAGGGAACGACTCCCAAAAACAGCAAGAGACGAGAACCCAGCAGTCCTGAAAGAAGAACCAGCAACAGCAAACAAGTTACCCCTGCCGTAAACACAGCCGGAAGGAGATGTACCAATTTCAGCGACTCTGGATATTTCTTATACAAATTGATTCGAGCGATGCCAGAATTATGCACTTGTTTAAAGAATTTCCTGAAATCGGTACGACGCTTATGCCATACCCATGCTTCAGGAAACAGGCAACAATGACATCCCGCCTTGAAGATACGGATACTGAAATCAATATCTTCACCGAAACGCATCCTCGAGAATCCACCCAACTGCTTGTATACATCCGCACGGACCCCCATATTGAAGCTGCGGGGATAGAATTTGTCCATTTTCTTTTTACCGCCACGAATGCCACCAGTGGTAAAGAAAGAGGTCATTGCATAATTGATTGCCTTCTGAACCGGTGTAAATGATTCATGGGCCCGGTCAGGACCGCCAAATGCCTCCGCAGGCTTTCTCTGCAGTTCCTCCTCTACCGCCTGCAGGTAACCAGGAGGAAGAATACAATCTGAATCAAGAATCAAGAGATACTCCCCGTTGCTCCGTTCAGCCGCATAGTTACGCGTCTGTCCCGGTCCTGAATTCGGCTTGGTATAATAATGTACGTTCAGTACATCTCGGTATTTCTCCACCACTCCTTGGCAAGGAAGAGAAGAACCATCTTCCACAATGACAACTTCGAAATCACGGAAAGTCTGGAGAGTAAGACTCTGAAGAAGTTCATCTACTTCATCCGGACGATTATATACGGGAATGACTACAGAATAGCGCATAGAGAGTATTAAGATTATAGTTTGCGATACAAAACTACACAAAAAAAGCGGATGAAACGAAAAAAATCGTTTCATCCGCCTTTAAAATACTATGCTAAAAGTACGGTCAGGACCAAACAGCCCCATTCCCTACTTTTCCAATTAACGTACACGACCTACGTAAGAACCGTCACGTGTGTCTACTTCGATGATTTCGTCTGTGTTAACGAACAAAGGAACACGTACAGTAGCACCTGTTTCAACAGTAGCAGGTTTCAATGCATTAGTAGCTGTATCACCCTTCAAGCCCGGTTCTGTATAAGTAACCTTCAACTGAACTTTAACAGGCATTTCAGCAAACAAGATAGTTTCAGTAGAAGCGTCAGAAACAACGTCAACTACCATTTCTTCTTTCATGAAATCAACGCCAGTAATCAATTCTTTAGCGATAGGAACTTGTTCGTAAGTTTCCTGGTTCATGAAAATAAAATCATCTCCTTCTTTGTAAAGGAACTGATAAGGACGACGTTCAACACGTACATCTTCCAATTTTTCACCGATATTAAAACGACGTTCCAAAACGTAACCGTCTACAACGTCTTTCAATTTAGTACGCATAAATGTATTACCCTTACCTGGTTTTACATGCAGGAAGTCAATACAGAAATACAATTTGCCATCCATACGGATAGCGGTTCCAATTTTAATGTCTTGAGCATTAATCATAACTTGAAATCTTTATATTAGTATGTAATTATTGATTTTCAATTTCTTTTCGAGTGCAAAATTAATCTAATTCATCAAAAAACACAAAAAGATTTGTGTAAAAATGACTTAGCCCTTTGTTTATTTAAAAAAAGTCACTAATTTTGCAGCCCGAACACATAGAATAATAACATAAATAGTATATACGAAAATGAAAAGAACATTCCAACCCTCTAACAGAAAGAGAAAAAACAAACACGGTTTCCGTGAAAGAATGGCAACTGCTAACGGTCGCCGAGTATTGGCTGCACGTCGTGCTAAAGGTCGCAAGAAATTAACTATTTCTGACGAATACAACGGAGTGAAGGCATAAGCCAAGCTTTGGAATAAGAATTAAGTAAAAAGCCGCAAAGGACTGCTCGCAGTTCTTTTGCGGCTTTTTCTTTATCTTTACCAATCTTGTTTTTACAGAAAAATCGTATCTTTGCTGCATTAATGTATATATATTATTAATATGGTAACACTGAAAGACTTTTTCTCATTCAAGAGCAACCGTTTCTTCTGGATTAACTTGATTCTCATGATTGTTGTCCTTTTTGGAGTATGCTACGGAACTCTTCATTGGTTAGACGTATATACCCACCATGGCGAATCATACGTAGTACCTAACGTCAAAGACAAAACCATCCAAGAAGCCAACCATTTATTGGAAAGCCAGTTTGTCCATGCTACCATAGTAGACTCTACGTATGTAAAGGGAGCTCGTGCCGGAATCGTTCTCGACCAAACCCCTAAAGCCGGTTCAAGAGTCAAAGAAGGCCGAATGGTTTACTTGACCGTTACCACAAGTTCGGTTCCTCTCATCAACCTTCCCGACTTGATTGACAACAGTTCCATGCGTCAGGCTGTAGCCAAGTTGAAGTCCATCGGATTCAAACTGACTGAGCCCGAATTCATCGCAGGAGAACAAGACTGGGTGTATGGCATCAAATACAAAGGAAAGAGTCTGCAGAGCGGTGAAAAGATTCCTCGTGAAGCCTTGTTGACTCTCTGCGTAGGAAACACGCATTTAAGAGATTCACTGTCCATGGATTCTACCTTCATCTCAGGAAGCCCGATCACAGGAAACGAAGAAGAAGCAGAAGTTGACCATTCTTGGTTTTAATCACTCTTACACTTAAGACAATCAATCTGAACAGAATGACTGAAGACTATATAGAAGATTTAGACGATAATTTAGACGACATTGAAGCGGCGGAAGGTACTCCCGAACTATATGAACACATCCGAGTTGTTGTAGATAAGGGACAGGCTCCCGTACGTGTGGACAAGTACCTGTTTGAACGCATCGTCAATTCGTCAAGAAACCGCATCCAGAACGCAGCAGACGCCGGTTTCATCATGGCCAATGGAAAACCGGTAAAGAGCAGCTACAAGGTCAAGCCACTCGATGTGCTGACCGTCATGCTTGATCGGCCACATTATGACAATGAGATTATCGCAGAAGACATTCCACTGGATATCGTTTATGAAGATGATTACCTCATGGTAATCAACAAGCCTGCCGGACTCGTAGTACACCCGGGATGCGGAAACTATCACGGCACCTTGGTCAATGCCATCGCATGGCATTTGAAGAATGTACCCAGCTACGACCCGAATGACCCACAGGTCGGATTGGTTCACCGTATCGACAAAGACACCTCAGGCTTGCTTGTCGTAGCAAAGACACCCGACGCCAAGACCAAACTCGGACTCCAGTTCTTCAACAAGACCACCAAACGAGAATATAACGCACTGGTTTGGGGACTTATCGATGAAAACGAAGGAACCGTAGTAGGCAACATCGGACGCAATCCTCGCGACCGGATGCAGATGGCCGTGGTACCGGACGACCAAGGCAAATATGCCGTAACCCACTATCAGGTACTGGAACGTCTGGGATACGTCACCTTGGTGAAATGCGTTTTAGAAACAGGACGTACCCACCAGATTCGCGTACACATGAAACACATCGGACACGTTCTCTTCAATGACGAACGCTACGGTGGAAACGAAATCTTAAAAGGAACCCATTTTAGTAAATACAAACAATTTGTAAACAACTGTTTCGACATCTGTCCGAGACAGGCTCTTCATGCCAAGACATTGGGATTCGTACATCCCCATACAGGAGAAGAAATGTTCTTCACCTCTGAATTGCCTGACGACATGACCAACCTCATCGAACGTTGGAGAACTTATATTAGTAACAGAGAAGAATAATTATGAAACGTACCGTAGCTATTATAGCTGGAGGTGACTCATCTGAATTTGGAGTATCCCTCAATAGTGCCAAAGGAATCTACTCTTTCATTGACAAAGAGAAATATAACTTATACATTGTAGAACTTTCACGCAAAGGCGGATGGAAAGCAGTCCTCGCCGACGGCTCTTACAGCCCCATCGACAAGAATGATTTCAGCTTCATGGATCATGGAACGAAAATCATTCCTGACTTCGCCTACATCACCATTCACGGCACTCCAGGAGAAAATGGTATTCTCCAAGGATATTTCGAACTGATGGGAATCCCGTACTCTACTTGTGACGTATTGGTTTCTGCATTGACTTTCAGCAAGTTCACAGTGAACCAATACTTGAAAACCTTTGGAATCCGTGTGGCAGAATCCATGCTGGTCAACAAGGCTCACAGTATCAGCGAAGACGAAGTAATTGAAAAAATCGGTCTTCCTTGTTTCATCAAGCCTAATGCCAGCGGTTCCAGCTTCGGCGTTACCAAGGTGAAGACTCGCGAACAAATCAAACCAGCCCTTGAAGAAGCTTTCCAAGAATCAGACGACGTGATGATTGAAGCCTTCATGGACGGTATCGAATTGGCCAACGGATGCTACAAGACTAAAAAGAGTTCAGTCATATTCCCAATTACCGAAGTGGTGAGCAAAAACGAATTCTTTGACTATAATGCGAAATATAAAGGTGAAGTAGACGAAATCACTCCTGCACGCCTCAGCCCAGAACTGACCGACCGTGTACAGAAGCTGACTTCTGCCATTTACGACATCTTAGGATGCAAAGGTATTGTGCGTGTAGACTATATCATTACAGAAGGTGATAAAATCAACATGCTTGAAATCAACACGACTCCAGGTATGACAGCTACCAGCTTCATTCCACAGCAAGTTCGTGCCGCAGGTCTGGATATCAAGGACGTAATGACCGATATCATTGAAGACCACTTTGCATAAATCATCAGAAATCGATAACCTAAATAATAATTACCATGAATATCCCAGCTGAATTTGACGAAATTCGTCCTTATACCCCCGAGGAACTTCCTCAGGTCTTCGAGGAGTTGATTGCTGACCCTGATTTTCAGGCAGTCATCAAGCAAGTAATACCCGACGTCCCTTTTGAAATATTGGCAGCTCAGTTGCGCCAGTGCAAAACCAGTTTGGACGTACAGAAAAAATTCTGCTACGGATTGCTCCAAAATTTATTAAAGAAGAAAAGTGACGGCTTTGATTTTGAATGTACGAACTTGTCCGACAAGAACAAAAGCTATACGTTCATTTCCAACCACCGCGACATCGTACTCGATTCCGGCTTTCTTTCTGTCGGTCTTCTCGAACAGGGATTTCCTACTACTGTAGAAATCGCCATCGGTGACAATCTGTTGATTCATCCGTGGATTAAGAAGCTGGTGTGCGTAAACAAGTCCTTCATCGTACAGCGTGCTTTAAGCATGCGTCAGATGCTGGAATCTTCTGCACGCATGTCGCGCTACATGCATTTTGCCATCCGCGAAAAAAAGGAGAACCTCTGGATTGCACAGCGTGAAGGCAGAGCGAAAGATTCCAACGACCATACGCAGGACAGTGTCTTGAAGATGCTGGCTATGGGAGGAGAAGGTCATATCATCGACCGTCTGAAAGAATTGAATATTGTTCCGCTGTCACTTTCTTACGAATATGACCCTTGCGACTTCCTGAAGGCCAAGGAAATGCAGCAGAAACGCGACGTTGAAGGATTCAAGAAAAGCAAGGAAGACGACTTGATTAATATGCAGACCGGAATCTTCGGATACAAAGGACGCATCCATTTTCAAGCGGCACCGTGCATCAATGACGAACTGGAAGCCTTGCGTGAACTTCCTAAGACAACTATCTTCAGCAAGGTTTCGGAAATCATCGACAAGCATATCCATAAGAACTACCGACTGTATCCTGGAAACTATATCGCTTGCGACCTGTTGAGCGGTACACAAGAATATGCCGGCAACTATACGGAAGAAGATGTAGCCCGCTTCAATGGCTACTTGCAACAAAAGCTCAGCCTCATCGATTTGCCGAACAAAGATGAAGCGTTCTTGCGTCAGTGCCTGCTTACCATGTATGCTAATCCGGCTATCAACCATAAGAAAGCAATGAACGAATGAATCGGTTAGTGACTTTCTTCCTACTTCTTTGCATGCTCATTTTGGGAGCATGCAAAGAAGATTATGTTTATCCTGATGCCGTTACAGAGTTTTGTGAAGTGAAAACAGGTCCGAACGGGAAACCAGCTCTCTTGCTTACCGATTATGACCAGTCCTTTACTATCAGCGAGTCACCCGAAGACTATCAACTCAAGGCCGATACGACTTATCGGGCTCTTTCCATCTACCAACGTTTGGGAGAAGGCTCCCAAAACATACGCATCTATTCCATCTATTCGGTCTTTTCTCCTATCCCCGTACCTGCATCCAATCTTGGCGGCGAAGTGAAAACAGACCCCGTAGATATTCAAAGCATGTGGATGTCTGAAAGATACCTCAACATGATTCTGCTGATACAAGTGAAGAACCACCGGCACTCCCTAAACTTTATCGACCAAGGCATTCAAATCCATCCCGACGGCTCACGTACCTTGCGGTTTCTCCTGCATCACGACCGTGAAAAGGATTATGAGGCCTTCACACAAAAGTTTTACGCTTCCATTCCCCTTTGGGCCTACGCACTGCAGAAAGGAGACAAAGTACAGCTCGAGCTGAACACCTATAAAGAAGGAAAAATCATCAAAGAATTCAACTATTAAACTTATCCAATTATGTTAGCTAAAAGTACCTATTTCATGTTTTTCGTGTGCTTTGCTTTATGGGGCTTGTTCGCATGCAGCAGCGCACCGAAAGAGGACTTCAAGAATCTCTCGGCCGATGAATTCCAGGAACTGATTCTTGACGAAAAAGTTCAATGCTTGGATGCCCGCACCCCGGTAGAATACAGTGCCGGCCACATCGCAGGCAGCACCAACATCAACGTAAGCGATGAGAACTTCTCGGCACAGGCCGACGACTTGCTGGAAAAAGAAAGACCAGTTGCCGTATATTGCAAAAGCGGCAGAAGAAGTCGCAAAGCTGCCAGTATCTTGACAAAAAAAGGATACAAGGTATACAATCTCGACAAAGGCATCCTGAACTGGATTGACCTTGGTAAAGAAGTGGTAAAATAATTGAAAGAACTTCCCAGCAGAGCCTTTGCAGTCTTGCAAGCATCTGCTCTTGAAAAAAATCGAATAAACTATGAAGAAAAATATCTCCTTATTGGCCACTGGCTTACTCTATGTTCCCACTCTCCTGGCACAAAGCCAGCCCAACGTGGTCATCATTTTAGCCGATGACATGGGATACGGGGACGTAAAATGCAACAATCCAAGCGGCCGCATCCAAACGCCTGCTATAGACGCATTGGCACAGCAGGGTCTCCGTTTTACCGATGCCCACTCAGCAGGTGCACTCAGTGGCCCATCACGCTATGGTCTGGTAACCGGACAATACCAGTTCCGTGCCACTCCTCCAGAAAGAAATTATTGGGGATACCTCGGTCCCTGCATCAATGAAGGCCGACTGACTATCGGAAACATGATGCAAAATGCCGGTTATACCACAGCATGCATCGGTAAATGGCATTTGGGACTGGACTGGCAACTGAAAGATCCCAACAAGCCCCAGATTCTTACTCCTAAGAAATTCGGAGTGACCAATGTAGATTTTGCAGCACGTGTCAACCGTCCACCTACAGAATTGGGATTCGACTATTCTTTCATTCTTCCGGCTTCACTGGATATGCCTCCTTATGCATTCGTGAAAAACGACAAGGTGGTAGACTCCGATATGATTCTTACAGCCGATGCCTATCCTCATACTTTGGCCGATACAGAATTTGCTTGGGACCGCCGACATACAAACAACGATGACATCTATTGGGAACGTGGAGTATGGTGGCGTAACGGTGAAATGTCCCGTTCCTTCAAATTTGAAGACTGCTTGAGCACCATCATCAACGAAGGACTGAACTTCATTGACCGCGAAGGTCGCAAGAAGAAAAAGCCATTCTTCCTTTACTTGCCACTGACCGGACCACACACTCCTTGGATGGCATCTAAAGAAACCAAAGGCACTACCGAACTGGGAACTTACAGCGACTTCATTGCCGACATCGACAATGCTGTAAAACGTGTCAACGACAAATTGAAAGAATTAGGCATCGAAGATAATACCATTGTAATCTTTGCCAGCGACAACGGTGCCGCATGGACAGAAGAAGATATCCAACAATACGGTCATAACAGCAGTGCAAACTGCCGCGGACAGAAAGGGGATGCCTACGAAGGTGGACACCATGTACCTTTGATTGTACACTGGCCAGGACATACACAAGGCGGAACTGTATGCCAGCAGACCGTCGGTCTGATTGACATCTACGCTACGCTGGCCGACATGACCGGTCAGAAGTTGGTCAAGGGACAGGCAGAAGACAGCTTCAGCTTCAAGTCTATTCTTGACGGTGATTTGAACACTCCTACCCGCGACCATATTCTTTATTTGTCAGGCTCCAACAAACTTGCCATCAAGAAAGGAGACTGGAAATACATTGATTGCTTGGGTTCAGGCGGCTTTACGGCTCCTTACGAATTGAAGCCTGTCAAGAACGGTCCGAAAGGACAGCTCTACCACTTGAGCGAAGATGCACAGGAAAGAAACAACTTGTACTTGAAAGAAAAAGCAAAGGTAGAAGAGCTGACCGGACTTATCCAGCAGTTGAAAAAACAAGGATATAGCCGTCCACAATAAATTGAAACATGGCCTTTAAGGCTCATCCTATTATCAGGCGTGTGAACCATGAGGTTCACACGCCTTTTTTACACCTGCATTCTATCGAATGCAAAACAAATCAATCCGTCATTTTTCACTGCTGATATAGGTCATTAACGTGAGTTCGACGAATTCAGAATAATGCAAGCTGTGTGTCAATCGTTCTTGAAATATTGATACACGGCTTCTTTGGGAAACAGC
>RCNI01001189.1_pt1 | contig 14509 bp, 13 predicted proteins | sample 2041151 | NCBI WGS metagenome assembly RCNI01 (sample SAMN09708214, study PRJNA481090) | feces metagenome | isolation source: feces | place: Antarctica: Albino Rookery | reverse complement strand
TTTGAGGCGGAGAGTATGTACATTCAGGTGGAGGGCAAAGTACTTGCCACCGGGCACGATGTTTATGACTACCCGCTGAACTTCTATTACGAATAATCAAAAGGCGAGCAGCTGACCCGAAAGGGTTGGCTGCTCGCTTTTTGGCACATGGTATCTATGCTGTCCATATTGAATAAATCACGGTTGATTATAACTGGGAAATTATATATAATGACAATGCGGTTTCAGAATTTGAAAGACCGAAATAATTGGTTTCCTCTTGCATTATATAGGCCTGATGAAAGAAGGGGAATTTTATGCAGAATAGTGTTCAAACCCGTCTCGCTCGGCAGGAAATGATATCAGATACATATGAAATATTCTATCGGTCAAATAGAAAGAATTTCTCGGCGGATATGCACTTCCATGATTTTATTGAGCTCCATTATGTAACACGTGGGACTACACGTGTTCAGATTCAAGATGTTACGTTTACAGCCCAACCTGGAGATTTTTTCTTTTATACGCCGAATCAGTTGCACAATAATGTGTACGAGGAAGGTGAAGAACCTTATGAACGATATGTCCTGTGGATCTGCGTTAATTATTTGCGGTCGTTGTCAAGCGGAAATTCAGATATATTGTATTTCTTTAGCCAGCCTGGACACAATGTGATGCGTTTTGGATTATCTGAGCAAAAACTAGTTCGCGAGCAATTCGATAAGATTCAAAGAATTCAGTATGATACAAAGTTTGGAACAGATTTGCTGAAGAATGCATATATTACAGAGTTATTGGTTACTGTTGCCAGATTGGTAGAGCAGAAGGGCAGTTCTTATAACACTTCGTTTGTTAAAAAGAACGACTTGATCTCGCGTGTTGATGCGTATATCCAGGATCATATATCTGAAAAAATATCCATCAGCGATCTTGCGGAACATGCATTTTTAAGCAAGTCTCGTTTTTGTGACCAGTTTAAGTCTTCTACCGGGATAACGATTCACAGGTATATTACGTATCAGCGATTGATGCGGGTTAGAGATATTGTCTTGAGTGGAGGATCTTTGACAGAGGCATATATGCAATGTGGCTTTGGCGATTACTCCTCATTTTATCGGGCATTTAAGGCTGAGTTCGGAGTTTCTCCCCGCGATTATTTCATAGAACGACGTGGAAAGACGGAGTGGGAATAAGCGCGTTTATTGGATTGTATCATATTTCGTATACTATGAGCAAAAGCCCCCACCGCAGGAAACTCGGTGGAGGCTTTTTGTATGGCGGAGGTGCCTTTTCAAACGGCGAAAGGATTCGCATATCAGGGGATGTTTTGACATCGAGAAAGTGTAGACATGGATTGAAATTGTGCACAGGAGAATGTGTGTTTCTTGGCACGGCTATTTTTATCTGACCCTAACGCAAATGAGAATATTTGCAATGTTAATAAGAGTATTTACAATTTTATTTGCGAAATTATAAATTACAATAGGGAGTATAAACAAGATTATAAAAACATGATCTTGACTTGATGTGTAAATTACAATCAGATGAAGGAGGAGAAAGTACAATGGAACGTTCTATTGTTTTGACACCGTTGATTCCGGCTGCGGAAACAGATATTGAATGGTTTGAAAAAGGTGTTGAAACCTTTGCGAAATGTGGGATTACAGTGGTGGAATACTATACGGATGAATCCCAGATTGAGGCATATCAAAAAGTGCTGCGGAAGTATGGCCAAAAGGGAATTTATCTCCATGCAGTTTGTCAAAAGCGGCAGGGAATCAATCTATCCTCAATTGAGGATAGTGAACGGCTTGCAGCTGAAGTCTATGCTATGCATACGGCTAAAATCTGTGCTGCCGCAGGTGTGGATATGATGCTGATTACCAGCGGCAGCAGACCTAAGGAACTTTCTGATCTGCCTGCTGCAAAAGAGAGCCTCAAAAGATCCTTAAAGAAGTTAGCCCAGGCAGCTGAGATTCCGCTGCTGTTGGAGCCGGGGGATACGGAAGTTCATATGTGTCAGACGATTGGAACAACAGATGAAACAATTGAGTTGATGACAGAACTGAATTCTCCGAACCTGTTTCTAACGATGGACAGCAGCCACATTGCACAGCTGGGGGAAAATGTGGAGGAGGCAATTCATAAGGCAGCACCTTGGTGCAGCCATGTCCATTTGGCGAACTGCGTATTGAAGCAGGGACATCCGCTTTACGGTGACCGTCATCCGTTCTTTATACAGGAGGACAGCGTATTTTCGCCGGAAGATTTACACGATATCATGAAGAAAATCCCGAAACTGCTTGGGCGGAATGACTATATGGTAAGCGTAGAGGTAATTTCGCAAGAACCAAGTGCCGAAAAGAGCATTAACAGAATGAAGCAGGAAGCTCCCTGGTTCTTTCAGTAAGGGGAAGATATAGAAATCATACATCAGGATTTCTTCAAGCCGTACAATTGAATGGGAAACGAGATCATTTTCATTGGAAAGTGATCTCGTTTTCTTTTGTATTACAATCACATGGAATGGTGTAAACAGATTGAAATGATTCTTTTTAGCACACAAAAGATTTATCAATAAGAGGCATTCTATATGATTGAATCATAAACAGTTTGCGATTTACACTGGTTGGGCACAATGGTATAATTTTCACAGTTCTAGTCTGGGGGAATTTCTTCATATGAGGAAATAGTCTGTTTGAGGAGAATGCTTGAGGATTGCATTTTCGTGTCTATACGCAATATTTTGTGAAAAGTATACAAGCTGGAGGACTTTTACTTTACGTGGGAAGAAGAAACGCAATATTAAGCGTGCTTTTTGCAATTTACTTTGAAAAAAACCCTGATATAATAGTGAATGTAAACAAGATTAAGCGATCACATGATCGCATATATGTATGACTTGATATCTATTATTTAGGAGGAAAAAACAATGAAGCCCTTGGAACTGAGAAAAAGAATTTTATTTGATACCAATCCTGCTGATTTCGCAAAAGAGTGTGCAGCCGTGCGCCAGGAGGCTGAAAAGATTTTCCGCAGCGGGAAGGAAGCTGTGGAAGCGGCCGTCGCCATCCGGGAGGTTGCGATCGACCTGCAGTCCTACCTGGTGAACTGGAATCTTTGCGCCGGAGAGAACGCACTGACTCAGGAAGCCATCGATATTGAGGTTGCCGCCTTCTACAAGCTTCTGAAGTCTTTCGAGTACGACCAGGAAGTTCGCGCAGCAGAGATGGAGGCAAAGAACATTGCTGAGAGCAACATCAAGAAGATTGCGGATCTGACCAAGCAGGGTGTCCTGAACAATCAGCTGGGCAACGATGCTTATTACGGCCTGACCAATGCAATGCGCCGCGGCTGTGTGCTGGTTACCACCAACCCTGTGATGATCAATACTGCTTGCCATGATCTGGCGGAGACCAAGTGCCTTGACCTCAAGAATCAGATTAAGCGTGAGCATCCTGATGCAGATGCTGCTAAGCTGGTTACCTACATCACCGCAGAGCTGGTTTATCAGTACTGCACCGAACTGTTCCCTGTCTACAAGGCAAGCAACGGAAAGTATGGCTATATCAGCCTTCAGGTCAATCCGAGAAATGCAGGCAACGGCGAAAAGATGTTCGCAGAGTTGGACTTCATCTACTCCCTGATTTCCGAGCGCCTTGGCTGCACACCCAATCTGGTATTTAAGGTTCCCGCAACTGCAGCAGGTCTGGACACCGTAGCAAAGATGACCCAGAAGGGCATCGGCGTAAACGTCACCGGCAGCTGCTCTGTTGCACAGGTTGCAGCAATGGCTGAGATCATTGAGAAGGGTAACTCTAAGGTCAACTTCCTGACCATTATGAGCGGACGTCTGGATGACCGTATTGCAGATGAGCTGAAGGAGCAGGGCGTGGAAGATGCTGTAGAAGTTTCCCGCCATGCCAGCGGCCTGGTGATTGCAAAGGCTTATGATCTGTTGTACCGACAGAAGGGTTACACCAAGGCATTCCTGCTGGCTGCCTCTATGCGTGGCCCCTGGAATGTTGCCGCAGCCCTTGCAAACGGCGATGTGCCTGTTTACATTACCCTGTTCCCCCCGAAGTCTGAGGAATATGACGCAGTACCTCGTGAGAACCGCTGTGAGATGGGTGATCCTGTTTCTGAGCATGTTCTGGAGACGCTGGAGAAGAGCAAGCTGTTCCGCCAGGCTTACTATCCCGATGGCCTGAAGCCCGAGGAATTTGCTGAGTTCTTCCCTGTAAAGGTTACTCTGGAATCTTTCTGCAAGAACTATGACCAGACCGTAGATTATATGCTGTCCTGAAAAATAGGAGAAAGAATTATGAAAAAGATTATTGCTTTGACCCTTATGTTGTGTATGGTGCTCTCTCTGACCGCTTGCGGTGAAAAGACTGCGGAAAGTGCGGCAAATGCGGATGGCAAATATGTTGTTCGTGTTGCATTCGAAAACAACCCTGGCGAGCCGGTTTATCAGGCTGTTGAAAAGTGGGTGGAACTTGCTGCTGAAAAGAGCGACGGACGTCTGGAACTGCAAATGTATCCTAGCTCTCAGCTGGGTAATAAGAAGGATATCACTGAGCAGATGATGATGGGCGCAGACATCATCACGATTTCGGATGGTGCAGCACTGATGGACTATGCTCCTGATGTGGGTATTATTGCAGCTCCCTACTTGGTTGAGGATTTTGACCAGCTGGATAAGCTGGTTTCCAGCGATTGGTTTGCCGATGCTTGCAAGCCTATGGAAGACATGGGATTGTCTGTTGTAGCTGCAAACTGGCACTACGGTGTTATGCATATGCTGACAAAGAAGCCTGTTACCTGCCCTGAAGATCTGAAGGGCATGAAGATCCGCACCCCCTCCAGTGCATTCTATATTTCCGGTATTGAAGCAATGGGTGCAACTCCTACCCCCATGGGCCTGAGTGATGTCTACACTTCTCTGAGCCAGGATATTGTTGACGGCCTGTTCAATCCTGTCCCTGTTCTCTATTCTGGCAACTATCATGCTGAGGCAAAGTACCTGGATCTGACCGCACATATCCATCTGCAGTCCATTTGGATCGGCAGTAAGCAGTTCCTGGAATCCCTGCCCGAAGATATCTACACTGCTCTGGTTGAGAGTGGCAAGGAAGCTGGCGAGTTTGTCAACGAGATCAACGATTCTGAGTACGATAAGGCTCTGAATGCAATGGTCGAGGCAGGCGTCGAGGTCGTTGAAGTAGATACTGATGCATTCCGCGAGAAGGTGAAGCCTTTGTACACGAATAATACCGAGTGGTCTGAAGGCCTGTACGAGAAGGCAATGGCAATTCTGAACGAAGGCTGATCGTTTCTGCTTGTGTTCACCCCTGTTAGGAGAAATTGTTATGGGAAAAAAGATAGGAAAAGTCTTGTACCATATGGACGAGTACCTGGCCAACCTCTGCGGCGCAGGATTGGTTGTAGTTACTCTGCTTGGCATTTTTATGCGCTATGTGCTGTCTAGCCCGTTGAAGTGGACAGAAGAAGTCTCTCTTGGCTTGTTCGTATGGTATATCTTTCTGGGAGCCGGATCTACATTTAAGGGTGGTATGAACGTGACCATTGACTTCCTCGTGGATTTGTTCCCGAAAAAAGTACAGCGTGTCGTGGAAGTCTTTGTTCATATCATCTCTTACATTGTGATGTTTGCAATGTTTGCTTTTGGATGCCGGTTCTGCGTCCAGACTCGGCTGAAGATTACCCCTGTGCTGCGTCTGCCGTATACGGTGGTTGCTGTAGCACTGCCGGTTGGCTTTGCCCTGATGATTATCTATCAGACGATCGGCATCATTAAAAGCTGGAAAGAGCGGAAGAATGAAAAGGAGGAGAGCAAATGAACTGGGGTTTACCGCTAATTTTAATGCTTGTACTCTTCCTGTTTAAGGTGCCTGTATTTATCTCGATTCTGGCAAGCAGTGTTTTGTATTTTCTTATGCCGGGTTCTCCGACGGTTCTGGTTGTTGCCCAGAGAATGCTGAGTGGTATGGAGTCTTTGCCTCTGCTGGCAATCCCATTCTTCATCATGGCTGGCGTGTTTATGAATTATACAGGCATTACGCGCCGGATTATGCGTTTTGCCGAGCTGCTGACTGGCCGTATGCCTGGTGGCCTGGCACAGGTCAACATTCTTCTGAGTACCCTGATGGGCGGCTTGTCTGGTTCCAGTATTGCTGATGCAGCAATGCAGTCCAAGATGCTGGTTCCTGAAATGGAAAAGCGTGGCATGAGCAGAGCATTTTCTGCTGTTGTTACCGGTGCATCTTCTCTGATCACCTCCATCATCCCTCCCGGAATCGCCATGATTATCTATGGCTACACTGCCAATGTCCCCATTGACCAGCTGTTCCTGGGCGGCTTTGGACCTGGTATCCTGTGTTGTCTGCTGATGATGCTCCTGACGCATTTCGTCGCCAAAAAGAAGGGCTATGCACCGGTGCTGGAGAAGCCTGCAAAGCCCAAGGAAATTCTGGTTGCCTCTAAGGATGCACTTGCAGCGCTGGTTCTGCCCATCGTGATTATCGGTGGTATTCGTATCGGTGTGTTTACTGCTACTGAGGCTGGCGCAATTGCTGTTGCATATGCACTGCTGCTGGGATTTGTCCTGTATCGTGAACTCAAGTGGAGCGATTTGAAGATCGCTATGACAGAAACCACCGCGACGACTGCCTCCATCATGCTGATCATGGCCTCCGCTTCGATTATCGCATGGTTCCTGACCATCGAGCGTGTACCTCAGATTTGCACGGAGTTCATTCTGAACCATGTGCATGGCAAGTACGCATTCCTGATTTTTGTGAACGTATTCCTGCTGATCGTTGGTATGTTCATTGAAGGCAATGCTGCAATGCTGATTCTGATTCCTCTGCTGCAGCCCGCAGCCATGTCCTTTGGCTTGAATCCGATCCACTTTGGCATTGTGTTCATTTTCAACATGGTTGTTGGATCCCTGACTCCTCCTCTGGGCACGGTTATGTTCACCACCTGTGCAGCTACAAAGACGTCCGTTTTGGACTTTATGCGTGAGGGCCTTCCTTACTATTTACTGCTGTTTGGCTGCTTGCTGGTTATTACCTTTGTTCCTCAGGTTGTGCTCTTCCTGCCGAATCTCTTCTCCTAAAGAAAGGTCGATTTTTGATGAAAGCATTACGTGTTCCTGAACCTGGTCAGCTGATCCTGGATGATATTCCCATGCAGACGGCTCCCGTAGATGACGAAGTTGTGATTCGCATCTGCGCAGCGGGTATCTGTGGCTCTGATATTCATATTCTTCATGGACAGAATCCGTTTGCGACTTTCCCACGCACACTCGGACACGAGGTGGCTGGAATTGTTCACAGTGTTGGCAAGGACGTTAAGAATTTGAAAGAGGGCGACCATGTTGTAGTTGACAATGTGATTTCCTGTGGTCACTGCTATGCTTGCCGTGTGGGCCGCCATAATGTGTGTAAGAATCTGAAGGCTCTGGGTGTCCATGTTGATGGCGGATTCATGGAATATTTCAAGATTTCCTCGAAAAATGTATACAAGATTTCTGAAGAAATCCCTCTGACACAGGCTGCTCTGGCAGAGCCTTACGCCATTGCTTTCCAGAGTGCTGACAGAGGCCGCCTCACCAGGGACGATATGGTCCTGATTTGCGGTGCCGGCCCCATTGGTCTGCTGATTCTGGAAGTTTGCAAGCTGGTTGGAGCCAAGGTAGCCATTATGGATACGGTTGATTCTCGCCTGGAGGTTGCAAAGAACTTTGGCGCAGATCTTACCCTGAATCCTAAGTCCTGCGATGTAAAGCAGGAGGTTATGAAGTTTACCGACGATGAGGGCTGCAGCCTGATCTTTGAGGCTACCGGTAATGTTCATGTGTTTGAGAGCTGCATCCGTGACTATCCTTCCCAGGCTGGTCGTGTGGTTGTTGTCGGCTTCCCCAATGTTCCTGCAAGCATTGTTCCTGCTGATATCATGAAGAGAGAGCTGGACATTCTGGGTACTCGTGTGAATAACTACAAGTTCCCGAAGGTCATTGAGTGCATGGAGAAGGGAATTATCCATCCCGAACGTGTGATTTCGCATATGCTGCCCATAGAACAGTCAAAGGAAGCTTTTGAACTGTTTGAAAAATGTCCTCAGGATGTTATGAAAGTCGTTCTGACATTTTAAGGCATTGTGTAGCAGAAATGTTGTTTCGGGAAAAAAGTTTAATCTAGAGTAGACTAGACGAGTGTTATTACTGAATGTGATATAGTCATTTGTAGAAGTAAGCGCACGGGTCAATGCCCTTTGGGCTTTGACCCGTGCATTTTTTAGAAGGAGAAATCAAGATGAATTCTAATAAAGTTGTCATTGCCGGAGCCGGTGTCATGGGTGCATCTCTGGCCCAGGTTTATTCTTTGGCTGGATATGAAACTTGTGTATACGACATTTTTGAAGCAGGTATTGAGCGTGGTAAGCATATGATTCAGCTCAATCAGGAGACAATGGTGAAGGAAGGCCTGGTTACTGCAGAACAGTCTGCTGCTGCCATGAAGCGCATTTCTTTTACTATGGAAAAAGAATGTTTCCGTGACTGTGGACTGGTAGTAGAGTGTACGGTAGAGCGTATGGATATCAAGCAGAATTTCTTCCGCGAGATTTCTGAGATCGCTCCCGAGGAAGCCCTTCTGGCTACCAATACATCTGGACTCCGTATCTCTGAAATTGCCACCGCGTGCAAAAATCCTGAACGCTTCATGGGTCAGCACTGGCTCAATCCCCCTCATCTGCTGCCGCTGTGCGAGATTATTGCAGGCGAAAAGACCAGCCAGGAAAACCTTGCCAAGATGCGTAAGCTGGTTGAGGGCTTGGGCAAGCAGCCTGTTACCGTTAAGGATATCAACGGATTCATTATCAACAGAATTCAGTTCGCCGTTCTGCGTGAGGCGCTTCACATTGTAGATATCGGCGCTGCAACCATCGAGGACGTGGATACCGTTCTGAAGGCTGGCATGGGCCTTCGCTACGCAGCCCTCGGACCCTTCGGCGTTGCTGACTTCGGTGGCCTGGATACCTTCGACCATATCAACAGTTACCTAAACGCAGAACTCTCCGATGCTAAGGAAGGCAACGCCCGCCTGCACAAGATGGTAGAGGAAGGCAAGCTGGGCCTTAAGTCTGGTGCTGGCTTCTATGATTACGAGGGAGATAAGGCGGATGCTGCCATCCGCGAGCGTGACCGTATGTACATCGAACTTGCCAAGGTTCTGTACTTCAAAGATAAGAAATGAGGTATCTGCTATGAGAAGTGATCTGATGAAAACGGGTCTGGACCGAATTCCCCATCGTGCTCTGTTCCGCGCACTCGGTTTGACAGATGAAGAGTTGTCCCGTCCTATAATTGGTGTCTGTTGCGCTAAGAACGAAATCATTCCGGGCCATATGCACCTGGATCGTATCGCTGAGGCTGTAAAGGCAGGTATCCGTATGGCCGGTGGTACTCCCATTGAGTTCCCAGCAATTGGTATCTGCGATGGCATTGCAATGAACCACGAGGGGATGTTCTACTCTCTGCCCAGCCGTGAGCATATTGCAGACTCTGTAGAGCTGATGGCTAATGCACATCCCTTCGATGGCCTGGTGTTTGTTCCGAACTGCGATAAGATTGTACCTGGTATGATTATGGCCTCCCTGCGGCTCAACATTCCTTCCATTTTCTGCTCCGGCGGTCCTATGATGCCCGGTCAGGCGAATGGCAAAAAGGTGGCACTGACCGATGCTTTTGAGGCACCTGGTGCAGTCCGAGCCGGTAAGCTGACGGAGGCTGAAGCGCATGAAATTGAAGAACATTCCTGCCCCGGCTGCGGCTCCTGTGCTGGTATGTTTACCGCGAACTCTATGAACTGCATGACTGAGATCCTGGGCCTGGGCCTGCCTGGAAACGGAACCATCCCTGCTGTTGACTCTCAGCGTATTCTGCTTGCTAAGCATGCCGGTATGTGGATTATGGATCTGGTACGGGATAATATTCGTCCCCGTGATATTGTGACCGAGGCCGCTATTCAGAATGCAATTACAGCGGATATGGCTCTGGGCTGCTCTACCAACACCATGCTGCATCTGCCTGCGATTGCCCATGAAGCTGGACTCTCCTTCAATCTGGAGCGCGTGAATGAAGTATCTGACAGAACTCCGCATCTGGTAAAGCTGAATCCTGCAGGAACCCATTGCCTGGTGGATCTGGACCGCGCCGGCGGCCTCAGCGGTGTGATGAAGCGGCTGGACGATCTGCATCTCATCGATACCTCCGTACTGACGGTAAATGGCACCTGGGCAGACCGGATCGCCAATGCCCAGATCCTGGATGAAACCGTCATTCATGATAAGGAGCATGCTTACTCCCAGACTGGCGGCCTGGCTATCCTCTACGGCAATCTGGCACCCGACGGTGCGGTTGTTAAGAAGGGCGCTGTTCTGCCAGAGATGCTGGTTCATACCGGTCCTGCAAAGTGCTTTGACAGCGAAGAAACCTGCTGTGAGGGCCTGTACTCCGGTAAGGTCGTCGCCGGCGATGTTGTTGTGATTCGCTATGAAGGTCCTAAGGGTGGCCCCGGTATGCGTGAGATGCTGTCCCCCACGGCTACCCTCGCAGGTATGGGACTGGATTCTACCTGTGCGCTGGTTACTGACGGTCGTTTCTCTGGCGTCAGCCGTGGAGCGTCCATCGGCCATGTATCGCCTGAAGCTGCTGCAGACGGCCTCCTGGCCTATGTCAGGGATGGGGATATGATTGCCATTGACATTCCTAATCACAAGATTGAGCTGCAGGTATCCGAAGAGGAAATTGCAGCCAGACGTGCCACTTCCAAGCCGCAGCCTCCTAAGCAGGTTACCGGTTATCTCAAGCGCTATCGTGCAATGGTCAGCTCTGCCAACAAGGGCGCTATTCTCGAGGATTAAATTTCAATCTATTCCCTCATTATTGTAAAAAGGAGTTTAGTATGAAAGATATTGTTGAAATCCGATGGCACGGTCGTGGCGGCCAGGGTGCAAAGACTGCATCTCTGCTGCTGGCAGACGCTGCATTCAACACCGGCAAGTATGTTCAGGGTTTCCCTGAGTACGGCCCTGAACGTATGGGTGCTCCCATCACCGCTTACAACCGTATCAGCTCCGAGCGTTGTACCGTCCATTCAAACATCTATTTCCCCGACTACGTTGTGGTGGTGGATGAGTCCTTGATTGCTTCCGTAGATGTCACCGCCGGCCTGAAAAAAGAGGGTGCTATTGTCATCAACTCTGGCAAGGACCCTGCCGAGATCCGCAAGCTTCTGAAGGGCTATGAGGGAAAGGTCTGCACGATCGACGCAGGCAGAATTTCAGAAGAAGAGCTGGGAAAAAACTTTCCCAACACCCCTATGCTGGCTGCCATCGTAAAGGTTTCTGGTGTGGTTGAGCCCAACGAGTTTGTCAAGGATATGGAGGCTTCCTTCAAACATAAGTTTGCTTCCAAACCCCAGGTCATTGAAGGGAATATGCGTGCACTGAAGCGTTCTATGGAGGAGGTAAAAGTAGGATGAGTTACTTGGCAAAGGATATGACACCCGATGTGACTTGGAAAGAGATTACCCCCGGCTGCAATATTTACGAGGCTGCTACTTCTGCCACCATTCAGACTGGTGACTGGCGAACTATGAAGCCTGTGATTGACTGGGATAAGTGCAAGCAGTGCCTGCTGTGCGTCCCTGTCTGCCCGGATCTTTCTATTCCCATGACCTTCGAGGGAAAACGGGATGACTTTAACTACTTCTTCTGCAAAGGCTGTGGTATCTGTGCCAATGTGTGTCCCTTTGGCGCAATTTCCATGGTCAAGGACGAGAAATAAGGAGGGGAGAACGCTATGGGAATCAGAGAAAGACTTTCCGGCAACGAAGCGATTGCCTATGCAATGAAGCAGATCAATCCCGATTTCATGGGTGCTTACCCCATTACGCCCTCTACGGAGATCCCTCAGTATTTCTCTACCTATGTAGATAACGGGGAAGTGGATACCGTGTTCGTTCCGGTGGAATCGGAACACTCTGCTATGTCCACCTGTATCGGTGCGGAGGCTGCCGGAGCCAGAGCCGTTAGTGCTACCTCTTCCTGCGGCCTGATCTACATGAATGAAATGCTTTATGTGGCAGCATCCGACCGCCTGCCCATTACTCTTGCGGTCTCCTGCCGTGCGCTGTCCGGCCCTATCAACATCAATAATGACCATTCTGATGCTATGAGCGTCCGGGATGCCGGTTGGCTGATGCTCTTTGCGGAGACAAATCAGGAGGCTTATGATAACTACCTCCAGGCTATGCGAATTGCCGAGGCTGTGGATCTGCCCATCATGATTCTTCAGGATGGCTTTATTACCTCTCATGCAATTGAGAACATTGAGCTGGTGGAGACGGATAAGGTTAAGGCATTTGTGGGTGAATATAAGCCTGCGCATTATCTGCTCAATAAGAACGAGCCTATGGCTGTGGGTGCCTATGCTACTCCTGCATACTACATGGAGGCCAAGCGTCAGCAGGCTCAGGCCATGATGGATGCCAAGAATGTCATCCGCAAGGTGGGGGCTGAGTTCGAGGAGATGACTGGACGCCACTATGATCTGATTGAAAAGTACATGATGGACGATGCCGAAGAGGCAATCGTCCTGATCGGATCCTCTGCCGGTACTGCCAAAGAGGCAATCAAGCAGCTGAGAACCCAGGGCAAAAAGGTGGGCCTTATTAAGATCCGCTCCTTCCGTCCATTCCCTGCTGCGGAAATCGCCGAAGCACTTAAGAATGTCAAAGCTTACGCTGCTATGGACAAGGATGACAGCTTCAACGGTCACTGCGGCCCCATCGGTGCAGAGGTTGCTGCCGGTATGTGTGCATCCGGTGTGATTGGCCCTAAGGGTATCAACTACATCTACGGCCTGGGCGGTCGGGATGTCCGGGTAGAAAGCATCCAAAAGGTTTTTGCAGAGTTGGAGACCATCGCAAACACTGGCGTAGTGGGAGATACCTATCGGTATCTGGAAGTCCGGGAATAAGGAGGGAAACAGTCATGGCTTATAATCTGAAAGAAAATCTGATGCGGGAAGAGCGCCTGTCCGGCGGTCACAGAATGTGTGCTGGCTGCGGTTCTCCTGTTGCAGTTCGTACGGTGCTCCGTCAGCTGGAGCCGGAAGATAAAGCAGTCGTATGCTCTGCGACTTCCTGCCTGGAAGTTTCTACCTTTATATATCCATACACCGCCTGGAAGGGCAGTTTCATCCACAATGCGTTTGAAAATGCAGCTGCTACCATCTCCGGCGTAGAAGCTGCCTATAATGGTATGAAGAAGACTGGCAAGATCGATGATACCTACAAATTTATTGCCTTTGGCGGAGATGGCGGCACCTATGATATTGGATTCCAATCTCTCTCCGGCGCTATGGAGCGGGGCCACGATATGGTCTATGTCTGCTATGATAACGAGGCTTATATGAACACCGGTATCCAGCGTTCCTCTTCCACTCCTCATTTTGCGGACACCACTACCACTCCTGTGGGGAAAGTGATTCCCGGTAAGCTTCAGCAGAAGAAGAACCTGACTAAAATTATGGTTGCCCACAATGTGCCCTATGTTGCCCAGACCACCTTTACCAGAGATTTTAAGGACCTTAGCGAGAAGGCACACAAGGCAATTTACACCCAGGGGGCCGCTTTCCTGAACGTGATGGCACCTTGCCCCCGTGGCTGGCGTTATCCTGCCGAAAAGCTGATGGAAATTACCAAGATGGCAGTAGAAACCTGCGTGTGGCCGCTATATGAAGTTGTGGAAGGCGAGTATCATCTCACCTATATGCCCAAGAATAAGCGCCCTGTGGAGGATTATATGCGAATGCAGGGCCGTTTTGCTCATATGTTTAAGCCTGGCAACGAGTGGATGATCGAGCAGGTTCAGAAGGAAGTAGATCGCAACTGGGAAGACCTTCTGAAGCTTTGCCAGCGGTAATAACGGATTCTGAGATAATACCTCCTATGTATTTCCGTTCAAACCTCTGCTTAAAGCACTTTCTTTGATCGAAAAGAAAACTCGAAATTTCATCGCAAGAAAAAGCACATATATGCATACATTGCGTATATGAGAATCATTTAACAGACAGAAATACCCGTTACGCTAAGGGCCCGTTGCAAAATAGGCTCAAGCAAAAGGCGAGCAGCTGACCCAGAAGGGTCGGCTGCTCGCTTTTTGGTACATGGATGATGGGCCGGAACTACTGTTCCATCTGCTTTCCCAGAAAACCGGCGATGGTCTTGGCAAGAGACTGATCCGACTCCGGCAGGGGCTCGTCGTTTTCTCCCAGCAGGAGCATCACGCAGCCCATGAGATCTCCCTGGGAGAGAATGGGGGCGGCGGTGCCCAGATGGTATTTTTCAGAGCTGTCCGATGGGGCAATGCGGGCATCTCCGTTGCGGTAGAGATAGTATTTGCGCTGTTTCATCAGTTTGTCCAGCTCCTGGGA